>Ga0209344_10004059_pt1 | contig 13809 bp, 13 predicted proteins | sample Cruoilmetagenom6_FD_187293 | JGI IMG/M metagenome (GOLD analysis project Ga0209344, IMG submission 187293) | Oil polluted marine microbial communities from Coal Oil Point, Santa Barbara, California, USA - Santa Barbara Oil Seep Sample 6 (SPAdes)... | ecosystem: Environmental > Aquatic > Marine...
ATCGCCGCAGCCACAAAGGACGCGCGGGCATCAGCCCAGCAATTCGCCAATGACAGCGGCACATCCGTAGGTTCGATCAAGCACGCGACACAAGGCTATTTCTCAATCGATGCGCGCGACGGAGAGTCTGGCGGTTGGGGTGTATCGGACACACCGTTCAAAAAAGTCCGCGTGGTCACAACTGTCGATTTTCACTTGCGCTAGGCAAAGAAAAGGCCCGCCCGAACAAGCGGGCAGGCCGTTCCTTGCGCAAAATTCCGCCTCGTTAGAACGAGACTGAAAGCGTACCGACGATAGCGCCGTCTGTGAAATTGTATGCGCCCGGTCCAGGCACAAAGTCACCTTCTACATCGACGTAAGCCACGCCGACCGATAGATTCTCGTTGATGGCAAAATCCGCACCGACAGACCAGTCGAACGCATCGCCATCGTTGGTGAAGGTCAGAAAACCATCAGTGTAACCAACGTGTGCCGAAAGGCTGATTGGCGTATTGGGAATACCAACGCCGAGGTCTGTGTAGACATAAAGGTTGTCGGTGCTGCCAAGCGAGTCTTGGTCGGGAGCGTAGGCAACCCCAAGAGTCGCTTCGGCCGGGCCAAGCGTGAACGCGGCCGATGCGTAGAACTCAATGTAATCGAGATCGCCGGCCGGGCCGTTCGGATAAGCGTAGTAGATGACGCCAAGATCGGCGGATACGCCGCTGGCAACATCACCAGACCAGCCACCGTAAATATCCAGCTCTGTGTGGCCGAAACCGACCGTGTCTTCATCGATTGAAGACCCCCAGGTACCAACGTAGAAACCGCTGGAATGGCCGACATCGACACCGCCTTGAACAGCGATGTCACCGCCGGAAAGGTCAACGCCGCGGAAGCGGTATTCGGATACCAGCGCAGCATTACCGGAAATCGTAATGTCGCTTTCGCCGTCCTGGGCGAACGCTGGTGTGGCAGCAAGGCCGCAGCCTGCAAGGAGCGAAGCGGCAACGATGCCGCGGATGGACGTAAGCATGATGTAATCCCTCAAGATTGCTAAAGCGCTTCGTTCCACCTGCTAAAGCCGTCTCGAACCTCGTTTTCCGGGTCCGATGTCCGGCTAGAAAATCTACGCTGCACGTTTTTGCTGCATTGCACAAGACGAAAAGTGTCTTTTCCACTCCACTTGTTCTTGAGTGTGTTGTTTTTGCCACGTCAATCGTCACACGCTTTGGGTGTAAACGCTTGTTGCTAAGGCTTTGTCTGTCTACATCCAATCGAGCATGCTCCAATGATCGATATCGTCAACAAACTGTTCGGCCTGAAACAAGAAGGGCCCTCGCCCGCAATACCCGCAGGGCAACGCATTTATGCGATCGGCGACATTCACGGTCGGATGGACCTGTTTGCCGAGCTGGCCCGGGCCATTGAACATGACGACAAGGCACGCGGGCCTGCCGACACCACGATCATATTGCTCGGCGACCTTGTTGACCGCGGCCCCGACAGTGCTCAGGTCGTGTCAGCGGCGCGTGCCTGGGGTGAATCCCGCAAAGTCCGGTTTATTTCGGGAAATCATGAGGAAATGTTCCTGCTGAGTTTTTTCAAGACCGGTATACTGCGCAGCTTCATGAAATTTGGCGGTTTCGAAACGATGGTGTCATACGGGCTGGATGCCAAGGAACTTGCCGCATCGTCCAATGACACAATCCAGGACATGATGATCGATGCGGTTCCATGGGAGGATCGGGAGTTCCTGCGCAAATTCGAGCTGACTATCACAGTTGGCGACTATCTTTTTGTTCATGCAGGCATCCGGCCAAAGCGGGCTATCGAGGATCAGGACCCCCATGACTGCCGCTGGATTCGCGAACCGTTCCTGAGCCACGCGGGCAACTTCGGCCATACCGTCGTCCATGGTCACACTGTTACCGACGAGCCTGTCGTCCGGCACAACCGGATCGGGATCGATACCGGGGCCTTCAAGTCTGGGCGGCTCACAGCCTTGTGCCTGGAAGGGACCGAGCGCCTGATTATTGAGGCGCAGAAAACGCAATCCGCTATCGAAACCTCGATCCGGCCCGCTCTGGCACAGACCGACCCTGACTGACGGCCCGCATTAAATTGCCGGGGGGCCTGTAAGCCGGGTTCTGTCCCGCACGCGGTATCGCGGTTAGCGACCGGCCGCACGGGGGCAGCCATTCCTCTGGGCAATGCATTGCTGCACCGCTCTAGCAACCAACCCGGGCCTGCTCAGTCCGAAACGGACCTGCTTCAAGCCCTTGCGGACTATCGGCGCGCGACCCCTATTCGGTCTTGCTCCGGGTGGGGTTTACCATGCCACGGCTGTTGCCAGCGCGCGCGGTGCGCTCTTACCGCACCTTTTCACCCTTGCCTGTGCTCGAAAGCCATCGGCGGACTGTTTTCTGTGGCACTTTCCCTAAGATCGGGGCGAACCCCTCACCCGGCGGGCGTTACCCGCCACCCTTGTTTCGTGGAGCCCGGACTTTCCTCGCCACTGTAACCAGCAACGCGGCTGCCCAGCCCCCCGGCCATCATTACCTAGCATGTCCCGTGTCGCGTTCCAACAACAGCTCGAACAGGATCGCGCCAATCTGGCCATCGATCTCACCGTCGATCATGTTCGGCCTGAAGCGCCGCTGAAACCCACGCACTGCAGCGTGCCCATCTGCAATGTCATACCCGAACCGCTCCAGCGCGAGGTAGAACGCGCCGGGGTTGTCATAGATCAGCGCCATGCGCGCCTTGGGAGTTGGCAGCGCCAGGCCCAGCTGCGCGAGGCGGGGCCAGTCAAACAGTTCGCCCGGATCCTCTTTGCGCGCTGGCGCAATGTCGGAATGACCAACGATGTTGGCACGCGGCACGTCATGGCGTTCAACGATGTCTGCCAGCAACGGCAGCAGCGCCATCATCTGGTCATCGGTGAATGACCGATAGCCCCATTCGTGCCCCGGATTGACCAGTTCGATCCCGACACTCGCCGAATTGATGTCAGTAATTCCGCGCCAATAAGAGCGCCCTGCATGCCACGCCCGCTTGTCCTCGGGAACAAGGTTGGTCACGGTCCCATCCTCGTCAATCATGTAGTGCGCCGAGACTTCGGCCTGCGGATCGCACATCCGGTCCAATGCTTCCTGGCCAGTCTGCATCCCGGTATAGTGCAGGACCACCATCGAAACCGGCAACTTGCGCTCGTTCCAATTGGGCGATGAGACCGTGCGATTGACCAGCCAGGGAGTCACCGCCGCTGGCCTCTCACTCAGCCGGGAGGACAGCGCCCAGCACCAAAGCTTCCTCGCTCAGCGCATGCTGCAAGCCGCCGCCCAGGCTTTCGGCCAACTGACACAACATCGCCGCCGGCGCCGTTCGACTGGACAGTTCTCCATCGTCAAGCGAGCCATCCAGCGCGCGGCCGATATCCGCGTCGAATGCAATCTTCTTGCCAGCCGCCCGCACCACGATCTCGGTTGACCCGTCGCGCAGCTCTGCGGCGATATCGAGCGTGCCACCACGCACCAACGATTCCAGCGCCATCTGCGCAAAATTAAGCAGCGTCTTCACTGCCGGCTTGGGCAAGGCATCGCTCGCCAGCTGCCAATTGACACTCACCCGTTCATTGTTGCTCGCCAGCGCATCGACCAGCGCGCGCGCTTCGCCAACCGGAACCAGCGCATCGAAGCCACCAGCCGCGCCGAACGCAAGCCGAAAAAACTTGAGCTTGTCAGCGGAAATCTTTGCACTTTGCTCCAGCAGCTCGAAGCAGCGCTGGCGCATTTCCTCGTCCTTCTCATCCGACAGCAATTCAAGCCCATTGGACAAGGCACCGACAGGGCTGAGCAAATCGTGGCACAACCTGGAACACAAAAGACTGGCAAGATCGGGCGTACTATTGTTCATGCTGACATCATCTTTCCCAGAACTTTATCTTTCCCAGAACATTACAGGGCATTCTACACACTTGGCACCAGCCGCACATCCTCTTTCATACGAAGATCGAGAGTGACCCATTTGACCCATTTCCGTCACGCTGTCCGGCACAATATGTATTTAGAGATACATCATATACCCGGCAAAGTTCCCAGAGCCAGCAGCTCTCAGCCCGGCCCGATCAAGTGCCTGTCTGCCCCGCTGCCGCGCGCCACGTCACTTCTTCAAAGCCACCTTCCCCGTCTCGCCAGAACTTCACGTTGTCTCCGGCAATGATCGCCCAGATTCGCGAATCCCCGCTAGCGTGCTCGCAATCAGTTGCTGAAGGGACAGGGTGACCCGTCGGGTGCGAATGGTAATATCCGACGATCTGCGGACCACCGTCACGCGCCGCCTTATGCGCGGCCAACAGCGCCGCCGGATCGATTTCAAAGCGCGTCAGCGGGTCTTCTGCAATATTGTGCACAGCGCGCGCTTCAAGCACACGCCCTTCGCAGCCCAGCAACAGTCCGCAGCATTCCTGGGGCGCGGTTTTGGCTGCTTGTGCTCGCAGTGTTGCCATCACGCCACTTGTTACTTCGATGTCCATGCACACATGCTTACCTATGGACGGGGCGGAAAGCATCATCGAAGGCGTCTTGCCGACGAGCGGCCAGCGGCTTGACAAGGCGCTGGCCCAATTGAGCGGGTTATCGCGTGAACGGATCAAGGCATTGATCGGCGAAGGGCGCGTTTCTCTGGACGGCAAGTCCGCAACACAGGCTTCCCTGAAAACAGCTGAGGGCGCGGCATTCTGCATCACTGTTCCTCCGCCCGAACCGGCAGAGGCGATTGCCCAGGATATTCCCCTCAGCATTGTGTTTGAGGACGAGCACTTGCTGGTGATCGACAAGGCGGCAGGTATGGTCGTCCACCCAGCCGCAGGCAATCCAGACGGCACGCTCGTCAATGCCTTGCTCCACCACTGCCGTGGCCATCTGTCCGGAATCGGCGGTGTTGCCCGCCCTGGCATCGTCCACCGGATCGACAAGGACACATCAGGCCTGCTGGTCGTCGCAAAGTCCGATGCAGCGCACGAAGGGCTTGCCGCGCAATTTGCTGACCATTCGATCCTGCGATCCTACCGCGCCCTGGTTGCAGGCCATCCCGCTCCGCCAGCAGGAACTGTAACCGGCGCGATTGCGCGTTCGAATACCAATCGAAAGAAGATGGCAATTGTCGAAGACAGTCCCAACCGAACAAGGGGCAAACACGCGGTGACACATTACCGCACACTTGAAACTTTCAACAACGCCGCGCTGATCGAATGCAGGCTGGAAACAGGGCGAACCCACCAAGTGCGTGTTCACATGTCATCAATCGGTCATTCGCTACTAGGGGATCCAACATATGGACGCACGCCCTCAAAGCTCAGACCATTGCTGGAAAGCGAAGGATTTACACGCCAGGCCCTCCATGCCGCCGAACTTGGCTTCATCCATCCCGTTACTGGCGAACAAATACACCTTTTCAGCGAAATCCCGCAGGATTTGCAGGCTTTGATCGACAGAATCGCTTACTGAAATCGGCGATTTTCATCGCAAAATCCGATTGGGTGTGGTATGAATATGCCGTGGCTGCGGAATGAGGATGCCTATCAAGGGTCCATAAACCATAGCCGACAATGAAAGGACGGAAAGTTACAGTGAGCAACACCGAACGAAAGCTTCCCGCCGTGCCATCTTTGGGCGGCGAACAGAGCCTCAACCGTTACCTCTCCGAGATCAAGAAGTTCCCGATTCTCGCGCCCGAGCAGGAATACATGCTCGCCAAGCGGTACAAGGAACATGAAGATCCAGAAGCAGCCGCCCAGCTGGTGACAAGCCATCTGCGACTCGTCTCGAAAATCGCGATGGGCTATCGCGGCTATGGACTGCCGGTTTCAGAACTGATTTCCGAAGGCAATATCGGCCTGATGCAGGGCGTGAAGAAGTTTGAGCCAGACCGTGGCTTCCGCCTCGCGACATACGCGATGTGGTGGATCAAGGCTTCGATGCAGGAATTCATCCTGCGCAGCTGGTCGCTCGTGAAAATGGGCACGACCGCAGCCCAGAAGAAGCTGTTCTTCAACTTGCGCCGGATGAAGAAGAACCTCGACGCCTATGAGGATACCGATCTCCATCCCGATGATGTGAAGACTATCGCGACCCAGCTTGGCGTGCCTGAGACCGAAGTGGTCAACATGAACCGCCGGATGATGATGGGCGGCGATGCTTCGCTGAACGTTTCGATGCGCAGCGACGAGGAAGGCTCTGGCGAGTGGCTGGACTGGCTGGTCGACGACAATCCGTTGCAGGATGAAATCGTTGCCGAAGCGGAAGAAAAATCGGTCCGGCATGACCTGCTGATTGAAGCGATGGACAATCTCAATGAGCGTGAACGCGAAATCCTGACCGAACGCCGCCTGACCGAGAGTCCGAAGACTCTCGAAGAACTCAGCCAGGTCTACAAAGTCAGCCGTGAGCGTGTTCGCCAAATTGAGGTCCGCGCGTTCGAAAAATTGCAGAAGGCGATGAACCGCATTGCCACTGACAGGCACCTTCTGCCGGCCTGATCCAGGATTGACGCACAACGATCCGCCTGCCCCCCGTTTCGGGAGGCGGGCGGTTCGCCATTCCAGCGCGATCTGGTCTGGAGCCGGATTGCCAACACCCCCACTTGCCCGCTAACAATCGGCCATGGCGTTCAGCTACCCTGCGCGGCGAACGAATTCAGGGGCTACCCATCGCATGCGTCGTTTCATCACCCGGATAATCATCTGGTTCCTGGCTATCAGCATCGGCATGGCCATCGCTTTCCGGTTCGTGCCCCCGCCCGTCACGATCACCATGCTCGTCGATGGCAATGGCATCACCAAGGACTGGACACCGCTGTCGCGGATTGACCGCAACATGGTCTCTGCCGTGATTGGCGGCGAGGATTCAAAGTTTTGTGCGCATGACGGGTTCGACAACGAGGCGATCGAACAAGCAATTGAAGGCAACGCGAACGGCAAGCGCCTGCGTGGCGGCTCAACCATCAGCCAGCAGACAGCAAAAAACGTGTTCCTGTGGCAAGGCAGCGGCTGGGATCGCTGGCTGCGCAAGGGGCTGGAAGTCTATTTCACGTTCCTGATCGAAACGATCTGGGACAAACGCAGGATCATGGAGGTCTACCTCAACGTCGCGGAAACCGGCATCGGCACATATGGCGTTGAGGCAGGTGCCCAGCGCTATTTCGGCAAATCCGCCGCAAGGCTGTCTCGCACTGAGGCAGCGCGCATGGCCGCAGCCCTGCCCAGCCCAAAGAAACGTGCAGTGATCGGCCCGGGCGGCTTTACACGGCGTTACGGCAACACGATTGCTGCCCGGATAGGCATTGTGCGCCGCGATGCCCTTGATGCCTGCATCTACGACTGACTCTCCCTGCCCGGTGATACGTTACCACATAGCTTGATGAAGCCTCGGCAGCGTGCAAGTGCCGATATCATGAGCGCTGGCCACGACCACCATCATCACCATCACGGACATGGCCACGATGCCGCACGCGGCAAGGCGTTTGCGATCGCGATCCTGCTCAACATCGGCTTCACCATTGCCGAGGTTGTCGCTGGACTGGTCAGCGGATCAATGGCGCTGATTGCCGATGCCGGACATAATTTGTCCGACGTCCTGTCGCTGCTGCTGGCGTGGGGCGCGAGCGTGCTTGCTGCCCGGCCACCCAGCGAACGCTTCACTTACGGCCTCAAGAGTTCCTCGATCCTTGCCGCGATTGCCAACGCTGCGCTGCTCTGGGTCGCACTCGGCGCGATCCTGCTGGAGACGATACGCCGGTTCTCAAATCCAGAGCCGGTACAAGGCCAGACGATGATCGTGGTCGCAACCATCGGCATAGTCATCAACTTTATCTCGGCAATGCTGTTTGCGCGCGGACGCAAGGCGGACCTCAACATCCGCGCGGCGTTCCTGCACCTGATGGCCGATGCTGCAGTATCTGCAGGCGTTGTCATTGCCGGGATACTGGTTGTCATGACCGGGCTGGCCGTGATTGATCCGGTCACTTCGCTGGCCATCACCGCGATCATCGGCTGGTCAAGCTGGAGCCTGATGCGCGATTCGCTGCGGATGGGAATGCTGGGAGTGCCGGACGAGATCGACGTGGCCAAGGTCCGCGCCTTTCTCGCCGCTCGCCCTGGCGTCGAGGCAATTCACGATCTCCATATCTGGCCAATGAGCACGACCGAGAATGCCCTTACGGCCCATCTCGTGATGCCCGGCAGCCTGCCGGGGAATGAATTCCTCCACCGCCTGGCACAGGACCTCGATCACGAATTCGGCATCGGCCACCCGACGATCCAGATCGAGATCTCCGGCGGTCCAGAATGCGTGCTGGAAAACGAAGCTGTGGTCTAGACGCGAAAGCGATGCGATTGCCGACCATGCAATGTCCACCCAAATGGCCACCTATAAGCAGGCGCATGCGCGCGCCGGCACCGTCATGCCAACGAAAGCTGGCAACTCAAGTAAGCACCGCCTTGGTGATGTGATTTCTAAACCGGGAAATGGCAGACAATCGGGACAAGCAAACCCTCAGGCCGCTTCTTCCTTGTCCTTATCGCCTTTCAGCACCCGGACCGGTTCCTTGCGGCCGTCCACGACATCGCCGTCGATCACGACTTCGGCAATGTTGTCTTCGGTCGGCAAATCAAACATCGTGTCAAGCAGGATCCTCTCGACGATCGAGCGCAGGCCGCGCGCGCCGGTCTTGCGTTCGATGGCCTTCTTTGCAATCGCCTCAAGCGCATCGTCGGTGAACGTCAATTCCACGTCTTCAAGGTCGAAGAGCTTGGCATACTGCTTCACAAGTGCGTTCTTCGGCTCTTGCAAAATCTTGACGAGCGCATCGACATCGAGGTCTTCAAGTGTCGCGATCACAGGCAAGCGGCCAACAAATTCCGGGATCAGCCCGAATTTGAGCAAGTCTTCCGGCTCAGCTTTTTGCAACAATTCGCCAATCTGCCGTTTATCGGGATCGGCGACATGCGCGCCGAAACCGATCGAGCTTTTCTGCAAGCGATCAGAGATGAGCTTTTCAAGTCCGGCAAACGCGCCGCCGCAAATGAACAGGATGTTCGTGGTGTCGACTTGCAGGAATTCCTGCTGCGGATGCTTGCGGCCACCTTGCGGAGGAACGGAGGCAGTGGTGCCTTCCATCAGCTTCAGCAGCGCCTGCTGCACACCCTCGCCCGAAACATCGCGCGTGATCGAAGGATTCTCCGCCTTGCGGCTGATCTTGTCGATCTCATCAATGTAGACAATGCCGTGCTGGGCCTTTTCGACGTTGTAGTCGCTCGATTGCAGCAGCTTGAGGATGATATTTTCGACATCTTCGCCGACGTAACCGGCCTCGGTCAGCGTCGTTGCATCGGCCATGGTGAACGGCACATCGAAAGTCTTGGCCAATGTCTGAGCCAGAAGCGTCTTGCCCGAGCCGGTCGGCCCGACAAGCAGGATGTTCGATTTGGACAATTCGACATCGCCGGACTTGGCCGAGTGCTTCAGGCGCTTGTAGTGATTGTGGACCGCGACAGAAAGCACGCGCTTGGCGCGGTCCTGGCCGATCACATAATCATTGAGCGTTTCACAGATTTCCAGCGGAGTGGGCACACCGCCGTCAGTCTTGCCTGCGATACCCGCCTTGGTTTCCTCACGGATGATATCGTTGCACAGTTCCACGCATTCATCGCAGATGAAGACCGTGGGGCCCGCGATAAGCTTGCGCACCTCGTGCTGGGATTTACCGCAGAAGCTGCAGTAAAGTGTACTTTTTGCGTCAGATCCGCTCAATTTTATCCAACTCTTGTTTCAGTCCACATAGGACCACGACTCATCGAATCTAGCCCGAAGGGCGCATTTATCAATCCTGCCTTTTAGCGCAAACAAATTGCACAAGGCTGAAGATGGTGACGGATCAGTCCTTGCTCTTGTCGTTGTCTCCGCCCGTCTTGTCGGATTTTTCACCATTTCCGGCCAGCTTTTCCGCGTCAGGGCGCGTTTCAAAGACCTGATCGACAATACCAAATTCGCGCGCTTCGTCGGCTTCCAGAAACGTATCGCGATCCATTGCCTTCTCGATATTCTTGAGGGTCTGGCCGGTATATTTTGTGTAAAGATCGTTCATCCGGGTGCGAATCCTCAGGATTTCACGCGCCTGAATCTCAATATCGGACGCCATGCCGCGTGCGCCTCCGGACGGCTGGTGCACCATGATTCGCGCATTGGGGAGCGCGATTCGCATGCCCGGCTCACCCGCTGCCATCAAAAAGCTACCCATCGAAGCAGCCTGGCCGACGCACACCGTCGATACGCGCGGACGTATATATTGCATGGTATCGTGGATCGCCATGCCCGCCGTCACAACGCCACCCGGCGAATTGATATACATCGAAATGTCTTTCGACGGGTTTTCCGATTCCAGGAATAGCAGCTGGGCAACGATCAGCGAGGCCATGTTGTCTTCGACCTGACCGGTCACGAACACGATACGTTCGCGAAGCAGGCGCGAGAAGATGTCAAAGCTGCGCTCGCCCCGGCTGGTCTGCTCGACCACGACCGGAACCAAGGCACCGGTTGCAGGATCAGTCATGAATTGTTCTTGGGAGTCGGCGCGGCCAAACGGGTCGATCATGGAAGTCCTCTTTGCTGTAGATCACCTATGTCGCGTTCTCCTGCCCGTTGTTCAAGGGTGTTTACCACTTGTCGGATCGAATGAGACGGCGATGAGTGCGGTGAGATGGGAAAAGACCGGCTTGAATGGCCGGTCCCTTCCCGATTTCCGGTGTCTTGACCTATGCCGGGACGTCAGCCCTTTTTCGCTGCAGATTTCTTGGCCGGAGCCTTTTTCGCAGCTGGCTTTGCTTCTGACGCAGTTTTCTTGGCCGCAGGTTTTTTTGCAGCCGTTTTCTTAGCGGCAGGTTTCTGGGCAGCTGGCTTCTTGGCCGGGGCCTTCTTCGCAGCCGGCTTGGAGTCGCCCGCCGCCTTCTTTGCGGGCGTTTTCTTGGCAGCTGGTTTCTTGGCGGCCGCTTTTTTCTTTGCCTTGGGCTTGGTCTCTTCGCTTTCCGCCTCGATTGCGGCCTGAAGCTCGTCACGCGTGACTTCGCGTTCAGAAACCTCGGCAGCCTCGATCAGGAAATCGACAACCTTGTCTTCATAAAGCGGCGCCCGAATCTGGGCGGCGGCCATCGGGTCGTTCTGGACATATTCCATGAACCGTTCGCGGTCCTCGGGACCGTACTGCTGCGCGGCCTGCATCATCAACTGTTGCATTTCCTGCTGCGTGACCTGGACATCGTTCACCTGGCCGATTTCGGAAAGCAGCAGGCCAAGCCGCACACGGCGCTCTGAAATGGCGCGGTAGTCGTCCTTTTCGCCTTCGATTTCCTTGAGCGATGCCTCCGCATCCTCTTCCCGGCTCGCTTCCTGCTGGAGTTGCGCCCAGATCTGCTCGAATTCGGCATCGACCATTGAAGGCGGCACATCGAAATCGTGGCCTGCGGCAAGCTGGTCAAGCAGCGAGCGTTTCATCTGCGTGCGCGTGAGCCCGGCAGTTTCCTGCTCCAGCTGTCCGCGCAGCAGGTTCTTGAGCTGGTCCATCCCCTCAAGGCCGAGTTCCTTGGCGAAATCATCGTCAAGCTTGTTTTGCGCTTCGACTTTCACCTCGTGAACGGTGATATCAAACGTGGCTTCCTGGCCCTTGAGGTTTTCAGCCTGATAGTCGTCAGGGAATTTCACCACGATCTGGCGTTCTTCGCCTGCTTTGGCACCAGTCAGCTGTTCCTCGAATCCGGGAATCAGCCTGCCGGCGCCGATTTCGATCGGCTGGTTCTCGGCCTTGCCACCTTCAAATTCGACGCCATCGAGCTTGCCGACGAAATCGCACAGCACCTGATCACCTTCGGCAGCAGCTTTGCCATCCTTGGTTTCAAACCGCTTCTGCTGGCTGGCGAGAGTTTCAAGAGCCTCATCGACTTGTCCATCCGTAACGGGAACTGTCAGCTTTTCGAGCTTGAGGCCATCGGTGCTTGGCGCTTCAATCTGGGGCAGGACTTCGAGACTTACCGAAAGCTCGGCATCCTTGCCTTCTTCATATCCCTCGCCGATCTCGATCTGAGGCTGCATTGCCGGACGCAACTTGTTCTCATCGACCAGCTTGTCCATCGCTTCGCGAATCGCCGTGTTGAGCGCGTCCTGGTGAAGCGCCGGTCCGTGCATTTTCTTGACAAGGTTGGCAGGCACCTTGCCGGGACGAAAGCCGGGCATCTGGACCTGCGGTGCAACCCGTTTGATCTCGCCCTCGATCCGCGCCGAGATATCCTTTGCCTGAATCGTCACCGTATAGGCGCGCTTCAGGCCCTCATTGTTGGTTTCAACTATCTGCATGTCTATGCAAAACCTTCCCTCAAATCGATTGTTCCGGCTTTACCGCCCGACCGACCTGATTGGCCTTTGCCGAACTGGTGCGGGCGAAGGGACTCGAACCCCCACATCTTACGATACTGGTACCTAAAACCAGCGCGTCTACCAGTTCCGCCACGCCCGCGGATAAAGCCACTTCCTCGTGGCCAGAAACTCAAGGCCGTGCCCTTATAAGGGTGAGCGGAAAAGGGCAAGCATTCCGACTTGCAGAACCATACCCCAATGCCCAATTAATAGGCAACGCAAGCGAAAGGCACCAAGATGGCTACCCAGCCCGATCCCGATCCCGACAGGATTTCCCCGCCATTCCCCCCGGAAACGCCCGCTCCGCAGCCTGAGCCGACACGGCCGACAACACCTGAGGAAGCTCCGACGATTCCGCCAGACATCGACGAGCCCGGATTTGGCCCGGACGAGCAGCCTACTTTGCCATAAACCCAAGAAGCCAGCCGGAGATCCCCGGCGATGACGATTCGGTTTCAAACGAAGCGGCTGACCGGCTAACTGGACACTCCAGGCAATAAACCTGCATGCCGCGCACGGAAAACAACCGCCGAACCTGCGTTTCGGCCTGACGAACCAGTTCGAACTGGCGCGCCGCAGCCAGTCCGGCAAGATCGCTGCCCATGACATGGCCTGTTCGCTGTTTGCCCTGCAAGCTCCTGAAAAGCGCGGCAAACGGATCACCGCCACCGCCGAGATATTCAGCGTGCCAGTCACCATCCGCAAGATCTGCCTGTTTCGCAGCATAGGCCAGTGCATCTTCCAGCCCGCCAAATTCATCGACCAGGCCAAGCTGGCGAGCGGTTCCGCCGTCCCACGGCCTGCCGTCGGCCCAGTCCTGCGCCTTGTCGACCGAAAGCTTCCGGGACTTGCTGACGAGGTTGAGGAACTCGCCATATCCGTTTTCGATGCTCGCCTGGATCATTGGTGAAATTTCTGGTGCAAGGCCGGTCAGGACATCGGGCTGGCCTGAAAGCGGTGTCGTTCTCACGCCGCCGCCGGTCACACCAAGATTGGCCATGGCCTTGTCGAAAGTCGGCAGAATCGCAAAGATGCCGATCGACCCGGTGATCGTTCCGGGCTCTGCGTAAATCCGGCTTGCCGGTGTCGAGACCCAGTACCCCCCGCTCGCGGCGACATTGGCCATCGACACGACAACCGGGATATCCCTTGCCTTGTGACGATCGATAGCCGCGCGGATTTGCTCTGACGCGATCACCGAACCGCCCGGAGAATCTACGCGCACGACCAGTGCGGCAAGATCGCGATCAAGCGCGTCGTCAAGCAACCCGGCAATCCGGTCGCCGCCTGCAAGGCCCGGGCCTGCATCGCCATCGACGATCTCACCGGCAATGGTGACAACCCCGATCGCGTCTCCGTCCTTGTCGCG
>Ga0209344_10004060_pt1 | contig 13806 bp, 14 predicted proteins | sample Cruoilmetagenom6_FD_187293 | JGI IMG/M metagenome (GOLD analysis project Ga0209344, IMG submission 187293) | Oil polluted marine microbial communities from Coal Oil Point, Santa Barbara, California, USA - Santa Barbara Oil Seep Sample 6 (SPAdes)... | ecosystem: Environmental > Aquatic > Marine...
GTTCAGGTGGGCATGTCGTAACCGTGAAACCCGGATTTGTTGACACGGGTATGACCTGGGGAATTGATGGGATGTTTCTGGTAGCGCCCCCCGAAAATATTGCACAGGATATTTTGACCGCAGTTACTAAAAAGAAAAACACAATCTACACGCCGTTTTTCTGGCGCTATATCATGATGATCATTCGTTCGATCCCCGAACCAATTTTCAAAAAGATGTCTATTTAGAATCCAAACCATTCCTGCCACAAACCGGCACCGTAGAACATCATCGACAATGTAATCATCAACAGGCCCAAGCCCCGTTTGTCACGCATCGCAAAGACGATCGGGTCATAATCCTGTTTGCCAAAATACCCCAGCCGCACCATTCGGATCAGCCACGCCGCAATTGGAACAAGTGCGGCCCATAACATCCATTGCGTCGGGTAAAGCAGTTGCGCCTGCTGCGTGAATGAATATGCAAAAAAGATCAGCAACGCGCCGACAGTTCCCAACCCTGCTATATTCAGCAGATTACTTCGGTCAGCCCGGCTATATCCGCGCCCCGGCAGCCGATCATCCCCTGTTGCAAGGGATAATTCGGTCAGCCGTTTTACGCAGCCAAGTGTGATGAATACGGGAAAGACAAAAACCAGCATGAACCCGGTAACATCAACCTGCCCTGCCGCCGCACCAGCAACGACGCGCAATGAGTAAAGGGTTGCCAACGTCGCAATATCTATCCAACGCGCGCGCTTTAGACGCAAAGAATAGGTAAGAGACAAGGCCATGTAGACAAGAACAATAGCCAGAAAGGACATTCCCAGAATAGCCCCTATGCCTATCGCCACCAAACCTGACAATATGCTGGCCGCCATTCCAACCCAGATCGGCACCGCCCCGCTTGCAAATGGTCGATTGCGTTTTTTGGGGTGTAGTCTGTCCGCCTCAAGATCAAGCAAATCGTTGACTATATATATAGCTGACGCAGCGGCAGAAAAAGCAACAATACCCAAAACCACCATAAGCAGAGTGGCAAAGTTAAATTCATGCGCGGCGAGCATCGGTAAAAAAAGTAATACATTCTTTACCCACTGATGCGGTCTTAAGCCTTTGATCAAATCCCGCTTGCGCCATCTGCCATCATATTTCGTTACGGTCTTGCCAGCCGCCTTTAACGCGCTTTCGATCTTGTCATGCTGCCCAACCATCAGAACTGCGTCGGCTTGTTCCCAGATCGGATAATCTATCGCTTCGTTGCCTGCATAATCAAATCCACCTTCCCCATAAGCTGCGGTTAGGGCTGCTGCTTTGGCTTTGCTTTTTAAGTTTGTTTCCCCATCAGAGGCGAATACCCTTTCAGACAACCCATGATCAGCAGCCAATTGAGAAACCAGCGGCTGGTGGGAGGCAGACGCAAGAACCACTTCGCGTCCTGCTGAACTGCAGTCCTGAGCCATCTGCAACATGTCAGTGTTGACGGGCAACAGGTCAGTTCGCAGCTTTGCGATTTTGGCCAGATCCCGTTTCAACACTGCTGGACGGGTGAAATTTCGCGCAGCTGTTCCAAGAACCGCGAACGGATCTTTCCCTAGGCCGCCCCAAAAACATTCAAAAAGTATATCGGTTTTCAGGAACGTCCCGTCAACGTCCAGCACCAGCGGCTTCGTTTCAGCCATTTGTGCCGTCTCCGTTAGCCACAAAAACGCAGCCATCTGAAATCAACTGCGGTGGTGTCAGACACAACCCCCTTGCAATTGTCCAGGCGGCCAGGACTTTGGGAACATAGGCCCGTGTTTCTACAAATGGTGGAACACCTTGGTGACGTTTCACAGAATTTTCACCTGAATTATAAGCGGCCAAAATCAGAACCGGGTCATTGTCAAATTCGTTCATCAACCAATCGAGATATGCAACACCACCCCGAATGTTGTCTGCCGCTAAAGTTGCATCGGTCACCCCAAACCGTTCCGCTGTAGCCGGCATTAATTGCATAAGGCCGCTGGCCCCTGCCGAGCTAACGGCATCAGCCTGGCCCGCTGATTCAATTCCAATCACTGCCAAAACCAGAGCTGGTGAAACCCGGGTACCAATAGTGGCCTTCAATATGTCGATGCCAAAGCTGTTCGCCAGGTCCTGCATATGTTGCAAACGCGGCGTCGCCACTGATGTTCCGTTCGGGCCGTTGGAAAGCGAACTAACTGCATTATCCAACCGCCCGGAACTGGAATCTGAAAGGCTTGGTGAAACAGCAGCCCAATACCAGTCATATATACCCGGGACAGGTACTGGCGTTTCTGCCTGTGGTTGTTCTGCCTGCGTTTCTGCTGGTGAAGGGATAGGTTGGCTGGGATCGATTTGAACCGTAATTCGTTTGCCGGTGCCAGCACCGGGAACCTTCATGCGTTTGAACGTGAATTCTGGAAAAGGCGCCGGCCCTTCTGCCAATGCACCTGTAGCGAGAAATATACTCGCGGCGATTAATATGGTACTATAGCGCCGCTTCATGCGGTTCTGCACTGCCCTTGGGTTTGTTCCCCAACTTCTCGCAAATAAACCCCGCCTTTTCCAGCATGTTTGTTTTCGATTTAGGTAAAATGAGCGCTTTTTGGCAGGTTTATGCGACCCCCGGCAACCAAGTTGTTTCTTTTACGAAATTTAGTTCCATTTAATTACAATAATTTAGCATGGTATTTTTGCTTTTTGTTAATAGTTCCAAAATGGTCTGACCCCTGCCAAATTCCTGCCCCATTCCGGGGGGCATATAGGGGCATACCAAGTCGGTGATCAGGCAAACAGACTAATACCTGAGATGATCTGACAAGGTTTATTGAAAGTAAACGAACACCTTTTGGAGGGATACAAAATGAAAATGTTCAAGATTGCTAATCGTTTTAACCGTGATGAAGACGGTGCTGTTACTGTAGACTGGGTTGTTCTGACCGCTGCCATCGTTGGCCTTGGCATTGCAGTTCTGGCTTCTGTTCGCGGCGGCACAGTATCGCTTGCTGACAAAATCAGCTCGAACCTGGCTGCTCAAGAACCTGCAACCTAAGTTGCTCAATTACCCAACTCGGGTGATCTGACTGGGCGTAAGTTACACGCCCAGATCAAACAAAAAAAATGGCCGCACCTTTCGGGTGTGGCCGTTTTTATTTCGGCTAACCTGACTTATTTCAGCGCTTGAAAACGTCATCGTTTCCGTCCTGAGAAAGACTGTTTCCTGCCAGCTATCAACACATCCAATTGCTGCCACAATTTTGTACGATTTCCCGAATAGAAATAGCAAAGACTGAATGGGCATTGCCCACAAAGCTATATTGGAGATTGTGTTATGCGAGTATTGTTTTCGCGCTTTAAGAAATCCGAATCCGGTGCCGTAACCGTTGATTGGGTTGTATTGACCGGTTTTTTAACCGGTTTGGGCATTGCCGTAATTTCCGTGGTGGCAAACGGTGCAACGGATAATGCAACAGGTGTTGGTGCATTTATCGGAGCCGTCGATATCGAATGAACCCTGGCGGTCAGCGGGGCTGGGATTATGATCAGTTAAGTTAACTGAAAATTTCCACGGAAGATCATTCTTTGCTCACTGTTCCGCCGCAATTGGGCGGCACCTATGAATAAACGGAATTCGCGGTTATCTGGCCTACTTGAAAACTAGTACAGAAATCCGCAGGTGAAAGGGTAGAAAATGCGGGTTGTATTCGGACTGGTACTGATTTTGGGAATGGCTCTGGCGGGGTTTGCCGTCTATATGGCCAAGGATTACATCAACATTTATCAGGCTGAACTTGCGGTCGAACGGGCCGCGCGCTCTCAGATTGTTCCAACAGTTGATGTTTATGTTGTAAATCGGACAATCCGTTACGGCGAACGCCTGCGAGAGGGTGATATACGCCTGGTAAAATGGCCCGAATCAGCTATTCCTGCCGGAACTTACAGTACAAAAGACGCGCTGTTCCCCGAAGGAACAGAAGTTTTGCGCACCGTTCTTCGCGCCATGGAAAAAGACGAAGCAATCCTGGCTATTAAAGTCACGGGCCCCGGCGAAGATGCCGGCGTGTCCTCACGGCTCGGAAAAGGCATGCGGGCCTTCGCTATTAAGGTTGATGTCGCCTCAGGTGTGTCTGGCTTTCTGCGCCCGGGTGATCACGTAGATATTTATTGGACTGGTAAGAACTTTACCGCAAATGACGATGGCAGCTCTCCGGGTGAAGTGACTTCCCTGATCGAGGCCAGCGTGAAAATTCTTGCGGTTGACCAGATTGCCGATGAACAACGAAACAACCCGACAATTGCGCGAACCGTAACCGTCGAAGCTACACCATTACAGGTTGCCGGATTGGCACAGGCGCAAGCCACGGGTCGTCTGGCGTTGTCGTTGGTTGGTGCAGAAGATACAGATGAAATCGGTTCAGTCGAAGTGGACAGCCGCATTCTGCTTGGTCGCGAAGAACGCCAGGTTGTACAGGCTCAACGTGCGCGTGTCTGTTCAATTCGTACTCGCCGTGGTGCCGAAATCATCGAAACACCTATCGCCTGCACCGAATAAAATTCACCTCAGATCGTGGCGAGCACCTTATTTTTAAGGCTCGCCATTTTCTGTTTCAGTGTAGTGTTGCCACTTATCCACATAAACAGTGCTTCTCAACTGATTGATTCTTGCAATAAAATGCAGTTTCAAGCATGCTCTGACGAAACGGGCGATTTAAATGACCCGTAACGAGGCGTGATCGGAGAGGCAGGTCACATGAAAATCGATAGATTCCTGAAAGCCGTACTTTTAGGCTTTACACTTACTGTAGGCACAGCCCCAATGGGTTCTGCTGAAACACTTCGCATTCTGAACGGGGCTGTGTCCAGCGCGCTTAACGTCGCGATGAACCGCGCCGTCGTTGTGGAGGCAGACCAACCATTCGCCGAAGTATCCATTGCCAACCCTGGCATTGCAGATATTTCGACGTTGTCAGATCGCACCCTATATGTGTTGGGCAAAGCGCCTGGCCGGACAACATTAACATTACTGGGCCCCGATGGCGGCTTGATAACCAATGTTGATGTGCATGTTGCACCTGATGTTGCTGAATTCAAAGAACGGCTACGCCAGATCCTGCCAAATGAGCAGATCGAAGTGCGAACTGCGAATGATGGCATAGTATTGTCGGGCGTAGTGTCAAGCATCGCGCGACTTGATCGTGCGCTGGATCTTGCACAGCGCTACGCACCGGACCGAGTTTCAAACCTGATGTCTGTTGGTGGCACTCAGCAAGTCATGCTGAAAGTACGTTTCGCCGAAATGTCGCGATCAGTCAGCAAATCTCTGGATGCCAGCTTTGGCCTTTCCGGTGGTGATTTTGTCCTGGGCAGCGGAGCGTTGGCCAACAGTGCCAACTATAACAGTGTCTTTGGTGGTGGCTCGGTTGCAATTGCCTCTGGCGAAGCCGCAGGCATTATCGGAACCAAGTTTGGTATAGGCGGCCTTGAACTGGCCGTTGCACTGGAAGCCCTTGAAAATAAAGGCGTTGTTCGCACTCTGGCAGAACCAAATCTGGTTGCTTTGTCTGGGCAGGAAGCAAAATTTCTTGCCGGTGGCGAATATCCGATCCCGGTTTCCGACGATGACGGCATCACAATTGAATACAAACCATTTGGTGTTGAATTAAACTTTACACCAAGGGTCGTTGATGGTGATGTGATCAACTTGTCACTTACTGCAGCAGTTTCCGGCATCGACAGTAGCGAAAGTGTTACTGCCAATGGGTTTTCTGTAAATGCATTCAGTCGCCGCGAAACATCCACGACTGTGGAAATGCGGGATGGTGAAAGTTTCGCCGTCGCAGGTTTGCTTCAGGATGATTTCCTGGACTCAACTAGCCAGATTCCTTGGCTTGGTGATATACCAGTTCTCGGGGCATTGTTCCGCAGCGCGAATTATCAACGTGATCAGTCCGAACTTGTTATCATCGTCACACCACATCTTGTGACACCGACAAGGGGTGAAGCCTTGTCACTGGCAACAGACCGTATCCGGCCACCAACAGAAGCTGAATTCTTCCTGTTCGGTAAAACAGCTGGATCGAATCGCCCAAGAGCCGGTGCAGCCGGAGAAGTTGCGAAACAGGACTTCAGCGGGTCCTACGGATACGTGATGGAGTGATGAATATGCATAGGCACAGCAAAAAACTACTAGCGGCAGCAAGCATTTTGGCACTGACCGCATGTGAAGACAGAGATTACTTTGCCGACGGACAATTATTTGATAGCTGGACACAAGAAGCCGGCGCGTTCGTTGACGAAGGACAATTTGGCAACCCTACAATGAACAATACCCTCGTTCAGACGGGTCAGCGCAGCTATCTTGTTAATCTTAATGCGAGATTTGCAGCCGATGTTCCAAGCACGATTAATTTCGCGTTCGACAGCACGGCACTTGATGCAGAAGCACAAGCCGTTCTGATGAAACAAGCTGACTGGATACGCCAGTTCCCAGAAGTGCAGTTCAAAGTTTTCGGGCACACTGATCTTGTTGGCTCTGACGCTTACAACAAACGTCTTGGTTTGCGTCGTGCACAAGCTGCCGTCAGGTTTCTTTCGCGCCAGGGCATCAAACGATCACGGCTCAAAGCCGTCGTTTCATTTGGTGAAGCACAGCCACTTGTTGTGACGGCCGAACGTGAACGTCGCAATCGCCGAACTGTTACTGAAGTTTCAGGCTTTGTTAAAAATCACCCCACTCTGTTGAACGGCAAGTACGCGCAGGTGATCTTCCGCGAATACGTGAAGAGCGCACAAGAGCGTCCAACGTCGGCGGCTTCAAATCTGGCGCAAACTGACGGTTAACAATTCCCCGGAAACTGGCGAACCGTTTAAAATAATCGAATAATTACGGTTTTTTAGCCCCAATATTGCCCAGATTACCCATCACTTTCCTTCCAAGGGAGCATTGCGCAACAATTTGAGTCGCGCACAGGATGCACCGGTTCGAAACCAAGCTGAGTATTGGTTTCGAAACACCGGTGCATCTGAATTTGGAAGGACCCGAGGAATGACCAGTACTGCAGCTTTGCAGCCAGAACCCGCACCGATCGTCGCCTGCACGATCAGCCGTGATGTTCAGAACTTCGATCTACTGATCGAAGACATGGAAAATGAGCTCGGTGAAAGTTGGGGTGATCTATCATTTGAAGACGCGAAAGTTTTCTTTGGTCAGCCCGATGCCGAGGCGTTGGAATTTGTCGCCATTGCGATGGACGACGAGGACGAAGACAAACTTGCGGTTATTGCGGAACTGATCCGGATCGCAACGGCGCATTCTGTAAAAGTTATCGTTGTGGCCGAAGAAGTCAGCCCAATTGCATTGCACCAACTGCTTAAACTTGGGGCAAAAGAATTCATACCCTACCCGTTACCTGATGGTGCCCTGCGTGATGTTATCGAACGAATACGCGCACCCGAACCCGTTGCAGCACCGACCGCCGAAACCGCATCAACGATCAAAGCAACCGGCGATAAGAACGGTGTTGTCCTGGCAATACAGGGCCTGGCCGGTGGCGTAGGGTCTTCGACATTTGCAGTAAACCTGGCGTGGGAACTGGCCAATATTGACCAAGATCATCCTCCGCAGGTTTGCCTTATGGATCTTGACCTTCAATCCGGTTCAGTCGCAACATTTCTGGACATACCGCGCCGCGAACTGGTCTACGAATTGCTTTCGGACACTGCAAACATGGATAACGATGCATTCATGCAGGCATTGCTGACCTATGGTGAAAAGTTGCAGGTTCTGACTGCGCCGTCTGAAATGGTCCCACTCGACATTATCACATCAGAAGACGTAAATCGCATATTGGAAGCAGCGCGCACCAATTTCGATTATGTCGTTATCGATATGCCTTCAACCGTAGTTCAGTGGACTGAAACCATCCTTCAGGCGGCTCACGTTTATTTCGCCCCACTGGAACTCGACATGAGATCGGCACAGAATGCGTTGCGCATGATCCGGGCACTAAAAGCCGAGGAACTGCCATTTGAAAAACTTCGCTATGTGTTGAACCGGGCACCCAAGTTTACGGATCTTTCCGGCAAAAGCCGGGTAAAGCGCATGGCAGAAAGCCTTGATATCAAGATCGAAGTCCTGATGCCTGATGGGGCGAAGCAAGTACATGACGCCTGCGACGAAGGTATTCCACTGGCAGAAGCCGCACCTAAGAACCTTCTTCGCAAAGAAATTTTGAAACTTGCCAACTCCGTGCACGAATTGAACCTGTCAGTTGCTGAAGGTTCCTGAATCTAGGGAAATCACCCATGTTTTCGCGTTACAAGAAATCTGAACAATCCACCTCCAAACCAGTGGCGGTACCAGACACGGCCACGCCTAAAGAGGTTGCTGCGGCTTCTACGCCGAAATCAACTGTAAAGCGCAAGCCGCCACAGGCAGCTGCGCCATTAGACGTACCGATGGACAAAGAGCGAAAGCGTAAAGAACGCCTGGGTGATATCAAAGCTCAGCTTCACAAGCACCTATTGGACAACTTGAACCTTGGCGCCCTCGAAAATGCTTCGGAAACCGATTTGCGCGCTGAAATATCAGCCCTGGCTGGTGAGGCGCTTGAAGAACTGGGCATTGTTCTCAATCGTGAAGAACGCGCGGCCATTACCAAGGATTTGTTTGACGAAGTTACGGGCCTTGGCCCGCTTGAAACACTTTTGCAGGACGACAGTGTCAACGATATTCTTGTTAACGGGCCGCAACAAATCTTTGTGGAACGTTCTGGTAAGCTTGAACTGACGGACGTTACCTTCAAAGATGAACGCCACCTGTTACGGATCATTGACAAGATCGTTTCGGCTGTGGGTCGGCGTGTGGATGAATCAAACCCATACGTGGATGCGCGTCTTGCTGACGGTTCCCGCTTCAACGCTATGGTTCCGCCGATTGCGGTGGATGGATCACTGGTTTCAATTCGTAAGTTCAAAAAGGAAAAGCTGGCAATTGACGATCTTGTTCAGTTTGGCGCCTTTACTGAAGAAATGGCCGCCTATTTACAGGCAGCCGTTTCCACGCGCCTTAATGTTATCGTGTCAGGTGGTACCGGATCAGGTAAAACAACCACATTGAATGCGCTTTCATCCTTTATTGATGATGCTGAACGCATTCTGACAATCGAAGATACAGCCGAACTTCAACTACAACAGACACACGTTGGCCGGATGGAAAGCCGCCCACCCAACGTCGAAGGTAAAGGTGCGGTTTCCCAACGTGACTGCCTGAAAAACGCCCTTCGGATGCGCCCGGATCGGATCATCGTCGGGGAAACTCGTGGCGAAGAAGTTATCGACATGCTGCAAGCTATGAATACGGGTCATGACGGATCGATGACCACAATTCACGCAAACTCTGCGCGTGATGCGGTGTCTCGTCTGGAAAACATGATTGCGATGGCGGGTATCGAAATGCCGCTGAAAGCGGTTCGATCTCAAGTATCTTCAGCTGTTAACCTGATCGTCCAGGCCAGTCGCCTGCAAGACGGGTCGCGGCGCATGACGTCGATTACTGAAGTTACCGGTATGGAAGGCGACGTGATCTCAATGCAGGAGGTATTCCGGTACCAACGCACTGGATTGACTCCGGACAATAAGATCATTGGCCACTTCACCGCCACCGGTGTGCGCAGTCATTATTCTGAACGCTTCCGGATGTGGGGATACGATCTTCCAGCGGAAATATTTGAACCCTTCGGAGGGGAGTAAATCCAATGATCATTAGCGCAGAACCACTTATTTACGGCCTGATCTTTATCGCGGTCCTCGTATTGGTCGAAGGGATATACCTAACAATTTTTGGCAAATCGATAAGCCTGAACAATCGTGTGAACCGGCGTTTGGAAATGCTGGAAAAAGGCGTGGCACGCGAACAGGTACTGGAACAACTCCGCAAGGAAATGGGCCAGCACATGAAAACGCGGTCTATTCCAATTTATTCGATCCTTGCCCAAAAGGCACAAAAAGCGAATATTGCGTTCACCCCCGGACAACTGATCGTCATGATGGGTGTTCTTGCTGTGATTTCTTTTGTCGGCCTGACCGTTGGCACCAGCGCCAGCCTGCCAATTCGCATTACCATATCGATCGGTATGGGCGTTGGGGGGGTCTTCGTTTGGGTAAATAACAAGGCCAAAAAACGCCTTGCGATGATCGAAGAACAACTGCCCGATGCAGTTGAACTCATGGTTCGTTCGTTACGTGTCGGCCATCCGTTTTCATCTGCCTTGACCATCGTATCAAAAGAGGTTCCTGATCCGCTTGCGTCAGAAATGGGCGTGATTTCAGATGAAAGCGCCTACGGTCGTGATGTGGGTGAAGCGCTGAAAAACATGGCGGAACGCCTCGATATGCAAGATTTGCGGTTCCTTGCTGTTGCAGTAACAATCCAGCAGCAATCTGGTGGTAACCTTGCTGAAATTCTTGATGGTCTGGCGAAAGTTATCCGCGCCCGCTTTAAACTGTTCCGCCGAGTCAAAGCTATCACTGCAGAAGCAAAATGGTCAGGTATGTTCCTATCCGTTTTCCCGCTGGGCGCGCTGGTGGGGATTCAGGTGATCCAGCCGAATTACTACGATGATGTCAAAGCCACATCGTATTTCATACCGGCTTGCCTTGTAGTTGGTGCTTTTCTTGTAGTGAATGTTTTTGTCATGCGTTCACTCGTGAATATCAAAGTTTAACGGAGACGTCGGATGATAGAGAATATTAAAACAATCCTGATTGATCAGCTTGGTCCGTTTGGCCCTCTGCTGGCGGTTGGCATCCTGGGTATGTTCCTGATCCTGTTAACACTGCCTATCCTGTTGAAAAAAAGGGTCGACCCGCTGGACAGGCTGCGAGAATCTTCGCGAACAACAGCCAAATCGGAAGACAAGACGCAGAAACTACGTTCCGGCACCAAAAGGGACAAGCTGGAAAAATATTCAAACTTTCTGGAACCACAGGATGAAGAAGAATATTCGGCAATTCGCCTGAAACTTCTGCAGGCGGGATACCGCACTAAAACCGCGGTCCGGACCTATCACTTTGCGCAGTTCGCACTTGGAATTGGCATGCTGATAATTGGTGTAATGTACGCGATCTATATATCTGCAACCGGTGATCCAACAACCAAGTCGGTCCTACTGTCAATTCTCGGGCCGGGAATTGTCGGATATTACCTGCCAAAATATTGGGTCACCAAACGTCAGCAAACCCGTCAGGAAGAAATCGTCAACGGCTTTCCAGACTCGCTTGATATGATGTTGGTTTGCGTAGAAGCTGGCCAGTCTATGGATCAGTCGATTGTACGGGTCGCAAAGGAAATTCGTGCGGGTTTTCCATCTCTTGCTGACGAATACGAAATGGTTGCCCATGAAATGAAAGCCGGTAAAGATCGGGTTACGGTGTTGCGCGATATGTCCGAACGCGCCGGTGTTCCGGATGTATCCAGTTTTGTGACCGTTCTCATTCAATCTGCGACATTTGGTACATCTGTTGCAGATGCATTGCGTGTTTATGCAACAGAAATGCGCGACAAACGAGTAATGCGTGCAGAAGAAAAAGCAAATACCTTGCCTACCAAGATGACACTTGCAACAATGATGCTGACCGTGCCACCTCTTTTGATTATTCTTATCGGTCCTTCGATATACGAAATTTCTGTAACTCTGGGTAACGCAAACTTCTGATGCTATGAAACAAAAATGGGTGGGTTTAGGCATAATCCTCGGGCTAATGGCCGCTTGCAATACTGTAGGCGGTCTTCGCTCGTCCGATGGCAGCCCCTACGCGCCACCAGGCATTAATACCGATGAAGTTTCTGTCGATGGCTTGATCGTTGGCCACAGATTAATGGCCGCTGGCGAATACGAACTTGCGCTAAAGGCTTATTTGCGTGCTGCGGGGGAACAGGGCATAAACGCGGATGTTTTGTCGGCACTGGGTTCAGTCAACCTGAAACTCGGACGGCTAGGTCAATCAGAAAAACTGCTGCGCCGTGCCGTCGACAAAGACGAAAAATTTGTACCCGCTTGGAACAATTTGGGCGTCGTTCTGATCGAGCAGGGCAAAAATGGTGAAGCAGAACGTGTTTTCCGTATCGCGTTTGCACTAGACAGTGGCGAAAGTGTCGAAATTCGTGACAATTTGCGCTTGGCACTCGAAAAACTCAAAGATCCGGGGTATGTAGAAGAAGATAACAATAGGTTCGCACTCGTGCGGCGGGGATCCAGCGAATATCTGCTCCTGTCGACACAATAAAAAACAGGCGAACATCAGAGCAGTAGAGGACGCAGGCAAATGCGCCACACAATAATAGTATCACTGTGCCTTGTTGGCATAGTTACCCTTTCAGCGTGCGAAAAGTCATCCGATGCGGATGTTGAACGCGCGATTAAAGGTGTAAACGTCATCGATGAATCAAATCTGAATGGCATCATGTTGACAGCAGCGGATCCAAACGAAGCTGTTGCACATTTTCAAAGAACCCTTGCTGATAACCCGGATCGCATAGATTTGTTGCGCGGACTTGGAGTTTCTTTGGTACGTGCAAAAAAACCTACCGATGCAAAGATCGTTTGGGCAAAGGTCACGGAACATCCCGAAGCTTCCGATGAAGATCGGGTTTCCTACGCAGACGCGCTGATCCGATCCAATGAATGGCCAGCTGCCGAAGCCGAACTAGACAAGGTTCCGCCAACCTACGAAACCTACAGACGCTACCGTCTTGAAGCAATGATAGCGGATGGCAATGAGGAATGGGAAAAGGCCGACAGTTATTATGAAACTGCCGCTGGCCTGACTACAAAACCATCTAGCGTATATAACAATTGGGGCTATTCCAAACTGACCCGAGGAAAATTCGGTGACGCGGAAAAACTGTTTGTAGATGCTCTGCGTTATGACTCCGCCATGTTCACCGCCAAGAACAATCTTGTTCTGGCGCGCGGTGCACAGCGAAACTACGATATGCCGATCATTAACATGACGCAGATCGAACGGGCGCAATTGTTACATACGCTTGCGTTGACCGCGATCAAACAAGGCGATGTCGCAACTGGGAAGGGATTGCTGCAGGAAGCGATTTCCACACATCCCCAGCATTTCGAAGCGGCCGTCCGCAGCCTGCGCGCACTAGAAGCAAACGTAGTTAACTGACCGTGGCCATCACGGCCAACGCGGCATACTGGTTTTTGCCTTTCGCGCTTCCCATAGGAATATGGGTAGCGTGGAATGATATGAAATTCATGAAAATTCCCAACAAGGCTGTTCTGGCATTGATGGTTGTATTCGTGGTCATTGGGCTGATCGCCATTCCACTGGCAGAATATCCGTGGCGATTGTTGCAATTTGCAATCATCCTGGCGATTGGATTCATTTTAAACACGATCGGGGGGGTGGGCGCCGGAGACGCAAAATTTGCGGCAGCAATGGCACCATTTGTGGCCCCGGGAGACGCCCAACTGATACTCATACTGTTTGCTGCGGTATTGCTTGCGTCCTTTGCCACACACCGGACGTTTAAACGCATTTCGTTTTTCAGAGTACGTACAACTGATTGGATAAGCTGGGATAAACACGACTTTCCAATGGGTCTGGCACTAGCAGGAACTTTTATATTCTATTTGTTGCTTGGTGCATTTCTTGGGGCCTAGAGCCTGTTATTTATTGCGAAAACAAGATGAACAATGGTGTTCGCCTGATCTCTGTCAGCTCGGAACCGGTTGCAGCGATATCATTTAATACCATTTCACGTACTTTCTGCAAAACCGGGCAAATCGGTACCAGCAGATAGTCA
>Ga0209344_10004061_pt1 | contig 13805 bp, 14 predicted proteins | sample Cruoilmetagenom6_FD_187293 | JGI IMG/M metagenome (GOLD analysis project Ga0209344, IMG submission 187293) | Oil polluted marine microbial communities from Coal Oil Point, Santa Barbara, California, USA - Santa Barbara Oil Seep Sample 6 (SPAdes)... | ecosystem: Environmental > Aquatic > Marine...
CTTTTGGACAAGATTGAATTGCCAGTCGGAATTGGTGTTGGGGATGAGGATGTCGCCACAGAGCCCATGAAATCCGAACGCCTACATATGGCGATCAAAGGGTCAGAGCTGGCATTTTTGAAGCATGCCGGTCATTCCTCATCAATCGAAACACCAACACTGGTAAATGACCTAATCACACGGACCATGAGACGTTCGGCATAGTGGAGTAGTTTAACACAGGTGCATGTCAGGAAGTCTGAAATGCCCGCAAGGCCGCCTTCAATTCATGGTGCAGCGAATGACAGCTTAGAGCCCATACTGACGATAGCGCCTACTTTTGCGATCAATATTTGCGACACGTATGTGGTTGATGTTATTCACTGCAGAATCGGTTGCAAATAGAATGGTTTTTGCGACAAATGAAAAAATGATATGATTTGCTTATGAAGGAATTTCAATGAAGCTACTCTACCAAACCCACTCACCGTTCGCCCGTAAGGCTCTCGTCTTTGCGCATGAGGCTGGTTGGGCAGGTTCGCTCGAAGTTATTCACCATGAAACCAGCCCAACCAATCAGAACAAAGAGGTGTTTGCGCTCAACCCTCTCGGGAAGGTGCCCGTTCTTATTGTAGATGGTGAGAAAGCAATTTTCGATTCAACAGTGATATGCACTTATCTCGACGTGCAGGCTCAAATTAAGGGGCTAATTCCGACAGGGACAGAGGAAAGGATTGCATCGTTGAGATTGAACGCCGTTGCAGACGGGCTTTCGGAAGCTGGCATTCTGGTACGATGGGAAGCGGATAGACGGCCAGAGCAGTTCAGATATCAACCGTTTCATGATGGACAGTTGGACAAAGTTCTGGCTGGCTACGAGTATCTCGAAAACGAGGTTGTTTTTGATGAAACCGTAACGATTGGCGAGATAGCGCTAGCAACATCATTGAGTTGGTTGGAATTTCGAGGGTTGCCACCGTTTAGAGGAAACTTTCCAAAACTGACAAGTTGGTATGATGCTTTTTCAAAACGGCCATCAATGTTGGCTACAAATCTATCTGGCGACACCCAAGACTGAAAACCGTTGCAGTCGCATAATCGGATCTATGGAACTCATTTGATTCGCGACATCCATATATTGGTAACTTAGTCCGCATAGCTGTCGAACCGTCTCTACCCCGCTTAAATATCCACCAGCGCTACTTCCAAATCCCCATAGCCTGTAAAGCGCCGTTCCAGTGGCAGACCCAACTTATCGGCGCAAGTTTGCGCTTTGGCGTCTAATACGGGGTCGTTTACTTGCGCTTGATAGACCACTTTGGTGTAATTGCCGAAATACATGTCCCGTAATTCAGGATGGCGATCCAGCCCCATTGGCTTAATCACGAAAGCATCGAACTGTTTGACCAGAAAATCGGTCAGGTAGAACGCGGTGATTTCATCCTCGGACGTTTTAGCAAACAGGTCATTGCCTTCGAAAAAGCTGTAGCAATGCGGGCCTGCAACCATTTCAACACCCAATTCCGCGCATTTGGCTTGCAACAATCCACCTGTACCGCAATCGGCGTAAACCACGAATATGGTTTCATAATCGTCATGGTGTTTATGAACCGCTTCTTCAACCGCTGCGGGGATTTTATCTGGATACAGATGGTATTTGGCCGGCAGGCATTGCAGATCCATGTGATCCCATTTGTTCAACCGTTTCAGGGCCAGAATTTCATGTGCCAGTGCGCCACAAGCCAAAAGTAAAACGCGCCCAGTTTTCACATCAGGCACGTCCAAACCTTTTTCAGTCAATGTATTATCATCAACTTCCATTGCCATCTAAGCACTCAGTTGATTGTGCTTGGATGCCATAAACTCTTTCGCGGTTTCCACTGCGACCGCCGCATCACGACAATAAGCATCAGCACCGATGGCTTTGCCGAACTCTTCGTTCAGGGGTGCACCACCGACCAGTACCACATAATCGTCACGCATACCTTTTTCGACCATCGTATCAATCACGACCTTCATATAGGGCATGGTTGTGGTCAACAGGGCAGACATGCCCAGAATATCGTATTCACCTGATTCAAGTTCATCCAGGTAATTTTCAACAGGGTTGTTGATGCCAAGGTCGTTCACTTCAAAGCCCGCCCCTTCCATCATCATGGTCACAAGGTTTTTGCCGATGTCGTGAATGTCGCCCTTTACAGTACCGATCAGCATATTACCCAGACGCGGTGCACCGGTTTCAGCCAAAAGCGGTTTTAGGATGGCCATACCACCCTTCATTGCGTTCGCGGCCAACAGCACTTCGGGAACGAACAGAATTCCGTCACGGAAATCGATGCCGACAATACGCATGCCTTCGACCAATGCTTTGGTCAATACGTCGTAGGGCATCCAGCCACGATCCAAAAGGATATGTACAGATTCCTCGATTTCCTCTTTCATACCATCATAAAGGTCATCGTGTATTTGCGGTACAAGCTCTTCGTCGGACAGCTCGGATAGGATGATATCGTCTTGTTCTTCGGACATCGGTGATTCCCTTACTTTGTTAGTAGTCTATTGTTTTTGAAAATCGCGGATTTGGCGCATGTTTTCTTCGCGGTTTACGACAAAACAGAACAGTGCTGCGACCTAATGTGCCCGACGTCGATTGCGGCGCGGTTGTTTTACAGGCGCATCACCCGTTCCGTCATTGTCAGACGAAAATGCACCCATTGTTGCGGCAATCAGATCCAGACCGGGTTTTTCGCCCTTTGACGTACCATCCAAAGCTTCGCGCATAGCGGCCAAATGCTCGGGCATTGTCCCGCAACAACCACCGATAATCGTCGCACCCGCATTACGTGCCAACAGTGCGTATTCGGCCATCACTTCTGGTGTGCCGTCATAGTGAATGTGACCATCGACATATTTTGGAATACCGGCGTTACCCTTGGCAATGATCGGGCGATCGGCGCCCGCTTCGGAAAAACCCAGAACCGTGCGTAGCAAATCCGATGCACCGACACCGCAATTGGCCCCGAATGCAAAGGGTGCGTAATCCATACCGGCCACCATTTTAGTCATATCGGCAGAGGTCATTCCCATCATCGTGCGTCCGGCTGTGTCAAAACTCATCGTACCACACCAGTCGGCACCAACGTTATTCATCGCTTCGGCGGCAGCGGCATATTCTTCTGGTGCTGAAAAAGTTTCGATCCACAAAACGTCTACGCCACCCTCCAGCAGCCCATATGCCTGTTCTTCAAACATCTCAACTGCAGTTTCGTGGGTCAGCGTCCCCACTTCACCCATAATCTCACCCGTTGGCCCGATAGAACCCGCAACGACGATATCGCGATTGCATTTATCGACCACTTCGCGTCCTATTTCGGCTGAAATACGCGACAGTTCGCGGGCCCTGTTTTGGGCATTGTGAAGTTTCAACCGTGATGCGTTACCGCCAAAGCTGTTGGTCAAAAACAGGTCTGACCCTGCATCAACCGCGCCTTGGTAAAGTTTGGTGATACGGTCGGGATGTTCAACATTCCACATTTCAGGCGCATCCCCCGCCATAAGCCCCATGTTGAACAGGTTGGTACCGGTGGCACCATCAGCCAAGACAAATCCCTGTTTATCAATGATTTTTTGTAATATTTCTGACATTTCATCTACCCCGATCAGGTGCGGTATTTATGTGTGTTTATATGCATGTGACATGTTTTTAAGCATGAAACAAACGCATATTTAGCATAACAAATATGAATTTGTTTCAACATATGGGATCATCACACTAATGGTATGAAAATAAGACCTATTGGTATGCCCTATCGTAATTTTCTGATTTTACCACTAATGAATTAAAACAGAAAATTACTACCACCAAATAGCAAATATATAATGGGAAGTAATACGATTGTCACTGTAAGGCTGAGCCCAATTTTCCCCGGCTTTATCAAGTAGCTTTTCTTGGGGTTGGACTGCTTGTAAAATACAGTAACTTCATCCGAAGAAAGGTGAGTAATACCTTTCATTTGCCAACGTAGTATAAACCTTAGATTGGTGCTTACGATTGCAAGCCAAGGCGAAAGACGATGGCCTTCGTATTCTGTGCCTGCCACAGTATAGTTATACCTCACATTTGCAAAAAAATGGACTTCATCTGAGGAATATGCGGCACTCCAGGCTGCAGCTTGTGACTGAATGAGTGTTCCGGGTGTTCCTACCCAATTGAGTATCCGAATTTGAACAATCAGACTTATCAGCCCGCATAACAGAGAATAGATTGCAATTAAAAACAACCAGGTCTGTTTGTCACCGTTTATGGCGCCATCGTAAATGGTATGTACGACATCCATCATTTGAGTAATAGCTTATTAAAATAAATTTGGGCTGTTGCGAACATAGTATTGGTCGCTTTCCGTTTGTTTGATATTAAAGCGTTTTCGCAATTGAAACATGACTATAATCGACATTAACTTTGATGTAAAAAATGGTCAACAAGGGCTCGAAACAGACATTTACCTATACCAGTAATAAACCAGCGTGGATCACTGAACAAACTGCCACAGTTACACTACTGATGGAGTAAATGAGATTACACCAGTGGTGTAATGGTGTAATATAAGAAAGTGTTATCCCTATATAAACGAGAGGCTACGTAGCTGAATTATAATCAGCATAACAATTACGTATTTCATTCAAGTCAAATTAGCAGCTTGTGATACGGCCCTTAAACGTTCAATCATCGCGCGCAATCCATTTGATCTTTGCGCTGACAAATGCTGGTCCAGACCCAAACGTGCAAATGCGCTCAACGCATCAATTTTCAACGCATTTTCAACCGTATTGCCAGCATAAAGCGCTTTGAGTATCGCGATCAACCCATTGACGATCATCGCGTCACTTTCACCGTCAAAATCCAATATTGCCTGCGGCCCTGCCCTTTCAATTTTCGGAACAATCCAAACTTGGGATGCACAACCGTCAACTTTGGTTGCCGAGGTTTTATAACTATCATCAAGTGGTGACATTGCACGGCCCATATCAATCACATGACGGTAACGATCTTCCCAATCGTCCAGAAATTCAAACGTTTCCACAATATCTTCAAAGGTTTCTGACATGACTCGACCCATCTTTTAGCTTCAACTATGACTGCCGGGCCGAAACGTCCAGCGTTTTTCTTTGTGTTCGCCGCATAGAAGGCTTTTCTTTAAGGGTTAGTTTCGGTATCGGTAGTGCAAAGAAGTCGGGGAAACTCATGAACAAGATACTCATCACCGTTATTGCATTTGGTTTTATCGCCGGATGTTCAGGCTTTGGCAGCATTGGTGGATCATCGGCTGGCAGTACCGGTAGCATAGGGGGCAGTAGTGCCGGCAGTTCCGGAGGAAGCTCGGGCGGCAGCAGTGGTGGTAGTTCTGGTGGCAGCTCCGGTGGATTTTTTGGTAATAAAAAATCAGAAGAAACCGTTTTGGAACAACGCATAGATGCGCCCGATACGCGCGGTCTAATTCCCGTTGTCAATGAAGTAAACGTCGATAGGCTTCGTGGTGGTGCCATCGTTCGCGTGCGCGGAACGACAAACATACAAGGTTATAGCGATGTTAATCTGGTTGCACTGAACAAAGGGTTTCCCGACGAAAACGGGATCGTTACCTATGAATTCAAAGCCGAGGTTCCAACCGCGACCGTGCTTGGGCCGACCCCTCGCTCTAAAGAGGTTTATGCAGGTGCGTATATTACTTCCATACGATTACCCACGGTAAAAAGCGTCCGTGTTATTGCGGCACAAAACCAGATTGTTGTTTCCAAGTAAGTTTAGATTTTTACGATTTTCACTGAATCCTTATGCGCGGATAAAGCAATCTCGCCTGCGCAAAGCTTTAGGGCATCATTGCCGAAGACCACATGCCGCCAACCGCTAAATACGGGCAGCGACCTGTCACCGCCTGCAATTGCATCCAGATCAGCCGCGTTACAGATCAATTTACTGGCTACGCCCGCTTTTTCAGCGCTGGCTTTCAAAAGCACACGCAACAAATCAGATAACCCGTCATTACCCTGTTTTTTCACACGTACTTCAGGGGCTTGTGGATAATCTTTTGGGGCAACTTTTGATGCGGCTTTCACTGCATTGATAATACCATCTGCAATCGCACCGCCACGTGCATCACGCAATAACAGACGTGATTTCTTTAACTGATCATGTGATGTGGGTTTGGTTGCAGCTAGTTCCAACAACGCGTCATCCTTGTATACGCGATTACGCGGGATATTCTTGGTTTGCGCATAAGTTTCCCGAAACCGCGCCAGCTCACGGACATAAGACAGCATCTTGCCAGAACCGTTGCGGGTTTTCACCCGTTTCCAAGCTTCTTCTGGGTGCACAACATAAGTGTCGGGGCTGGTCAATATTCCCAACTCTTCTTGCACCCATGCATGACGGTCAGTCTTTTCCAGTCTGCGTTTCAGATGTTCGTATATCACCCGCAAATGGGTCACATCACCCAGTGCGTAGTTTTTTTGGCGATCAGAAAGCGGTCGCGTGCTCCAATCCGTGAAGCGTGACGATTTATCCAATGCTTCATCGGCAATTTTGCGCACTAACGTTTCATAGCCCACCTGTTCGCCGTAACCACAAACCATTGCAGCCACTTGCGTATCAAATAGCGGGCTTGGGATAACACCCTTATCGACAAAGAAGATTTCCAGATCCTGACGGGCCGCATGGAATACTTTGACGACGCTTTCATCTTGGTACAAATCGTAAAGCGGTGCCAACGATAAACCATCCGACAACGGATCGACCAATACGGCATTTTCATTGCCTTCACCGGGATAAGCGATTTGAATTAGGCATAGCTTTGAATAATATGTGCGTTCGCGCAAAAATTCGGTGTCTACGGTGATATAATCATGCGTTGCACAAGTTTGGCAAAATGCATCTAATTCGGCTGTTTTCGTAATAATTTTCATACAACAGGCTTTATTGGGGAACGATAGGCATGGCAAGGCATTGGCCCCGACAATTGTCGGTTTTTGTTCAGCTGACGTATTAGACTTATGGCTTTGTCGGGTTCCAAACCGTTTTAAACCTGAAAGGATCGTTTTCTTTGGGCGTAATTATAATTTCGACCGCGTGCATATCGCGATACCCATAAACCTCCATTGCGGTTACATTCGGGGCGGATTGCGGAAATGGTTTAAAGACCCTGTGCACATGGCTGTCCCCGAAAACCAACAACACTGGTTTTGCAAATTTACGCGCGGCACGTTGCAAAGCCGGTCCAAATTTTGAAAAACCGGAATGGCGCAACCATCTTTCGCCATTGAATTCGTTAAAATCGAATTCGAACATATCGGCATGGATTGCCAATACAATGACATCGGCCCCCATTGCCGCGTCAAAACTATCCACCATCCATTCGGTAGTGGCTTTGCTGCGGGAAAAGAACTCTTCAACGGATGCTATATCAGTTGCTTGTAGGTTATTGTTCGATCCGACAACATGTGCCGAAATCACCGAAATACCGTCCTTGGTAAATCTGGCATTTTCAGGAAACCCGATAGCCCCTTGATGTTCCAAACTGATTTTATGTACGCCCAAGCTTGTGGATGGTTCAGAAAAATACGTGTTGCGGATAAATGCCAATCGCTCGATTGGATCATCAGCGCCATCTGTCATACGCGCACAATCCGTCCATTCATTATCCCCGGGTGTATAGATCAGAGGGGCCGAAAAACTGTTCATAAAACTTAGCTGGTCGTTCAATATCCGGTCGGTACAGGCCCCGCCCCCTTTGGTGTCGCCGACATGAATAACCAGATCGGCATTCTTTTGGTTGATACTGTCTATCAACGCTTCATAAGGCGGATAAACTTTAGCAGGATCACCATATGGCATGTCACCAAGTGCTATGATTTTATAATCTTGGGCAAAGACAGGTGTTACAATTGCGAAAAACAAAAAACTGTGCAGCAATATTTTCAACATGATTAATAACCTTCGTCTGAAATGAATACCGAATCCATAGAGTATAAATAGCATAATGCGGACTTTGATGTTTCCAAGGTCTTTAATCCAAGTTGATCTTGTCTGTAGCGCCGTCTCTGACTGGCTCGTAAAAACTCAACCTAATTAAGGCGTGTATTTTCATCATGACTTTAATCGTCTAGTATTTCGTCAGGGGTTTCCACTGGTTCAACCGTTGCAACAACCCATTCTGCGAATGTTGGCGCGCTTTTGCATTCAGGCCAATGATCGGTATGCCAAAGACGTGACCGGATGAAAGCCTTGGTACAGTGCATAAACGCCTCTTGCACATCTATCACCAAGGCCAGCAGTGGTTCTTTGCCGTTGACGGCATGACGCTTGCCGATCGCTTCGTCTCTCACAATGCGAGCCTTGCCTGCAATGCGCAACGTATCTCCATTCCCGGGAACGATAAACAACAACGCTACATTGGGGTCTTCAATGATATTCTGAAATCCATCACACAAGGAACTTGCCACAAGACGATAAACTGCTGCCCTTAATCAAGCCAACACGCTGCTGCGTTGCGGCTGGTCAAAGCGGACGTTCATTTTTAGTTGGGATGTACGCGATCAGAGTGTACCGACTTATCGGTAGCGTGGATAATGGCTAACGAGCAACAATACTGATCTGATAATTTGAAAATGCTTTGTCTCGAGTTTCCTTTATCATTTGATATTCATCGCTACCGAAAACCTGATCCACAGCATCTCGATTTGGGTACTCAACAATTACAACTGATTGTGCGGGTTCTAAACCAATGACTGTTTCACTGATTTCAAAACGCTGAACAATTTTCGCGCCGGCTTTTTCCAACAGCGGGCCTGTTACCCGGAAGTAAGCCGCTAGCGCCTCTGGCGCGTCGTCATTTACCGTGACCAGTGCAACTACTGTAACAGTCATATTTCATACCTTTTTTGAGTTTCCAGAATATCTACTATTTAGTAAGCGTTTACGCGTTGATCACGAAAGGTACCTTACTTCCGTTGTAGCCTTGATTGTATCAAATATCTTTGTGAATGCCAGCCCTTGAGCTTACAAACTGCAACATGCAAACATAGCGAAAACCCGCAATCCGCCCTTCCCGTGGTAATGTGCTTGGTGCAGCAATGATAACTAAGGGCTCTAAACGGACATTGCGGACATGTTTAAAATAAAAACACAGTATACTATGCAAACTATTTAGTTTTCTTCAAATTTCAGAGCTTTGTATGCCAAATTAACCAATTACGAAGCCCGACATTTTTATTATCGTTTAATAACTAAAATTTAGTGTGTGAGGGGATTGGCTCCGACGGTAGGATTCGGTCCCGTTTTTTATCTTTCATATAAATTAAATTATACTGTTATTTAACAATATATTAAAAGGATAACATAATGTAATTATAATATTAAATAAATAAAAATGTGATACAAGTTGTGTTGCAAATTGTGATACAAATCGTGATACAAAAATCTCATTCTTGCAAAATGAATTTGGTGGCAGCATCTGCCCGAGATTACGCAGTTTCTATTAGCTTCAACAAACTGACACCAAATGGCCGCTTAGCGGACAAAGTGTGCATTTGCTGCAGCTGCGTCAACGACCGCTTTTCACAATGGCAACATTTTGTTAACTGGCTGTGCCTTTAAGAACAACGCGAGCAGACCTGCCCCAACAGCCAACCAAATTGAGCCTGCCCAAACAAGATCGTAGCTTCCAGTCGTGGTGAAGATATATCCTCCGACAAATGCTCCCATCGCCCCACCCAATGCGTGACCGGCAGAGATCAGCCCCATAGCAAGCCCCATCATCTTGATCCCGACATGGCTTGCTACCAAGCTGGCTGTCACGGGCACGGTGGAATAGTCCACTGCTCCAAAGAGAACGGCGAACAAAAACAACATCTCGATAGACGTCCCGGGAAGACTGCCGAGCAGGATAAAGGTTAGCGCCCGCAACATGTAGATCGCTGTCAAAAGCATCGGACGGTTCACCCGGTCCGTTAGCCATCCAGCACCAATCATCCCCATCAGGTTGACTAGTGAGAGTAGGCCGTAAGCTGTGGCACTGGGGACAGGTGGAAACCCGCAAAATGAGGCGAACGGCAGAAGGTGTGTCTCAATCACTCCGGTTGTGGTGAACCCACAGATCAGAAAGCTCCAAAACAGCAGGTGAAACGCAGGTTGGCGCACGATCAAAGCAAAGTCCTGCATCATGCTTGATGGCGCTTCATCGGGTTCAACCGTGTTTTCTGACGGAACATCTGCCCGCATGGTCATACGAATGCAGGGGATCAAGGCAAGGCTTGCAAATGACAATGCCCCAAAACTCCAGCGCCAACTTGCAAAGGCCAGCAACGCCGCGATCATCGGCACGATCAGGAACTGACCACCCGTCGCGCCGGATGTGCCGATACCTGTTGCGAGACCTTGATTGGCGGAAAAACTACGGGTCACGGCAGTTGCAACCACGTGCGTAGCAACGATGCCAAACCCGACTGCGCAGAAACCGGCAAAGCCCACAACAAACATTAGCTTACCGTTCATCAGCGCCACGATTGCGCAGCCGATCCCCAGTAAACCCATGCCAAGGTTGAGTGTGAACTGTGAACCGCGCCGATCTACCATGCGCCCAGCGAACGGTGCAACAATAGCCATAACGACAAGAGCAGTAGCGCCCACGCCTGATATGTAACTGCTGGACCAACCAAACTCTGTTTGCCAAACAGGCATGATCAGCCCGAGGGCGGCCCGGCTAGAAAACGCAAGCGACAGGGCCAAAAACCCAAAGGCAACGACGGTCCAGTTTTGGCGGTGTGGTAGGGCGATGGTGTCTGACATTTGCGTCTCCTTGTCAGACGGACATGCCATGATCAGGATAAAATGCCTATCGATAAACTTGTAAGATAACTTTAGCTGAGCTAATGTGATTTATGGTGCTTCGTATACAAGACCTTTACACATTCCATGTCGTTGCACGTACCGGCGCGATGCAGGACGCTGCACATGAATTGGGCGTCACCCCGGGTGCTATCAGTCAGCGCATACGGGCAGTCGAGGAGCGTCACGGATTGCGGCTGTTCACACGCAGCAAAAACGGGATCGCCCTGACACCGGCGGGCCTTGCCTTACAATCCGATGTTGGAAAAGCATTTTCGACAATCGAAACCGCGAACGAAAGGCACTTGATTGGGCAAAACAGCACTGTTCGCATAAGCGCCTCTGCGACATTCGCCCATTCAATGCTGGTGTCCAGCTTGGGGCGGTTCGCGGATGCGCATCCGAATATCATCGTAACAGTCGAGACAGAAGACCGTCTTGTCGATTTGAAGTCAGAGCCGATTGATCTGGCGATCCGGCATGGACTTGGCCAGTATACTGGACTGACATCAGAATGGCTGTGTTCGCCAGAGTTGGTTCTTGTTGCCAGTCCTGCATTGCTTGAAAAACATGGACTTTTGAACACGCCTGCCGACAGTCTGCACTATAAGTTGCTGCCCGATTGCACGGGTCAAGACTGGTCGATCTGGTTCGAGGCACAGGGCGTCGATGCGAAAGACGCCAGATACGGCATGCAATATGGCAATGATTTTTTGACGGTCAAAGCTGCCATCGAAGGTCAAGGATTGGCTTTACTCAAGGATGTGTTCGTAAATGAGGGCATTGCTGCGGGACACTTGATCCGAGCGATAGACACAGCATGGCCAACAAAGTTTGCTTACTACGCGGTGGCACTGGACGAAGTACGGGAAAAACCATCCGTTTCCAAATTGGTTATGTGGCTCAAAAAAGACCTGGGTTGATCGAAAAACCGCACAACGAGCATTCCCTTTAAGCACATGTTCAATCCCCCTCAATTCACGCCGCGAAGGACCACAGTGAAAACCGAAGCCGTTGTCGAAGGTTTTAGGCTATCTCGTGATAGCGGACATTCGAGCAACATGCAGCATGCAGTAAAGTGGGCTCAGAGCCGACGTTCGGCTCCGTTAACGGAGCCAAATAACGCCTAATTATATTTTGTTCTTTAAAATCAGCTTATCATATTTAAGGCAATATACATTTGTGATGCAAAAAGTGATGCATTTTGTGATACAAAGTGTGCTATGTTTTTTCAGTAAAACCACAAATTCACATAAATTATTGCTTAATATCAATAACTTACGTGGATTTGTGGCTCCGACGGTAGGGATCGAACCTACGACCAATTGATTAACAGTCAACTGCTCTACCGCTGAGCTACGTCGGAATACCTGTGCATCATATGTTGCGAGGCCGCGTATAGCAAAGTGATTTTAAGCCGTCTATAGGGATTTTGCCCGAAATGGCAAAATAGTTGCATAATCACTTTCCCTTGCACCACAGATCGCATCAGCATAACCCTGTTTGTATGATTTACACGATTGAGACATGGATAAAATCAAAGTTACCGCGCAGTCTGTTTGGCCGCGCAATGGTAATTTTGGCGGTCCCCGTTGTGGTTATACAAATCGTTGTTGCCGCCTATTTTGCCGAACGCCTGTTTCGGGATGTATCAACTGAAATGTCCAGTAATATCGCGTTGGAGATTAACTATATAGCATCCCTTGCCAAAAAGGCCCCTGACCGCCCCACGGCCATGATACAAATGCGCAATGCCGCTATACCGTTGAATATACTTGTCGATTATGAAACCCCGCGGGCATATCCCGATGATCTTTGGATATGGCTTAGCCCGTCTCAGCATTACGTAGACAAAACTTTAAAATCCAAAATAAACAACGTTTTAAACATTGATCTTCTGTCGAATACCGATTTCATCAAACTGACAGTCATGACCGATAAAGGGCCTGTTAAGTTTTCATTTCCGCCCGCGCGGACCTCTGCCAAAAACCCGCACCAACTGCTTGTAGCAATGATACTGACCGCATTGCTTTTTACCGGAATTGCAATTTTGTTTTTGAACAATCAGATTAAACCGATCAGGCGCCTATCGGATGCAGCCGAAGCGTTCGGTCGCGGTTGGTCAATCCCGTTCAATCCAAGGGGGGCACGCGAAGTACGCAGTGCCGGTCATTCATTTCTGGCGATGCGTGCACGCATTATTCGCCAGATTGAACAGCGCACGATGATGCTGTCGGGTGTCAGCCACGATCTGCGCACCCCGCTTACCCGCATGAAATTGTCCCTTGGGCTGATCGCGCCATCCGAAGAGGTTGAGCATCTGAAGCGCGATGTGGACGAAATGGAGGCAATGTTAACCGAGTTTCTGGAATTTGCACGGGGCGACAGTGAAGAAAAGACCGAAACCATTGGTGTGAAAGCATTGACCAAACAGATTGTGCGGAATTTCAAACGTGCGGGACATGACATTGAGTTGTCATTCCTTATGGGGACACCATCGGACGATACATTGAAATGCCGTAAACAAGCGCTGCAACGCGCAATAGAAAACCTATTGGGCAATGCTGTGCGCTACGGCAATAATGCACATCTTACCGTCACGATTGAGACTGATACCGTTGTCTTCATGGTAGAAGATGATGGCCCAGGCATTCCCAAAGACAAACGTGATGCAGCAGTGGAACCTTTCACCCGGCTGGATGTTGCACGTAACCAAGATAAGGGGGTGGGATCAGGCTTGGGTCTTGCCATAGCCACTGATGTCGCCCGTAGCCACGGCGGCAATTTGGCATTGTTACAAAGCGACAATATGGGTGGACTGAAAGCAGTGTTATCGTTGCCGCGGTAATGAATGGCGTGCCTATTTGCAGCAGGTTATTTCTGTCACTGCAAAGGTAAAAATAAGGAGAACCAATGAAACCCGTCGAAATCACAGGTTCGGATATTG
>Ga0209344_10004062_pt1 | contig 13804 bp, 9 predicted proteins | sample Cruoilmetagenom6_FD_187293 | JGI IMG/M metagenome (GOLD analysis project Ga0209344, IMG submission 187293) | Oil polluted marine microbial communities from Coal Oil Point, Santa Barbara, California, USA - Santa Barbara Oil Seep Sample 6 (SPAdes)... | ecosystem: Environmental > Aquatic > Marine >...
CTTGAACGTTAGAGTATAAAATTTTTACAGTGGCAATTGATTATGCTAACGTTCAAGGATGTAGAATCACTCCTAATGTTTTTACTTTAGTGAAAGAATTAGATGTTTTCATCCAAGCACTTAAAGAACTAACGTGATACTAACGTACACCTGGAGTAAACCCACCAGGAGCATCTTGAGTTAAATTTGTTGTACCGGCATCACCTGTATCATTCCAGATTTGCCATTCACTAAAAGTATATATAGCATTTCCTTGAACTACAGAAGCATTTCTTAATGCTCTACCATCTTCAAATTCGTGATTTGTACTTGTTCCATCTTCACCAATGACACCAAAAAGATCAACTACATTTCCCTGAGAATCAACCAATTCTAAATTATCATCACCGTTAGAATCGGCAGGACTATTGCTGCCAGCTACTAAATCGGGGGCAAAACCAAAAACAGTTTCAAATTCGACGGCGTTTGCTGCAATTGCAAAAGCTTGACCTTTATTTATTGAACTACCCGATAGGTCGATCGTTGAAGAAACGGTTGAATTTGCGTTAGTATATCTTCTAATTGTCCATCCGTTAAGGTTTATAGCTTCATCATCACCGTTGTAAATTTCAATAAAACGTGCATCTGCATTATTATTAGGATCAGCCAATTCTGTAAAAAAGACATTATTTTTTAATATAATCACAATATCTAATCGTTCCTTATTTAATTGTATATCGTTTAAGGTGCGTGCTAATAATTGATATTCACCATCAAATTTGGTTAGCACACCACGGATCGTTCCATTACCATTAGGTACTTCGGTTTGAGCAAAATTTGCAAAAGAACTGGTTCTAAAGGCTATTTTGGCTCCAGTAGCATCTTCAATAAAGTGATTTGTAGCGTTAAAATCATCTTTATCAGAATCATAAAAATTACTACCTAAAGCCTCTTCCATAAATTGAACATCAGTAAATTCTACAAGTGTATTCAAATAGGCATCTGAGACATCGTTGATAGAAATAGAATTTACTAAGGAATTTTCATCAACTACTTCGCATGATTTTAGTACAATTTCTTCAAAGGCAGGGTTTGCAATTCTACCAACCGATTCATTTAAAAAATTACCAACAAACAAGTTACCTATTTCTAAAGCATCATTTTCTATTTCTATATAGCTGTTTTTGAGCATGATATATACTTTTCTTCCAGGGTTGTATATTGTATACAAATCGGTTTGATCAATTGGTATGCTAAGGCCCAATGATCTATCTAAAGTTTGCATTGAAATTGTTTTAAAGAAATTGCCTCCTTGGTCACTGGAAGTAATATAGGCCTCAATATAATCATCATCAGAATATTTAGTAACAGTCGTTGTCGCAATATTAAAAATTTCTTGCACTGTTTTGCTAACATTAATTGCATCGGTACAAATTTCTTTTGGATTATCAATATCATCACCCGTCACGCAAGAAAAGAACAATAAAACGATAAGAGTATAGTAGTATATTTTCATAATATTTGATTAAAAGCTATAGGCAAGATTTATAAAATAAGTTCTACCATAGCCATACCAATATTTATTACCAAAACTGCGTTCGTTTTTTCCGTTTGCCGTGTCTTCAACCAAATCGGCATAATTGGCCGTTCTTGATTGCTCATATCCACCGGTTCTAAATGTTTCTTCAAAGGCATTATTAATGCTTATAAAAAGACTCATGTAATTGCCTTTGAAACGCCATGATTTTCCGCCCGTTAGGTTTAGTAAATAGAACCCTTCAAATTTTTCTTGTTTTAGCAGCTTGTTTGCAAGATCATTATCAATATCTTCAAAAGGTAAACCAAGAGGATCGTCCGGATTGATAAAAAAGTCACTCGTTCTAGCAATAGTAGAAACATCTGCATAAGCATGCGATAAATAGTTGGCAGTAGCACTAATCCACCAGTTTTTCGAGTCTCTATATTCTACTCCAACCGAATATGCCTGCTGAGGCCCATTGGCAACTCTGAGGTCTTTAATATTGGTTTCACCTAAATCTTTAAAGCCAATTTCATTTATCAAATCATCATTAAAGCCAGCGGTATCAAAATTGATACTCACGTAGGCATTATCACTATATGTATGTTTTCCATATGCAGCAACCAGAAAGGTTTTTACAGTTGGGCCGGCTTGATATTCAATGCCTAATTCAGCTCCAAAATGTCTTTTATTAATATTGGTAACTACTTCTTGAAAGAAGTCAGTACCAGATCCACTTTGAGCGAATACAAAATTTAGATCTGTACCTTCCTTAAATTCAGTAAAATACCCGGTAAATCTGGTTTTTAAAGTTGGTGATCGAAAGATATAGCTTGCTTCTGCAGATGTGATTTTTTCGCTTTCCAAACCTGAAACTATATTATTATTTTCTCTGGAATTGATAAATGAATTACGTATCGTAGGAGCTTTTGATTGGTACGCACCGTGAAGGAGCGCTAAATGTCGACCGGTTATTTTATAAGTTAATCCGCCTTTGAATCCAAAATCATTAAAAGAGACAGTTTCACTTTTACCTAATGAATTATCAGCGAAACTTTCGTTTAAGAATTTACCATCTCTTTGATAATTTGTAGTGGTATATGAACCGCTAAGAAAAAAATCTGCTTTTTTATAGCTAAATTGTAATTGTGCAAATCCGTTTATTTGGCTCGAGAGAATATCATAATCATATTTAATTCTATCATTTAAGCCTTTATTAGTTTGACCTAATGCATCATTTTTGGCGGGTTGCCCGTTGATTAAGGTAAATTGATTTACATCGGCATAATATGTTGCTTCTAAAAGGTCGATTGGAATCGCAAAATTCTCAGAAGTCAGGTTTTTATATGTCGCACCAATGTCAAGTGAAAGATGCTTAGTTATTTTGGCATTTAGTGTTGAACTTGTAGTGAGCAAAATATCATCGGTTCTATCTTCATACAATAAATAACGCGCTGCACCTCCGTCTGCAATATTGGTTGTGTTCGCATTGGCATCGTATAAACCGTTCCAATCTATATGTGGTTTTTCTGCAATATTTGGTAGATACCGCCAGTAATTAGGATTCGGATTTGGGGCATTGGCATAATCTAATCTACTTCTTCCCTGTTTTCCAATTTGATAGGCAATTGTTGTAGTTAAATTTATTTTTTCGGATTCATAAAAATGACTAAATGTAAATATGGGTTCTTTAATCTTCCTAATTCTAGAACTTCTTTTTTTACCTTCTTGCATTCCCCAATATGGGTTGTATTTTCTACCCAATTCATGAAAAACACGTTCTGTAATTGCAGAAACACCGGCTCTTCGGTTTGGAGTGTATATTGCTGTAAGATTCAAGCTGTTTTTAGAATTCAACTTATATTCTAATGCTCCAAAAAACCCAAATGCATCATATAATGTTCCGTCAATAAAACCTTCGTTTCCCCAACGACGAGACGCTGAAATGGAATAGGCCAATCCGTTTTCTTGAAGTCCAGAATTATAGGATATCATACCTCTACCCGTATATGTTCTGTTTGAATAAGAACTTGAAATACGAATACCTGGTCTATACTGTGAAGCTCTTGTTGAAATATTTGTTGTACCCAAAACATCTCCAAAACTGTAGTTAGATGCTATTAAACCTGTGGTTAATTCTTGATTACGAGTAGCATCATTTAAACCACCCCAATTATTCCATTGAGGCCTTCCATTAAATAATTTATTCATAGAAGTTCCATTAATAAGTACTTGTGAACTTTGTGAATCATACCCTCGAATTCTAAAAAAAGCTTGGCCAAAATCGAAAGCAGCTCTGTTTTGAAATACATCCCTGGAAGCTTGTAAAAAGCCAGTGGTATTTTCAGATTGACCATCATCATCATTCAAATCATCTTCCGTTAATGATATTAAACCGTTATTTTCTTCTAAGGATAACAAATCAAAAACCAATAGAATTGTACCTAAGTCAATTTGAGAATTAGTTTCAATTAGTACGGGGAACAATTGTACTTCGTAACCTTCAAGGAAAATATGCACTATTTGATTTCCTGTAGGAATATTAGTAATATTAAAAGCTCCTCTAGAATCTGTTCCTTGTAAAATTTCAGTATTTTCTACTGAAATAGTTATATTATTCAACGGTAATTGAGTTTCAGAATCTAAAATAATTCCCTTAACCGCACCTACAAATTGAGCATTGGTCTTCGCTATGAATAAAAAAGCTAATATGAATAAAAATACGATTTTTGACATTATATGAGACCTACAATAGAAATGCAAAAAAAAGCCTCTTCACTGCCAAAAGAAAGCAGTTTAAATACTTTTATCTATGGATTAATATTTATAATAAAAAATGCTTTTCGACTTAAAATTTGTTGTTACATTTGAGTAAAATAATATGTATTGATGCTTTTTAAAAAACTACTTTTTATATTAACTTTCTTGGTAACATTATCAATTTATGGACAAGACAAAGCATATGATATTAGAACAATTGCATTTTATAATGTTGAGAATTTGTTTGACACTATTAATAACCCAAAAAAGTTTGATGATGATAGAACTCCAAATGGAAAAGACAAATACACTTCTAAGATTTATTGGGATAAAATTGCGAAACTTAGTCGGGTATTAAGTGAGATAGGAACAAAAGACGGCCAAATGAGCCCGGTGATAATTGGAGTGTGTGAAGTAGAAAATGAGCAGGTGTTAAAAGATTTAATAACATCTGAAAGTTTAAAAGACCTTCATTATAGTATGGTCCATTACGATTCGCCGGATGAAAGAGGTATTGATGTAGCCTTCATATATCAGAAAAGATATTTTAAAGTACTAAGCCATAAAGTACATCCATTATTAATTTTTAAGGAAGACGGAAAAAGAGACTATACCAGAGATCAATTAATAGTTTCTGGGTTATTAGATGATGAGCTAATTCATGTTATTGTAAACCATTGGCCATCACGTAGTGGTGGAGAGGCAAAGAGCAGACCTTTTCGATTGGCCGCGGCGAAAGTGAACAAAAGAATTATTGATTCACTACAAGCAATGAATTCTGAAGCGAAGATAATTACAATGGGTGATTTCAATGATGATCCTGACAGCCCCAGTGTTAAAAAAATATTGAATGCTAAAGAAAGGAAGCAAGATGTTCAAAAGGCAAGCGGGTTGTACAATCCTATGGCTGATATGCACCGTCGAGGTTTAAATACTTTAGCATACAGAGATAATTTGAATCTATTTGATCAGATAATTTTTACACAGCCTTTTTTAGAAAAAGACTATAGCTCGTATCGTTTTTATAAGGCAGGAATTTATAATAAACAATATTTAATAACAGATAAAGGACCATTTAAAGGTTACCCTTTTCGGAGTTATAATTATAATACCTACCAAGGTGGTTATAGTGATCATTTTCCTGTGTATATTTATCTGATAAAAGAAAAAAAGTAGAAAATGCAAGATCTAAGAGTAGTGTTGATTCAGGCAGATTTGGCTTGGGAAAACCCTGAACAAAACAGAGCTAATTTTACCAATACAATTCATGCCATTTCTCAAGAAATAGATTTGATCGTTTTACCTGAAATGTTTAACACAGGATTTACTATGGATCCGCATAAGGTGGCTGAAACAATGCATGGTGAGACGATAAATTGGCTTAAAGATATTGCTAAAGAAAAAAATTGTGCAATTACAGGAAGCTTAATTATTCAAGAAGATAATAAGTATCATAATAGATTGATTTTTGTTTTCCCTCAAGGGGAAATTAAAGCCTATGATAAGCGCCATACTTTTACCTTGGCCGGAGAAGATAAAGTTTATACCGCAGGTGAAAAGAAATTAATAGTTGATTATAAAGGCTGGAAAATTTGTCCAATGATTTGTTATGATTTACGTTTCCCGGTATGGGCACGAAATACTGAAGATTACGATCTGCTTATTTATGTTGCTAATTGGCCAAAGCCAAGAATTGCTGCTTGGAATGCACTTTTAAAAGCAAGAGCTATTGAAAATATGACTTACTGTATTGGTGTAAATAGAGTAGGACTGGATGCAAATGCTTATGAGTATATTGGTCATTCGTCAGTATATGACAGTCTGGGGAATAGTATTTCTAATATTCCAGAATCAGTTGAAGATGCCTTAATGGTTACTTTAAACATGGAACATTTACGGAAAGCAAGAGAGAAATTAGGGTTTTTGGATGACCGAGATTCTTTTAATTTGTCATTCTGAATGAGTACAACGAAATGAAGAATCTCTTCTATACACTAAAGATTCTTCTCAAAGCTCAGAATAACAACACCTAAGAATTAAGCCACTGCCCCCAAGGAATTCTACTAAGTACAAATAACAATCCAATGCCGTAAAAAACAGTAATTGTTTTAAATTTTTCTTTGTCTGTAGTTTTCTTTTTGTGTTTGGACCAGCCTATTGTAATAAGTGCAATAGCTAAAATCATCATTAAAGGATGTTCTATTACCTGAAGTCGTAATGCCGAATCTTTCATTGCTTCTCCCATACCAAGATCTTTAAGCGATTTGTACCATGGTGACATAAAATACCAACCTAATCCTATAATTAATTGAATATGCATTACAATTAAAGTAAATAGTGATATGCGAAGGTCTTTATCTTTATATTCTTTATTTTGACTTAAACCCATAAGGGCGTTTACAACGGCAATAATTAATATAATAAGTGCCAAATATGCCCAGTAAGAGTGAATTAATTTCATCATAATGTTTAAAATTTTATTCCCATTTGTTTTCAGCGGGTGTTCCCCCCCAAATGAGAGTTGCTAAATAAGGATTGTCTATAAAAGGATTTCTATTGCCTTGTGCTCCTTGAATAATGCTATTTCGTTGTAATTCAAAAGGAGAAACAGGGTCGGCAGCATTCCATTCTAAGAAAAGGTCAAGAGTGCCCACTTTATCAAAGGTTTCACCGTATCGAATATTCAAGTACATGATCATTCTTGCAACATCACCACGCCATTCATCACCAGGATACCATGTATTATTATTAATTAATTGATAGGTTCCACTACCGGCTACAAAAGGATAATTATTCCTCTCAGAATTAATATTAGCATCACATGATCTTAAATGATGTAAATCGGTAACAGCATCATCCGTTGATAATCTTGATTGTGGATATACATGCTCAGTATTAAAGGTTTGAGGAGAATGTGGGTTATTTCCAGAAGTATACTCTCTTTCATCTCTGCTCTCACCAGTATACATTAATATAACGTTAGCTATATTAATTGCATCTTCATCAGCATCATATAAAAAGCCATGTCTTTCACCATAAAATAAAATAGTAGTATGCTTATTCGTAGTGTGATCAGATACGAATGTATAATTTAAACTAGTATCAGTGGTAACGAATAAATTTGAATAATAAGAACTTAAATCAGCAGGAATATTAAAGGAAATTGCATCTAAAATAGATACGGTAATAGTCGCGGTTGCGCAAGTAGGGTTTGGAGTATCATCATCACAGATAGTATAGGTAAAGCTATCATCACCAATAAAATCTGTCTGAGGAGTATAAGAAATTGTTCCATCATTGTTAAGCGTAACGGTTCCACTGGAGCCTGAAGAATCTACTGAATTGATTGTAGCATCATCTATTGTTGAGTCATTTTGGGCATAACTATCAATAATTACAATCGCGTTTTTGACAGTATTTACTTGATCGTTTTCTGCGGATGGCGAACCTTCATCAGTCACTATAATAGTAACTGTTGCTGTAGAGCAATCAGGCGTTGGATCATTATCGCAGAGCGTATAATTAAAAGTATCAGTCCCTACAAAACCATTGGCCGGTGAATAGGCATAAGTACCATCTCTATTGTCAACAATAGTCGCTCCGTTGGCTGTAGTTTGATCAATAGAAGTAATTCTTGCGCCGGTAATCACGGTGTCATTTGAAAGCAAATTAATATTTAGCAGATCATCTTCGATTGTTGTACCGCTATCATTAACGGCAACAGGTTTTTCATTTTCAACTGGAGGAGCTACTACTACGTTGCTTCCACTGTCGTTACTACAATTAAATAAAATAACGCTTACTATTAATATAACCAGAACTCTTTTCATATGACTTAGATTAGGCAATTTTGCTTCACACAAAAATAGATAAATTAATTAAAAAAACCTCTTATCTAACTTGATAAGAGGTTTTAAATTGTATTGAAAATTAAAACTTAGTTGTTATAAACCCAAACACCACCTGTTTTAATCACACTCATAGTTTCATTCGTAGTAGCACCATTATATATTACATATGTGAGTACATATTTCTGTCCTTCTTCTGCAGATGGATCTATATTATCTAAAAGAGCATTAAATGCCTCAAGAAGCATTTCATCACTCCAAAAGTTAGCACTACCAGATCTTCTGTCAAAACTACCATAGAACCCTACATTATCAGCAGGCCCTGGGTAAATTGAGATAAAAGCATTAGATATAAATGTAACATCAGCACCTGTAAATGTATATTTAATAGTATTATCTGGCACCCAAGTATTTCCATCATGACCAAACTGTAATGTTTCTTGTATAACATTATTATAAACGGACCAAGTTGAACCATCAAAAATAAAGTACTTTACAAAACTGTAAGTAGTGCTATCATCGGTTCTTCCGTCCATATCAATATCATCTACGTCAGTAACATATAATTTATACATTACGGGTACAATATCTCCATTTTCGTAACCATCAAATTTAAACTTGTCTAATATAGCAATAGGAATTTTTGCATCAGCTTCATCTTCATTTGAGAAATTAGGAAAACTCTCTCCCATTTCAGAATACTCATCATCCGTAAAACCTTGTACAAAAAGCCATTCTCCATCTAAGTATAAAAATCCATTGTTTAACTCATTTGTGCTCCCGTCATAGAATTCATAGGTAAGAGAAACCAAGAGCCTATCTGCAGGGTCAGGATATTTATATTCTAAAAATTCAATGACCTCACTATCACGGTCAAAATTACCAAAGGTATGTCCTAAATCATCATAATCATCATCAGACACGGTATAACGAATCAAACTTTTTTCGTCACTTCTCCGGTTGAATAGATCATAGGTAACCGTTGCTAAGGATCCATTTCCCCAAACAGGAAACAAATCTGATAATAAACCCGGGATCATTGATTTAGCGTCATCTGTAGAACTAAAGTTGCCAAAGGTTAAACCTAAATCATCGTAATCTTCATCAGTTAATGTATATACCGTATTTCCTACAATGGGAGTAGTCTGTGCGTCTATTTCCTCAAAAATGTCTTCAATAGGATCACAACTTAAAAAAACTGCACCTACAACTGTTAGTAAAAATATTATTCTTTTCATTTTTTTTAAAATTTAAATTGTACTCCAATATTAAAACTTCTTCCATTTCCGAACCAAACAAGTGCTGTTGCTGCATCAGAATCAGCCCCATCTAATGCATCACCAATATAATCAGTGTTGAGTGCATTAAACATTCTTGCTGTTATATTTGCATCGAATGTGCCAATTTTAAAACCATGTTTCAAAATTAAATCAACCGTTCCATAGTCTGGTAATTTCCAAGATTCAGGAGCGCCTTCTACACCTCGGTCCTCAGGGTCAAAATCTGCATAGAGATCAGCGAAATAATTATAATCTACAATAAGATTTGTTTTAGGCATTATTTCAAAATTCATTCCTAATGCCATCGTAGTTTGTGCTGCATCTCCAACATGAAGATCTTTAATAAATATATTAATTGGATCCCCAACAGGATTCTGATCTTCATCGAAAATCTGAACATCTCTTATGTTGTTTTCCCATGTCCAATCACCGAGAGATGCCATACCTGTAAATGTTATTTTATCTGAAGGTCTAAAGGCAAAATCGATTTCCAACCCTTTATGTATGGCATTAACACCAAAAATGTTAGCTGTTGCAAAAGTACCATCTGGTTGTTCAAAGTTTTCAGATAAAGATCTGTCTTGCCACTTTGTATGATATACATTTACATTTGCCGTAAATTTTTCACTTCTGAACCCATAACCAAGTTCGAAACTTGTAATTTTTTCATTTTCAGCATCTTCATTGATATTGTCATTTACAAAATTTAAAAACACAGCATCAAATATTGGCGCTTTTTCAAAGTAACCTACATTAGCGAAAATATGGTTCTTATCATCTAGCCTGTAATTAATACCACCTTTAGCGCTATATCCAGTAAAATTATAACTATCCGTTACCTGTAATCCACTGCTCACTGTATGAGAGAAAAAATCCTCTCTTTTATATGAGGTGTTAGAACCAGATAAAGCCACAAAAGCATTGAATTTATCTTTAGAATACTCTAATTGACCAAAAAGGCCTAGCCAACCGACCAATCCATTATTTTCGTAAGCCACTTTATCTCCAACACGTGCTGGATTTAACGGGTTATTTACATTATCATCATTAATTATAAATTGTCCTCCTAATAAATCAGTAACTTCTCTAAAATGGAAACCTTTGTAATCTCTCAAATCTACACCAGTTACTAATTCCCAATTATCTGATAAATCTGTTTTAAAAGTAGAGAGTAGACCAAACCAATTATGGTTGTTACGAGATGCTCTCAATGCAGCAGACGAACCGTTAGCTCCATTGGCAATATTCTCACTTACAATTCTATCTAAATTCATTGGGCCAAAATTACCAATTCTATAATCAGTACTCGTGAATTTAAATCTACCGTCTCCTTCAAAACCTGGTGCTTCAAGATCACTCCCAAGTGTACCTCCACCACCTCCTGATCCCCAGGACGCATAGGCAGATGTTACTAATGATGTTCTATCACTAATCGTCCAATAATGATTTAGAGATAACTGTGGTTTGTGAAAAAAGTTATCTTCTACATGAGTCACCTGCCCCTGTTTATAACCCCAATCTGGATTATATCTAATACCTCTTTCACTTGCTCTATATGTAGAAATTAAACTTCTATTCTGCCTTTGGCCATGATTCTGTTTAGCGCCGAAAGCAGAAAATGACAATTTGTGATTATCATTAAGTTGGTTTGATATATTAACAAAATAAGAAACTGATGTGAATTCTGTTCCATCAACATAACCATCACCATCTGTCTTATCTGCAGAAACAGTTACTGCAAATCCATTATCCATTAGACCAGTAGAATATGTTAACCCATATTTTCTACGACGGTCATTACCAACATCGGCAAAAATGGTTCCACCAGCTTCAGCATCTGTAGATTTTGTTACAATATTAATTGTACCACCTATAGACGGTACGGCCAATTTTGTAGCTCCAAGCCCTCTTTGTACTTGCATAGCACTTGTTACACCGCCTAAACCGGCCCAATTAGACCAAAAGACACGACCATTTTCCATATCGTTAATTGGGATTCCATTAATTAAAACAGCAACATTTACTGATTCAAACCCTCTAACGTTAACTCTACCATCACCAAAACCACCACCTGCTCGTGTGGCAAAAATTCCTGGAGTTGATTTTAAAATTTCAGGAAATTCCTGAGATCCTAATTTTAGTTCAATTTCTGATGCTTTAATTGTTGATACTGCTATAGGTGTCTTTCGGTCTATAGCAAAAGATACTGCTGAAATAATAATTTCATCTAACTCATTGCTAGACACTAAATTAATTATTCCGAGATCTTTGGTTTCACCGGCAGCGATCGTATAGTTTAATTCTTTATTGTCATAACCAACAAAGGAAAAAACAAGTGTACCTGAACCTTCTGTAACTTTTAAAGAAAATTTTCCGTCAAAATCTGTGGTTGTACCGGTAGTTGTTCCTTTAATAACAACATTAGCCCCAGGTAATGGGCCGTCTTCCGCGTTAACTGTACCAGTAACGGTTTGTGCATAAATAGTAGATGTCATAGCAAACATCAATACCATTAATAAATTAGTAATTTTTTTCATGTGTAAATTGAATTAGTTTATGTTTTACGAAGGCAAAAGTAATGATTTTTAGTAAACTAACTTTAAGAAAACATTAACTTTTAACCAACCCCCTAAAATAGAAAAATATAGTGAAAAGCAGATAAGGAGTAAGATCAACTTATTAACAATCATAAGATTATTATATCTTTAATAAATCTATTTTAATTGATTATATATCTTTTTAGCCATTTCTTTACCAAGTTCAACACCAAATTGGTCAAAACTATAAATATTCCATAAATAACCTTGAACAAAGGTTTTATGCTCATAAATAGCAATTAAGCTTCCAAGGGAGCGAGGAGTTAATTTGTTTATTAAAATAGTGTTTGAAGGTCTGTTGCCCTCAAATACTTTATATGGAAGTAATTGAGCAATCTTATCTTGGCTGTTAGCAAGTTTTAATTCTAAATGAACCTGCTCTTTTGATTTACCTAAATTTAATGCTTCCGCTTGCGCGAAAAAATTCGACATCAATTTTTCATGATGCTCCTTATTACCATATAGTGATTCTTTGAAGCCAATAAAATCTGCAGGAATTAATTTTGTCCCTTGATGTACTAATTGCATAAATGCATGCTGCACATTCGTACCGGTATTACCCCAAATAATATTTCCTGTTTGATAGTTTATAGTTTCACCACTTCTATCTACTGCTTTACCGTTACTCTCCATAGAAAGCTGTTGTAAATAGGGTACTAACTGAGTTAAATATTGTGAAAAAGGAATAACTACTTCACTTTCTGTTTTATAGAAATTATTATACCAAATACTTAATAAAGCTAAAATAACTGGAATATTTTCATTGAAAGGAGCTGATTTAAAATGATTGTCCGTTTCATACGCTCCTACCAAGAAGTGATCAAAATTTTTGTAGCCAATTGCAAGGCAAATTGATAAGCCAACAGCGCTCCACATTGAGTAACGACCTCCTACCCAATCCCACATTGTAAAAATATTATCGGCATCAATACCAAAAGTTTTTACCTTTTCTAAATTTGTTGAAACAGCAACAAAATTATGTCTGATATCACTTTCTTTTGCCGATTTTAAGAACCACTTTTTAACAGTCTCTGCATTGGTTAACGTTTCTTGAGTCGTAAATGTTTTCGAAACAATTACGAACAGGGTAGTTTCCGGATTTAGATTTTTTATTGTTTCTGTTACATGGTCGCCATCAATATTTGAAATGAAATGTGCGTTCAGATGATTTTTATAAAAAGGTAAAGCTTCAACAACCATTCTTGGTCCCAGATCTGAACCTCCAATACCAATGTTTACAATATCTGTAATCGGTTTTTTTGTAAAGCCTTTATGAATTCCTGAAATTACCTTATCCGAAAAGGTTTTCATTTTTTGAAGAGATTTTTCTACTTCGGGCATTATATTTTGACCGTCAACTAAAACCGGATTGCCCGATTTATTTCTTAAAGCGGTATGTAAAACAGCTCTAGTCTCTGTTTCATTTATTTTTTCACCAGAAAATAATTGTTCAATTCCATCCTTTAAATCAACTTCTTTAGCAAGCTCAATTAGATATTGAAATGTTTCTTTAGTTATTCTATTTTTTGAAAAATCTAAAGCGATATCATTATACGCTGTGGAAAAGGCGGTTTTTCTTGTATCATCTTTTACAAAAAGTGATTGCATTTTAACATCTTTAATTTCTGCAAAATGCTGCTGTAATTTTCGCCAGGCTTCTGTGCTAGTTGGATTGATTTTTTTTAAAGACATCTATTTTTTTTGACAAGACCAAAATTAAAACAAATAAATAACGAACGATAAGTATACTAATATTTATTTTACGATAACGTTATCGAGAGAATCTTTAAATGAAGTGATATATTTAAAATAACTATCTTT
>Ga0209344_10004066_pt1 | contig 13788 bp, 11 predicted proteins | sample Cruoilmetagenom6_FD_187293 | JGI IMG/M metagenome (GOLD analysis project Ga0209344, IMG submission 187293) | Oil polluted marine microbial communities from Coal Oil Point, Santa Barbara, California, USA - Santa Barbara Oil Seep Sample 6 (SPAdes)... | ecosystem: Environmental > Aquatic > Marine...
AAATTATTTCCAAGGCTTCAATAATTCTTAACGGCCATGCCATCTCCTCTACGGAAGAAGAACGACCGAACCATAGACCTTGAGGACAATGCTCAAAGGTTTTTAATAACGGAAAATGACTTTTCCCACATGAGGGTTGACGGAACGAAAGGACCGGCCTATTTTCAATTTCGTATTAAATCAAGTAGTTTCCACATTGGGTTCAGGTAGGCGTCCATAGAGCATTTCACCCAAGTGAAAGCGGCCTGGACGCCGGGGCCGTGGAAAGTGCGTAGATTTAAAGAAATTTAAAATCAGCCTAGCGTTTTTTGGTTCGTTTTTTGGGCGATGCAAAAAATGAACAGGATACAAACTTGAAATAGTAAATTATATTTTTTTGTAATTCACACACAACTTTTGGGATTGATCCTGAATAAGTCCGTTTACTGTAATCGTAAATAATTTTGGATTTAAATTAAGCGCTGTCCTTTGTTCTTCCCAACACCACACCAAAGCACTAGGATTTATCGGATACCATACTCCAAAGGCCATCCTCCGGTATTGAAAGTCTATCCTGAACATATAATCGTACTGTAAAATTACTTCCTGTTTTTTAAAACCAAAAAAAACAATAACTTTCAATCTTCTTTAAAAAAATAACTAATCAAATTATTAAAACCATGGTAAAATTCATCAAAGGACACATCCTATTGTTGGGATGTTTATTTTTCTTATCCTATTCCCAAGCTCAAAATTTAGATTCGGCACTGCCTGAGGAGGTGGGGATGTCCTCAGAGAGGTTGGAACGACTATCGGCTACCTTGGAGCAATATGTGAAGGACGGAAAGATGTCCGGAAATGTTGCCCTAGTAGCCAGAAAGGGCAAAGTGATCTATCATCGGGCGTTTGGCCAGAGTGATATGGAGGCAGGGAAGAAGATGGGCACAGACGCCATATTTAGGATTGCATCACAAACAAAGGCCATTGTAAGTGTTGCTGCAATGATTTTGCAGGAAGAAGGAAAATTATTGATTGCAGATCCCATAGGAAAATATTTGCCGGAATGGAAAGAGACAACCGTAGCGAAGGTACGTGAAGATGGGGGATACGATGTGGTCAGGGCTAACCGGTCCATTACCATTAGGGACTTATTGACCCATACTGCCGGAATTGGGTACGGACATGGTCCTGCAAAAAAAGAATGGGAAGAGGCCGGGATACAGAATTGGTATTTTGCAGACCGAAACGAGCCAATTGCCGAAACAGTTGCACGTATGGCAAAATTGCCAATGGATGCCCAGCCTGGAGAAAAGTTTGTATACGGTTACAATACGGATATCCTTGGGGTAATTGTGGAAAAGGCTTCCGGTAAATCTTTGGATGTATTTATTAAGGAAAGGATCTTGGATCCCATAGGGATGGTGGATACACATTTCTACTTGCCTAAGAACAAAACTGAAAGACTGGCTACTTCGTATATGGCTTATGAAGGAAAGCCATTGGAAAGATCCCCCGATCCTGGCTTGGGAATGGGGCAAGGTCATTATGTCAAGGGCCCTAGGAAGAGTTTTTCAGGTGGCGCCGGATTACTATCTACGGCCATGGACTATGCCAAATTCTTGCAAATGATGCTGAATGGAGGAGAATTTAACGGAAATAGAATATTGTCCCCAAAAACCGTCGAGTTAATGATTGTAGACCATGTTGATGTAAGGGGGATTCCCTACGGCAGTCGAAAAGGTTCGGGCTTTGGTCTGGGCTTCTCCATCACAAAAAATGTTGGTGAAAGGGGAGAGCCCGGTTCTATTGGTACTTTTGAATGGGGAGGTGCTTATGGTTCCACTTATTGGGCAGATCCCGTGGAGGAACTGGTCGTAGTTTATTTTAAACAACTCATTCCTACCAATGGAGTTGACGATCACCCTAAGCTGAGAAGTTTGGTCTATCAGGCTATTTTGGAATGAAATAGGCCCGATTTAAGGATGATATAGGTTGATGTAAAAGGGAAAGTGTTAAGATATTGTGAATTTTGGCGGTTTTTGTACAATCTATTCTTCTAAAAAATCTATATCGCATAGGTTTGCACTTTAATAGTCGGATTTAAAACTAGAGATACTAAATTTTATGAGTAGAGTTAAGGAGAATGACAAAGTAAAAGTACATTACACCGGAAAATTAACGACGGGACAAATTTTTGACAGTTCCTTGGAAAGGGAACCCATCGAAGTTACCTTGGGACAAGGGCAGCTTATTCCAGGTTTTGAGAAGGAATTGGTGAATATGGAGGTAAATGAAAAGAAAACTATTACCGTTCCCAAGGAAGAAGCCTACGGCGATATTATGGAAGAATTGTTTCATGAAATCAAGAAGTCGGAACTTCCTGAAGATATTAAACCTGAAATTGGAATGATGTTGGTTGCGCAAAATCCGGACGGTACAGAAAATCAATTGCGAATTACAGATGTTAAGGAAGAGAGTATTATTATTGATGCCAATCACGTGTTGGCAGGACAAGATCTTACTTTTGAGCTGGAATTGGTAGCTATTTTATAATGATTTCAACATAATGGCAATTGCACTTCCCTTTAGGGATCAATGCCATGGATATTAAAAGGCCGTCTGTTTTTGGACGGCCTTTTGCTTATAATACCCTAATCATCTCTAGGAGATTCAATATATTCTATCATCAATAACATACCCGCTTTAACGTTAAGCACTGTTTAAAATGGAAAGAACCAGTGCTTTTGTCAATGGCCTATCCTTAGCCTTGGCTATTACCTCCTTAAAAGTAAACCTGAAATCGCAACCATTGGCATAATTACTACAACCATAGGAGGTTTTGCCCTTGATAATCATTCCATTTTTACATTTGGGACAATTTGGAGAATCGGTTTTTGGTTTTTTCTTTGGCTCTAGAATCAACTTATAGTGCTCATCAAAACGTACGAGGCCTTCAACATCCTCAACACCATTGTGGTTAAACCCCTTTAAATTTACCGTACAACCTTTTTGAAGTAATCTTGTGAACTGATTTTCCGAGATCTTTTTGTGATGAAAGACAAAGGGGAGTAAGAAATCGCAACCATTCTTGTAATTACTACATCCATAGGCCGACTTCCCTTTTATAAGATTCCCTCTCTGGCATTTTGGGCAGGTTTCTTCTGTTATACCTTTTGACCTTTTCTTTGGCTTTTGGGCTTCCTTTCTTTCATTGGCAATGACATTGGAGATATTGGCCCGATTGGTTTCGCTCCTTACCTCGTAAACCAATTCGTCCACCATTTTTTTCATATTATTGATGAACAGGGCTGCACTAAAACTTCCCTTTTCGATGTCCTTCAGTTGCTTTTCCCATAAACCTGTTAATTCTGCCGATTTCAGCAATTCGTTTTGTATCGTATCAATTAGTTGAATACCGGTTGGAGTAGGCAATACCTGCTTCTTTTTTCTTTCTATGTACTTGCGTCTAAATAAGGTTTCAATAATATTGGCACGGGTAGAAGGTCTTCCAATTCCGTTCTCTTTCATGAGTTCGCGCATTTCTTCGTCGTCAACTTGTTTCCCGGCCGTCTCCATAGCTCGCAGCAAAGTAGCTTCCGTAAATTGTTTGGGGGGTTTGGTCTGTTTTTCTAGAAAAGAAGGCTCATGCGGACCTTTTTCACCCTTAATGAACAAAGGCAATATACCGGTTTCTTTTTTTTCCTTGGAAGCGTTGGTCTCAAAAACCACTCTCCATCCTTTTTTTAGGATTTCCTTACCCGTTGTTTTAAAGGAGATGTTTGCCGCCTTACCGATTACCGTGGTATTGGAAACTTCACAATCATCATAAAATACGGCAATAAATCGTTTCACTATACTATCGTACACCTGTTGCTGGGTAGGTGCCAACCTTATCTCGACCCCGGTGGGAATTATGGCGTGATGGTCCGTTACTTTTTTGTCATTGAAAACCTTGGTGGACTTTCTGATTTTTTTGGACAATAGGCTAGAGGCCAACTGTTCATATTGGGTTAAATTACGAAGTATTCCCGCTATTTTGGGGTAAACGTCGTTGGGTAAGAATGTGGTATCTACCCTAGGATAGGTTACCACTTTTTGTTCATATAATTTTTGGACAATTTTCAGTGTTTCATCGGCCGTTAATCCAAACTTTGTATTGCAATATACCTGAAGACCTGTTAGATCGAACAACTTGGGAGCGTATTCCTTTCCTTTCTTTTTGGTGATACCTGCAATTTCGAATTCGTGTTCCTTTACTTCTTTGGCAAGAACTTCCCCGTCCTCCATCTTTAAGAAACGGCCCTCTTCATAATTAAAAACCGTATCCCTATAAAGGGTTTGCAATTCCCAATAGGGTTGGGGTTTAAAGTTTTCTATTTCCAAATACCTGTTCACCACCATAGCCAGTGTAGGGGTTTGTACCCTTCCCACCGATAACATTTGTTTATAGCCCCCGTGCTTTACAGTATAGAGGCGTGTGGCATTCATACCCAAAAGCCAATCTCCAATGGCACGGCAAAATCCGGCATAATAAAGATTGTCGTAGTCATCTGAGGATTTTAATTTGGTAAAGCCCTCCTTTATTGCCTCGGTGGTTAATGATGAAATCCATAATCGCTGTACTTTTCCCTTATAATTGGCCTGGTGTAGCACCCAACGCTGTATTAGTTCCCCTTCCTGTCCGGCATCCCCACAGTTGATGACCAATTCTGCTTTGTCGAATAAGGCCTTAACAATATTGAACTGTTTTTGGATGCCTGCATTGTCCACTACTTTGGTTTTAAATTTTTCAGGGAGCATGGGCAAGTTGTTCAGGTCCCAACTTTTCCAATGTGGCTTGTAATCGCTAGGTTCATATAAAGTGCAGAGATGCCCAAAGGTAAATGTAACGGCGTATCCATTTCCCTCAAAATACCCATCGTGTTTGGTATTTGCTCCCAATACTTGAGCAATTTCTCGAGCAACACTAGGTTTTTCTGCAATACAGACTTTCACTTTATTTTTATTTTGAATGGGTGCAAATTACTTAATTTATACTGAACCCCCATATTCGTAGTACAAGGTATTTTCTTCAATATTTGCACTGGAAATAACGAGCCCTAGGATATTGGTGATTAACGGGAAAAATGTTTTGAGAAAATTTCATTACCTCATATGTCATAGGAAAATGATACATTTAAGGGATCTTGGATATGAAATTTAATAATGTTGAATACACTTATCGATAAAAATATACAGATGAAAAGTATAGTGGCAGCCATCATGGCTTTTTTTACATTAGTTGGTTGTACTTCCCAGTCGTCCAAAAGTCTATTTAATGGGAAGGATTTGGAGGGTTGGCATGTAGATGTACCTGAAATGGACCATGATCCCGAGGCCATTAATCCATTTATAATAAGGGAAGGTATGTTGGTAAGTTTGGGGGAACCCCAGGGCCACCTTATTACGGATGCCATTTATAAGGATTTTAGACTGGAAGTGGAATATCGTTTTGCTGGGAAACCAGGTAATTGTGGTGTATTGGTGTTTGCTTCCACCCCTAGATCCCTTTATGACATGTTTCCCAAGTCTATAGAAGTGCAAATGATGCATGAAAATGCCGGTGATTTCTGGTGTATTGTTCAGGACATCACTACCGATAATATGTTGGAAAGGCGAGGTCCTAAAGAAGAATGGGGTATTACCGAAGGCAAATTGCGAAGAATAAAAAATTTAACCGATGGTTCCGAAAATCCATTGGGTGAATGGAATTCCATGACTATTGAGTGCCTCAAAAACTCAATAAAGGTATGGGTTAATGGCGATTTGGTAAACCATGGTTACAATGCCACAGTAAGTAGTGGAAATATTGCTTTACAAGCCGAAGGGGCGGAGGTGGAATTCCGAAAAGTAATGCTCACACCTATTGTCGAACTCAGTGAAACAGCGCCCTGATCAACAAGGTCCTGCCCGTCCCCGTTAATATATTTTTAAATTTGGTTCGATCCATTCACAATGGGCAGCTTCATTCATGATAAGGGAGTAGAAGGCCTAGTCCTTTGCGTAATACTTTATTTATATTCAATGAGTTATGTTCAAAAAGCAAAAGCAAGGAATTATAGGTCGTTCTGCACTGATGTACTTTTGCCTCGGTACTTAAAAAGATAGTTCTTGGATCGGGGCAACCTTCCCCGGAGTTAATCCCTTCATATCAATATTCCCAATACGGATGCGAATCAACCGTAAGGTAGGAAAACCAACCGCAGCCGTCATTTTACGCACCTGACGGAACTTCCCTTCGGTGATGGTGATGCTTATCCAGGAAGTGGGCCTATGTCGTCCTATTCTTAATTTTTTATCCGGGTCGGGTAGGACAGGGGGGGTGGACAATCTATGGACAGTAGTATTTTTGGTTATATATTTCTTGCCATGGAATCCAATTTCCACTCCGCGCTGCAATAATTGGATAGCTTCATTGGTTATTTCTCCATCCAACTGTACAAAATATTCCTTTTCCACGCCCGAGCGGTTGATCTGATCGCTCAATTTTCCATCCGTTGTGAGCAGAAGCAATCCCTCCGATTTTTCATCCAGTCGACCTATGGGCATAATGCCCTCAGGAAAGTTATAAAGCTCGCTTAGGAAACGTTTGTTACGTATCTCCTTGGCGTCATTGGAGTGTAACTGACTTAACATTTCAAAAGGCTTGTAAATTTTAAAGTGAATATGTGCAGGTTCCAGCATGGGCCGAAATGATTAGGTTTTGTACAGGGTTGGACCCCCCAAAGGTGTCATTTTTTTTTCGATTTTTATTAGTGAACCTCAATCTTGAGAAGTCAGTAAGACGCACTTAAAATTGCAAGTTGAACTAATCCTGCCTTTTTCGGCGGGACCTATGGAAGCCAAATTCTCCGTTAGATAGGTCATAAGGTATCTGGAGCCAACATACCCATGTGCAACCACTAAAAGGGGAAAAGGACCCTCTGTGGCAAGTGGTGCGGCATCACGGGACGCCCTACCTTTAAAAGTAATGGGAGTCAATGGGCGAAGGGAATCATGGGCGGTTCCCATAACGTCCTTATAAATGGCCAATTCTGTGGCTCCCGGGGCCAATAAGGCCGGATACCAGACTTCTACCTTTAGGGGCCGATCATAAATGGGGTCCATCCCGTTTTTCGAATTTAAAACATCCACCTGTCCCTTATTGACCAAATCCAATGTGCGTACGCCAATTTTATAAGCGCCACGTGAAGCCAATTCAGGAGCATCGGGCAGGGCATCCCCATATATAAACGATTCGTTTTGAGCGTTTAACACAGTGTTGGAAACGAGAAAACAAAGCAGTATTTGAAGCTGGATAAAACGGGAAAAAGTTGGTTTGACCATGGTTTTTTGTTTAGCTTAAAAATACGAAATATAACCTCGATCATAAATCCGAAATTGCTTTTTCAAAATGAATTTGGCTATATATACCATACCACTTTGCACCATGACGCTTAGTTGGCATAGGTTTTCAATACAATAGAGAAAACTTCAAAGGTTTGAATTTTAAGGATACAGTAGAAAATAATACCTTGGTGTTTGGAGAAGGTAGATGGATAATTAAGGATTGAATAATAAGCAAGTACGGACATCAGGATATTATGAAGGAAACCGAGAAACAACTGAAGAAATTTGGTATTAGACCAACAGCTATGCGCATTTTGGTACATCAATTTATGGCCTTGCAGAAGTCGGCTGTTAGCCTTACCACCGTTGAAGGGAATTTTGAAAAATCGGATAGGACTACCTTATATAGGACTCTAAAGACTTTTGAGGAGAAGTGCATTGTACATCAAATAGTTGACGGCACAGGAATTCCCAAATACGCGCTATGCGATCATGATGAAGGTTTGGTGAAGCATTCGGACCTTCATTTGCATTTTCATTGTACACAATGCAATAAGACTACTTGTTTAACGGAGCATCGGATTCCTCAAATAAATTTACCGGAAAAATTTATCCCGGAAGATGTAAATATGCTAATAAAGGGTGTTTGTGAGCACTGCAACCAATAAATGCACATACATTGCACTGGCATAAGGGTTAATTTAGCTTTCAAATGACTAATTTATGAAGCATCGGCATGCTCACAAGGGTGGGGATCACCATCATGAACACGATCACGGTGGAATTTTTGGCGAGAAGACAGAACTCTATTTCGCTATTTTAAGCGGAGTGTTTTTTTTAACTGGTTTGATGTTTTCTACCATATTTGATGCCGTGGCATGGGCTCCATTGGTAAGCTATATGGCAGCCTATTTTTTTGGGGGATATTTTACCCTGCTAGAGGCTATTGGAAAAATTCGGGAAGGGGAATTTGAAATTGATTTTCTAATGCTCGTTGCCGCCCTGGGAGCGGCCTATATAGATAGTTGGGGAGAAGGGGCCCTATTATTGTTTTTGTTTAGTTTGGGACATGCGTTGGAGCATTATGCCATGAACAAGGCCACTAAATCCATTAAGGCCCTAGGGGAGCTTACCCCCAAGACGGCATTCTTGAAAAATGGAGAGGATATAAGGGAAGTACCCGTAGAGGATTTGAAGTTGAACGATATAATAGTGGTAAAACCTAATACCAAAATATCGGCAGATGGAGTTATTGTAAAGGGGAGTAGCAGTATAGATCAATCACCCATAACAGGAGAGAGTATTCCCGTAGACAAAACGGCTGTCACAAATGCCAAAGTGCTTCCAGAGTTTAGTGAAATACCGCAGTCGCACATTGTCTTTACAGGTACCATTAACGGGGATGCCATGCTGGAGATCCAAGTTTTAAAATTGAATGTGGATACTACCATTTCCCGATTGGTGAAAATGGTAAGTGAGGTGGAAACCAAAAAATCCCCTACCCAATTACTGACCAAAAAATTTGAGAAATGGTTTGTGCCGGCAGTTATTGTTTTGGTCGTTGTTTTGTGTTTTGCCCATTTGGTCATAGACGAAACGGTGAAAGAAAGTCTTTATAGGGCCATTAGTGTATTGGTAGCTTCCAGTCCTTGTGCCTTGGCTATTTCAACACCAAGTGCCGTATTGAGTGCCATCGCCAGGGCGGCCAAAAAGGGAGTGCTCATAAAAGGAGGTCGCGCCCTAGAAGATTTGGGCAGCCTTTCTACCATAGCTTTTGATAAAACAGGGACCCTTACAGAAGGCAAACCTAGATTGACAAATGCCATTTCCTTGAATGGATTTGATAAAAATGAGTTTCTGGAGTTGGTGGTAGACGTGGAGAGTTTAAGCAATCACCCCTTGGCAAAGGCAATTACACAGGATCTCCTTGGAAAATATAACATAGAAAAGAAACGCCGTTCCTCCAATATGCAGGCCGTTCAGGGAAAAGGGGTAAAGGCACAATATAAAGGGAATTATGTTTTTATTGGGAATAAACAACTAATGGAGGAGGAGGGGATCCAAATATCACCGGAAGCCCAAGACGAAATTAACCAATGGCAGAAAAACGGGCAGACTGTTATGCTGGTGGGGTATAAACAAACCATAATAGGACTTTTGAGTGTCATGGATGTTCCAAGAAAAAGTGCCGCTCCAACTTTGGAGAGACTTAAGGAAATCGGCATTGAACAAATGATAATGCTGACAGGCGACCATCAGAACGTGGGCGAATCCATTGCCAGACAAATTGGACTCACAGAGGTCAAAGGGAATTTGCTCCCGGAAGAAAAGGTGAAGGCTATACAGGAGTTTCAGAAAAAAGGAGTAAAAATTGCCATGGTAGGTGATGGCGTCAATGACGCCCCTGCCATGGCCAGCAGTACGGTAGGTATTGCAATGGGGGCTGCGGGGAGCGATGTAGCCTTGGAAACCGCAGATGTAGCCCTAATGTCGGACAAGATAGAGAGCCTTCCCTTTGTAATTGGGTTGAGTAGAAAATCCAAATCAATTATCAAACAAAATCTTTGGATCAGTATGGGCGTTGTGGCATTTTTAATTCCAGCAACCCTTTTTGGATTTGCCAATATAGGTATTGCTGTGGCCATTCATGAAGGTTCTACCCTAATGGTGGTAATCAATGCCCTGCGACTGTTAAGGTTTAATCTCGATTAAACCAGGGAGTGTTACTATATGTGGAGGGGAGAAAACAAACGGCTGTCAGGGTCAAACCCCAGCAGCCGTTTGCCTATGGCAATTTTTAATCAACACTTCATTTAAAGACAAATGAAATTTGTTGGATTCTTATTTGAATCCTATTTGGATAATGCCTTCATGACTAATTTTTATCGCCTCCAAAGGCGTCATATCAAAAGTTCTATCCTGTTCTACCATATAATACTTCATCCCCGATAGCTTTTTTTTGGCTAGAATATTTGAGAAATCAATTAGGCCGTTGCCTACTGGTGCAAACCTACCTTTATCATCCATATCCTTTACATGCCACATTTTAAACCTACCGGGATATTTATTGAAATAGGCTATAGGGTCTTTCTCCGCCTTGGTTACCCAATAAAGATCCATCTGGAAATTTACAAATTTTGGATTGGTGTTTTCAAGAAGGTAATCATAGGTAACAATACCATCATATCCCCTTTCGAATTCAAAAGCGTGATTATGGTAAAGTAATTTCAACCCTGCCTTGTGACATTTTTCCCCCAAGGTGTTTAATGCAGAAGCGAGTTGTTTATAGTCGCCCTTCAATCCCATGGGGGGTACAGGAATAACAAAGTACTTGAAGCCTGCTGCCTTAACATCGGCAATCATGGTGTCCGCGTTCTCTAAGGTTACCCCTCCCTGATGTGTACTGATAGGTTTTAGTCCCACTTCTTTAAGCAATTCGCTAAATTCCATGGGAGCCATATTGTAAAACTTTCCATCCTTGTATCCGGCCGCTTCAATATTTTTATACCCAGCGTCGGCGACTGCCTTAAGGGTGGCCTTGGCATCTTCACCCATATTATCCCGGACCGTATATAGTGCCAGTCCGCCAACTTTTTGTTGAGCGTTGGTTGCGAACATGCCAAAAATCAGAACTGGCAGAATTAATTTTTTTAATAACGGGGTGAACAATAATTTTTTCATAAAACTCTGGAATAATATTTTTTTAAAAGTAACACAATGTTTTTGTAACCAAGCCACAATTATAACGATAAAAACTTATTCATGAACCAAGGCATATTTATTTTTCATGAAGAAAAGGAATAATCCCATGTTGCAGGGTGTAAAATAATTTTGGGACTTTTAAAATTTCGTAGCCTTTTTGCCGAGGTGCTTCCACTACCATATTGGTGGGTGTACTTTAGGGAAGTAGCCTTCCTTATTTTCATCAATATAGGGTATGTGAAATAAATTTTTAGGGTAATCTAAAAATTAATAATTATCTTTATATAAATTATTAAAATCAATTTTAATAAAGGACATGTCCTGCAGGGTACATGTAAAGTGGCTAACAACCAATTTAAAAATATATCTACAACAGGCTAATGAATACCTACAATCCCTTAACGGCCCTAGCGGTGTTTTTTGCACTTTCAATTTTGGTATTTCTATTTTTCAGACCCTATAGGGGATGGTTTTGGCTGATAAGAAACAGTTCGGTTTCGAATGATAAAATAGTAGTGGAGGATGTTTTAAAATTGTTATATCACAATGAAAATGCGGACAAGCATCTCAATATCAACGATATTATAAGAACCTTAAAATACAATGACAGGACCATACTGGAATGCATCAATAAGATGTCCGACCACGAGTTGATAAGTATTCGGGGAGATAATGTGAAGCTTACACAATCTGGTAGTGATTATGCCTTGCGTATTGTTAGGGCCCATAGGTTATGGGAAAAATTTTTAGCCGAAAAAACGGGGTTCAAGGAAGCGGAATGGCACGAGAGGGCAGAAAGAATGGAACATGAACTTTCCAAGGTGGATGCGGATAATTTGTCGTCCCAGTTAGGCAATCCTCAATTTGACCCCCATGGAGACCCTATACCGACCAATACGGGGAAGATTGCCAAAATTAAGGGAATTCCCGTATCAGAACTTCCCATAGGAACCATTGGAAGAATTGTTCATATCAAGGATAAACCCGAAATAATTTACAAGCAGATCCTAGCGGAGAATATACATATTGGATCTGTGATAAGGATTATGGAAAAGACGTCTGCCCGCATCGAATTTCATTCTGAGGGGGAGGCCTTTGTATTGGCTCCCATAATGGCCGGTAATATTACGGTATCCGTTTTGGAAAAGGATGTGGTGTTTGAAGAAAATTTAGCGAGGTTGTCCATTTTAAAGGAAAATGAAACCGCCAAGATTATTGGAATATCAAAGGAAATCAGGGGAGATAGTCGAAGAAGGTTGCTCGATTTGGGTTTTGTGAAAGGAGCCGAGGTTCAAATTGATCTTATGAATCCTTTGGGCGATCCCAAAGCTTTTTTAATCAAGGGCACTAGCATTGCCCTACGCAAAAATCAAGCGTCAAAAATTTTAATACAAAAAGATTAGATCATGGAAGTTAAACCCAAAAGTGCGTGTGAGACCTGTGCCCAGTTCAATGCGGACGGATTGAAAAAATTAGGGGTAAATACCACTGATTTTGATTATGTAGTCGCCTTAGCGGGTAATCCAAATACTGGAAAAAGCACTGTTTTTAACGCTATGACCGGATTGCGCCAACATACGGGAAATTGGCCGGGCAAAACGGTAACCAGGGCAGAAGGCGCTTTTGAATACAATCGGCAGAAATTTAAGCTGGTAGACTTGCCTGGGACTTATTCCCTGTTGTCCACCTCGGAAGATGAGGAAGTCGCCAGGAATTTCATTCTTTTTGGAAAGCCCTCGGTAACGGTCATCGTGGTGGATGCCAGCAGACTTGAAAGAAATCTTAATCTGGTATTACAGATTTTGGAAATTACAAATAACGCGGTCCTATGTTTAAACTTAATGGATGAGGCGGAAAGAAATAATTTGGAGATAGATACCCGGACTTTGGCCCGGGACCTTGGCATTCCTGTGGTGCCCACCAGCGCAAGGTACAATAGAGGAATTCCGGAATTGATCCAGACCGTTAGTGAACTGGCCAATGGTAAAATTGTGTGTAAGCCACACCGCATAAAGAATATACCAAAAAACATAGAACAGGCTTTGGAAAAGTTGAGTGCAGAAATAAAACAGGTATATCCGGACATTCCCAATAGTAGATGGATCGCTTTGCGCTTGCTGGAAGGCGATAAAAATATAATTGAGACCCTTAAAACGGGTGAATTTGTTTAATCATACTTTGATGGACACTAAAAAGATAGATCATATTATTTCACTTTCCAATGACCTTCGTTGGCAGATCGGTGATGAATTTCATGATAATCTGGCGGAGGGAATTTACGCTGACGCTGCGGAAATTGTAAAGGACTCAGTATATAAAAAGGACGAAAAGGGCACCTTTAGGATAGATGCCAAAATAGATAAGATCATTACGAGCAAGATTTGGGGTTTTCCGCTTATGTTCTTAATTCTTGCCTTTGTGTTATGGCTGACGATCGTAGGGGCCAATTATCCATCTGCCATGTTGTCCGGATTGCTCTTGGATACTGTGCATCCGGCCTTGAAGGGATTTGCAGCTGCCATTGGAATGCCATGGTGGTTGGACGGGTTTTTGATAGACGGGGTCTATTTGGCGGTGGCTTGGGTCATCGCCGTGATGTTGCCTCCAATGGCCATATTCTTTCCCTTATTTACCTTATTGGAAGATTTCGGGTATTTGCCAAGGGTGGCCTTTAATTTAGATCATTTATTTAAACTAAGCGGCGCCCATGGCAAACAGGCACTGACCATGAGTATGGGG
>Ga0209344_10004067_pt1 | contig 13786 bp, 12 predicted proteins | sample Cruoilmetagenom6_FD_187293 | JGI IMG/M metagenome (GOLD analysis project Ga0209344, IMG submission 187293) | Oil polluted marine microbial communities from Coal Oil Point, Santa Barbara, California, USA - Santa Barbara Oil Seep Sample 6 (SPAdes)... | ecosystem: Environmental > Aquatic > Marine...
AAGGGTCTTCGTTCTTGGCTTTGAAGGCTTGTACCAGGTCAGCGTTCCTGGGGTCTTCGTCAAAGGCTTTCGGCAGGGTGACCAGCAGACCTTCGGAGGCTTCACCGGCGATGGCAGAGATGTCGGTGTTACCTACGCCTTCAGGCCCCATGAAACGCACATCCAGACCTTGCTCGGATGCCTGGCGCAGAATCAGGCCAAGCTCTGGGTGGTAGCCACCGTAGTAAACAAAATCGACATCGGCCTGGCGCAGCTTGGCGATGAGCGCAGAGAAGTCCTTGTCACCCGCGGTGATGCCTTCAAACAGAGGCACGTCGATGCCAGCTTCAGTCAGCACGTCACGGACTGCGGTTGCGATACCTTCACCGTACTGTTGTTTGTCATGGATGACGGCAACTTTGTTTGGCTTGATCTGTTCAACAATATATTTGCCAGCGGTTGGACCCTGCAGGCTGTCAAGACCGATGGTGCGAAATACCAGATTGTAGCCGCGCTCAGTGATCTCGGGGCTGGTAGAAGCAGCCGTAATCATCAGGATGCCTTCATCTTCATAGATGTCGGAAGCAGGCTGAGTAGAACTGGAGCAAAGGTGACCAACGACAAAGCTGATGCCATCGTTAACGATACGGTTGGCGACGGCGACAGCCTGTTTGGGGTCGCAGGCGTCATCAAAAACTACACCTTCGAGCTGGCTGCCATTCACGCCGCCTGCCATGTTGATCTGCTCGATGGCCATTTTGGCACCGATGAACTGCATGTCACCATACTGTGCGACCGGACCGGTAACCGGGCCTGCCAGCGCAATCTTGATCGTATCAGCTGCTAGCGAGTAGCTGCTGGCACCGACCAGTGCCGCCGCGGCGATAATTTGGGACAGTGCTTTTTTGTGTGCCATTTTCATAGTATCTGCTCACTTATATTGTTATGCCGAATTAGTCTTGGCCTGTTCCTGCTTGTCCGGGTACGCAGCCTGATCAGAACTGTACCGGAGCAGTTTAGCAATCGCTACTATTACAGGGAATCGGCCGTTGTCGATTTATGGGTCAATGTCCTTTAACTGCAACATTGTGTCTGTATAGCGACATACTGTGTGACAGATTAGGTTGTTTTTGGCGACATTGCCGACGATGTCTTGCATGTCAGCCGCAGCTGGCTACCATGCAGCTTTTTGATAGAGGAAAGGAATTAGCCTGATGACCCTGTCTGACGAAGCCTACGCGGCTATTCTCGGTGCCACTGGCAATATTGAATGGAAAACCCTCGAGCCTCACTTTGCGCGTGGCGATTTGCTGATGGTCGCCCCGGATCTTGATCTGGTGCAGGCTGCTGCGGCGATGATGGAAGACAACAGCGAGCAGATAAAAGGCTGGATGGATGCCAGGCAGTTGCAGTTGGCGACCGATGCACAAGCGGCAGACTGGGCTGAGCGAGAGCCTGACAATTTGTGGGCGGTGGTTATTCGGCCTTGGGTCTTGGTGCAGGAGCGGGTTGAGAGCTGACCAATTTTTTGCTCCTGAGTATTTCTGAAGCATGGTTTTATTCGGTTGGCTTTTTCTGACTGCGGTCACTCAAATACTGATAATCAGTTTGGGATCGGTTTCGCCTAGCGGCGAAACCGTTATCTAGCTAACGCATGATGGTTGAGATAATACTCGGAGAAAGCTTCGTTCAGGCCTTGGCAGACAGAGTCAGACGCCAGTTCACCCCAATCTCGCCCGCAACCACCCGCTCAACGCATCCACCAACAACACCATCGCCAGCATAGCCAGAATCACACTCATCGCTTTGGATTGCTGAAACAGGCTGAGTGTGACGTGCAGCATCTGTCCCAAACCACCAGCGCCCACAAAGCCCAGTACCGCGGCCATACGAATATTGTTTTCCCAGCGATACAGGGTGTAAGCCAGCCACTGGGGTATGACGCCTGGCAGGGTGCCGTAGAGGAAAGCGGTGGTGGCGGAGGCACCTGCTGCGCGCAAGGCATTGGCCGGCTCGGGTGGGGTGTTTTCCAGCGCTTCGGCGAAGAGCCTGCCGAGTACACCCGTGGTATGCAGGGCGATGGCCAGGGTGCCGGCAAAAGGCCCCAGTCCTGCTGCCAACACCATCAGTGCAGCCCAAACCAGCTCCGGCACAGAGCGCAGCGCATTAAGCAGCAGGCGGCAGAGGGCTTTTGCCATATTGCCCAGTCGGCCTGCTGCCAGCAGGCTAAATAGCGCCCCAAAGAACGCGGCCAACAGGGTGCCGATAGCTGAGATCGCCAAGGTCTCAAGCGTGCCTTGCCACAGTTTGCTGAGCCAGCCTGCGGAGGTGTTGGGTGGGAAGAAAGAGCCTGCATAGTCCAGCATCTGTGCGCGACTATCAGTGCTGAACAGGCTGGCAAAGTCCAATTGCAGATAAGCAAAAGAGGCTACCACTGCGGCAACGATTGCCAGCAGCCATAGTGCTGCGCTGAGGCTCTGCTTCATGCCAGCCTCTTGCGCAGTTGCTGGCTGATCTGGTCGGCCAGCAGCACCAGCAACAGGAAGGTCAGCAATATGCTGACTACTTCCCCACCGGCAAACATGCGCATGGACAGGTCAATCATTTGGCCCAGCCCGCCAGCCCCTACGAAGCCCATGATGACCGAGGCACGCACGGCGCACTCCCAGCGATACAGAGTGTAGGACGTTAGTTCCTGTGCAGCATTGGGCAGTACACCGTACAAAAAAGCAGCCAGGCGCGAGCTGCCACTCTGCAGTAATGCGCGGGCAGGTTGTGGATCAACCGATTCATAGATTTCCGCATAGACTTTGCCGAGCATGCCGCTGTAGGTAATGGCTATCGCCAGGACGCCAGCAGTGGGGCCCAGTCCCACGGCGCGCACGAACAGCAGCGCCCAAACGATCTCCGGTATGCTGCGCAGTACGATCAGAACAAAACGAACAGGGTAGCGAAGCAGGCGGCCAGTCCGGCTGGGACGGCCACTAAAGAGTGCCGAAATAGAGAGCGTGCGGGTAGCGATGAGGCTGAGGGGAATAGCCAGTAGCAGTGCTAGTGCCAGGCCCGCGGTTGCCATTGCCAGGGTTTCCAGTGTGGCTCGACCAAGCATTAGCAGGAACTCAGCGCTGGTATCCGGCGGCCAGAACCCTGCCAGGAAACGGCCCATTACCTCGCGATTTTGCGCGTTAAAGAGTATCTGCGGCCGAAACTCGGTCAGTTGCAGGCCAGGCCAAAGCACCAGCAAGAGTGCCAGTGTCAGCAGTGCGCGGGGAGTGGCAGCTGGGTCATGCCAGTGGGCCCGAGTTGCGGTTACAGGCATCGGCTACGCAGGCTGTTGTTGGCCGCAGCGGCGTATTGATCGGCGGTATCGTCCAGGCCGGTATTCAGGTAAAGCGCATCCAGATCCTGCTGGCTGATGGCGTCTGCGCGCTTGTCGAAAAGAATCTCGCCCGCTCTAAGGCCGATCACGCGGGGGAAGTGTTTCAGCGCCAGTTCTACCGCATGCAGGCTGGCGATCAAGGGCACGCCGCGTTCACGGGCAATGCTGCCGAGGATGCTCAGCGTATGTTCGGCCAATACCGGGTCCATCGCCGAGACGGGTTCGTCTGCCAGCATGATGTCCGGTTTTTGATAGAGCACGCGGGCGATGCCGATGCGTTGTTGCTGTCCGCCCGACACCTGATCGCAGCGTTCGAAGAGTTTTTCTGCCAGATCCAGGCGAGACAGCTCCGCTCGGGCGCCTTCGATATCGCTCGGATAGCACAGGGACAGGCAGGCGCGTGCCAAAGACCATTGCCCCAGCCTGCCGGCCAGTACGGCGGTTACCACCCGTTGGCGTGGTGGCAGAGGAGGGCTTTGGTGAATCAGGCCAATGCGGCTGCGCAGCTGGCGCAGAGCTCGGGCACTCAGTTGTGCGGGATTATGCTGCAGCAACTGGAGGTCGCCGGAGGAACTCAGCAGGCTGGTTGCCAGCAGCTTCAACAGGGTGGTTTTGCCCGCACCTGATGAGCCGATGATGGCAACCTGTTCGTCAGCTTTGATGCTTAGGTTGATATCCGATAAGGCGCGCATCCCGTTGGGGTGGGTATAAACCACCCCTGTCAGGCTGATGCTCACTCAAGCAAACCGGCAGCACGGGCAGCTTCTTCAATGCCCTGATAGTTTTCTGCACTGGTTGGCACAAAGCGTGAGGCGCGCTGTAGATCCAAAATCGCTTTATGCTCAGGATTGGCAGGGTCCAGTGCCAGGAAAGCGGCCTTGATCTTCTCGACCAGCTCTGGCTCCAGGCCGCCGCGCACTGTCCAGTTATAGTCGTAGTACGTGGGGGTGACGGCGTAAACGTGGACTTTGTCGGTGTCGACCTTGTCTTGCTCAATCAGTTTTTCCCACACTGATGAGTTCAGCACGCCAGCGTCTACCTTGCCGGATTCAACCCAGGCGACGGTCGCGTCGTGGGCGCCTGAAAAGCCGACACGGCTGAAGAAGGTATCAGGATCAATACCGTCCTGCTGCAGGAAGTAGCGCGGCATCAGGTGGCCAGAGGTAGAGGATACAGAGCCGAAGGCGAAGCTCTTGCCTTCCAGGTCTTGGTGGGTTTTGACGTCCGGATCAGCCGTGATGAAGGTACTGGTGAACACTTCGTCCTGCTCGCGCTGAACCAGCGGAATTGCGTCGCCGGTGCGCAGTTTGGCTTGCACGTAAGTGAAACCACCCAGCCAGGCCATGTCCAGGCGCTTGGCACCCAGCGCCTCAACCACGCCAGCGTAATCGGAGACAGGCTGAAAAGTAACCGGTATGCCGATTTGTTCTTCAAGGTATTTGCCCAGCGGCTCGAACTTGCGCATCAGCTCAGTGGGCGCTTCATCCGGGATAGCAGAGACGCGTAGCTCGGTCGTTTCCGCCAGCGCGGCGGTGGAGAACAGGGTAGCAACAGACAGGCACAAGCCCGCCAGCGCAGCCAAGGGGCGTTTGATCATCGACATGTTTTACTCCGGTTCAATAGCGGAAGACTCCCGAACGGCTGTCGTGGCCGAGCGGGGCGTGGCGCAAGTGTAAAGAAAAAGCAGTCGTAGGCGAAGCCCTGAGGTTGTTCTAATGCCTGTTCATTGCTGCCTCGTGACCACTGCGCGCAAATGCGTCGGGCGCCGGGATGGTTAATTAACGGCCCAAAGACCCAGCGCTTTAGTTGGATTAAACTTCTCGCTTTACTCTGTGGAGATCTGCCCATGCGCTGGAAACTGGCGGCCAATCTGTCCTTGTTGTTTGCCCCGCTGCCTATGCTGGAGCGCATAAGCGCGGCGGCAAAGGCGGGCTTTGATGGTGTGGAAATACAGTTTCCCTACGATGTGCCCGCAGCGCAGTGGCAGGCGGAGCTCAGCCGGTATGACATGACGATGGTTTTGTTTAACCTGCCCGCAGGCGATCTGATGCAGGGCGGATCTGGGCTGGCCGGGGTACCTGGCCGCGAAGCGGAGTTTGCTCAAGGTCTGACGTTGGCGCTGGACTACGCGCAGGTACTGCGTCCGGAAAAAGTAAACGTGTTACCGGGTAAGCTGGCAGCCAATGTGGACCCGGTTGCGGCACTGAATACCTTGGTAGCCAATCTCCGGCTGGCGGCTGAGGCGTTTGCACTCTTGGGTATTGGCGTGGTGTGCGAGGCGATCAATCGTCTGGATATGCCCGGCTTTTTAGTCTCGAACTCGGTTGAGCTCGCCGAGCTGATTGCTCGCGTTGATCATCCCAATCTGGCTGCGCAGCTGGATTTTTATCACATGGCGCGTATGGGTGAGTATCTACCGGATAGCGTGTTGCGATTAGCGGGTAATATCGGCCACGTGCAGTTTGCCGATGTGCCGGGGCGCGGCGCACCTGGCTCAGGCGAGCTGGACTTTGCTGCCGCGCTCGCCGCGCTGGAAAACGCCGGTTACGGTGGGTGGTTAGCTGCCGAATATCGAGCTGCAGGCGCGGATGATCTGGCGTGGTTGACGCGCTGGCGCGCCACCTTTACCTGAACGCTTACAAGCAGGCCCGAATTACAGGCCTGGCCCACAACGCACTTCTTCCGCGCTCGCGACCTTTTTCTGGGTCTGTTGGTCGTATAACCCGCCAACGCTGACCCAACCGCGCCTTTCGGTCTTCAGCAGATACTGTTTGCCTGCACCAAAATCAGCATAATCGACCTCCATGACGCAGGTGCGAAAGTTTCCGCCCAGTAGTTCACCTGTGGCGCCGCCCGGCACCTCAAAGTGGTAGCGCACCTGCAAGCTGTGCGCACCGGGCGCCAGGTCACCAAAGCGGATGCTTTGAGTAAGCTCGCCGTCCACACGGTAGGCCCTCACGTCGTTGCCTACATCGGCTGCCAGGTTGATACGCACCATGCCGCTGCTCAATGGCTGTTGCGGCACGGGCGAACAGGCACCGCATAAAACCAGAAGCGTCGCTAGACTGGCTTTCAAAGAGGGTAGTAGGTCGTTCATGGGCTGCTTTCGTCTCCGGGGAAAATGCTTTTTTCCATCTTCAGGGCAAGTTCTATATCAATACCCAGGATGATCACGCCAATCACGTCACCATTGCTGGGATTTCGCACGGCCTGACTGATGTGAACCAAGTAGCGCTGGGTCGATTGATCGTAACTCAGTGGGCTCATGTAAGGACGGTCTTGGCTGGCAAAGAAGGGGGCAGAGAACTTGCTTTCGTCCCCTTGCCAATAGTCGGTTGTAACGGGGCTGGCAGCGATATTAAGGCCGTGTCGGTCGGTCACGATGACTTCGCTGAGTAAGCCGCCATAGTCAGCCTGTTTCTGGCGCAGCCACGATGACAGATCATTGTCGCGTACGCTACCTATCAGCGGCTGCTCCGCTTGTTGCTGCTCCTGAAGCCACTGTTGATCCAGTGCCAGTATCTGGCTCAAAGGCATATCCGCGTGAGTTTGGTTTTGTTGCAGTACGGTTTTAATCACCATAGGCTCGCGGTGCCAATTCTCGAACAACATGCTGTAAAGCCCCTTCAGCTGCTCACGCTCCTGTGCCTGCAAGATGCTGATCTCAGGAATGCATTGGAAGACCTCCTGGTTGAACTGCGCCAGAAAGCTGGGCTCACGGGTCAGTAGTGAGTTGGAGAAATAGACGCCAAGGGTGGTGTATTGCTGGAAGTGGGCGTGCTGTGGTCTAAGATCGAGTGGCTGCTGGGTGAGTTCGATACGTAACGTCTGTTGATCAGCTAGAAATGCATCGATCCGGCCCCGCTTGAGCAGATATAGCAGCTGTGCAGTGCTGGTCACCAGTGGGTCTACCCGGTAGCCGTGCTGTGTGAGCCAGTCGACCTGATTGCTGCCTCGCACTCCGCCGATTCGCAGCGTGCTGACTTCCCCTGACGCTGGTGGTCGCTCTGGCGTGTTGCTATACCAGTACCATTTCTCCAGTGCCAAGGGAGCCGAAAGGGTGGCAAAGTTATTGACGTTGTTCATTCTGGTCGCAGAAAAGAAGCCTGCTGCTTTGTCCTGGCGAACCTCATGCACGGCCCGCTGCCAAGGCAAGACCCTGATTTCATAGTCCCGACCCATAGACGCAAAAATACAGGCCAGCGCCTTGACCGAGCTGCCGGTCAGCTGATCGCCTTCCTGTACCTGGTAAGGTGGAAAAATGTCGGTATTAAGCCGGAGCGGTGCTCCCGTTGCCGCCAAGGAAAAAAGCAGCAGTGCGAGTAACCAAAGGCGTTTATTCATGCTGACCTCCGAGCGGCCTGGTTACTTGACTATAGGTCATCAGAGGTCCAGCGACAGATTGTCTGCTCTTTGGCGCCAGGCGGCATCGTCAAGCGCGAGAGCCAGTGCCGTATTACTCCGCATCGACTGTCATTAAGCGTTATAAATTGCACTGCTTGGGCTAGATCAATCCCACCGATAGCGCTGGTTTGGTTTGGCCTGAAAAGGCATTCTATTCATCCTATTTATAATTCGTTGTCGTCCGTATAAGCCGGGCGCAGGTGCAAAGGAGCAGGGCATGCAAAATCTACAGGGCAAAGTCGCGGCTATTACAGGCGGTGGCAGTGGTTTGGGTCGTGAATTTGCGCTGGGTTGCGCTGCACGCGGCATGAAGCTGGTGCTTGGCGACGTAGATGAAGCCGGTATGCAGGAGACGCTGCGCCTGGTCGAGGCTGCAAGCCCCGGCACTCCGGCTGCGACCATGCGCCTTGATGTGTCCAAGCTTGAGCAGGTTCAAGCATTTGCCGATCTGTGCAAAAGCGAATTTGGCGCAGCGCACTTGATCTTCAATAACGCTGGCGTCAGCGTGGGTGGCCCGGCGTGGGAAAATACCGTTGCCGACTGGGAGTGGGTGATGGGCGTCAATCTGTATGGCGTGGTGTGGGGCGTTAAAGTCTTCACCCCGATGTTTATCGAGCAGGGCGAAGGCCACATCATTAACACCGCCTCTGCAGCTGGCTGGTTGAATGGCCCGAGCATGTCGATTTATAACGTCACCAAGCACTCGGTCGTAGCGCTGTCTGAAACGTTGGCGCTGGACCTGCGTGATATCAACGCTAACGTGGGCGTAACCTGCCTTTGCCCAGCATTTTTCCCCACGGGCATTTCAGATTCCGAGCGCAACCGCCCGGCGGACAAAGCGGATACCATCAAGCCGAGCGAAATGATGCTCAAGCGGGCTGAAATGACCAAGGCAGCAGTGCAGAAGGGCAAGATTCAGGCAGTTGATATTGCCGAACAGACCCTGAAAGCGGTCGAGGATAATCAGTTCTACGTATTCCCGCACCGCAAGATCAAGCAGCTGATTGGCCTGCGCGCTGAAGCTGCCAGCGCTGAAACCACCGTGTTCGACTCGATGAACCCCTGAGCAAAAAAAACGGCCGTCGCTAGCGCTGCTTAGCATTAGCGATGGCAGGCCCTAGCCGGTCATCGCCCATTGCGGCTGCGCTTTTGTTTGTGGCTGCAGGGGATCACTCAAGATAAATGCCTCAACCACTGCCTTGGTGTCCTGCCAGGCTGTTTTGTGCTCTAGATCCAGAAAGTGGCCTGTGTGCGCAATGCTAGCGAACTGCGCTCTGGATGCCAGTTTGCCAAATTGCAGTGCATCCTCGGCGCTGGTGTACTTGTCCCAACTACCGTTGACGAACAGCAACGGAATATCAATATTGCTGACGCAGCTCATGTATTGGCTGCTGTCCAGATCCAACACCTGACGTATGTGCAGCAGCATCTGCGCGTACTCGTGCTCATCCAGGCTACTCACGTGGCGGAAGTTACACCGCTTGAACAGCGGTGGCAGGTGCTCGCCAATGGTTTCATTGATCAGATTGCCGATCTGCTGACGGTCGCAGGCAGCAAGGTAGGTCTTGCCGCGTGATAGATAGTCATGCATCGCCGGGTTGATGATCGGCGAGAAAGAGGTGATTGTCGCGCGCTTGATACGATCAGGGCGCTGGGCCAGTGCCAACATGGTAGCGACCCCGCCCCAAGAGAATGACAGCACCTGATCAGCACGAAAATGCTCAATCAGATCCAGCAGGATTAGCGCCTCATCTTCTTTGCCGATTAGCAGGTGGTTGCTGTTATGTGTCCGTGAATGCCCGCTGTAAGGTTGATCAAAGAGCACAACGTTGAACAGCGGCCGTAGATAGCGCAAGGTCTGGCCGAAGGACGCGCTAGTCGCCAGCGAGCCATTGACCAGAATGATGGTCGATTCGGCGGCGGGGTTGGGGTAGAACCAGGTGTGCACCTGCAAATCACGGTGCACGCGAATAACGGCTTTTTCAGCGTACATGGGTACCTCGGCGTCAGTCTGTTGGCGTGCGCCTTGGCACACGGGTCTGGAAATGACACCAGCTAACCCTAGTGAGGTTACAGGGGTGTTGCATGGCTGTACCGCTGGGGCAATCTTCTTATAGATGTAATGTAGGGCGGGACGCTTAGCATCCCTCCTGCTACCCGAGTCGCCCAGAATGCGTGCGTTCCCACGCGGGAGCATGGGAACGATCATGTATTAGAGCACGCTGCCGCAGGATTCCGATCGTTCCCGCGCTCCCCGTGGGAATGCAGTCCAGGACGCTCAGCGTCCCTGCTGCAACCAGTGTTACTCAGACCGTGCGCGTACCCGCGCTGGAGCATGGGTACGATCTACGGGAGGACCATGCCCAGCCGAAATCAGGCCCGCGCAACACTCGCCCTAAAGTTATTCCTCACCCCGTCGATAAATAGTCATCGGCGGAGCATCTGATTGGCGTCAAAACCATGTCAGGTGCGTTTAGGGTGTTCTGGGTTAGCTGAGCGCTTGCAAAGCACAGCAAAAATAATTCAGCAAAAACCCTAAAGGTCCTGACAGGGATGCCGATAAAGTAATCGAATGCGAACTCAATGGGTGCCTGGGCAAAGCCGGCCCGAGAGTCGCAAGCTCAGGCAAACAAACTAGGTCTACGAGGTAATACATCATGGCTCTTACAGTCGGCACAAACGTAGCATCACTCAACGCTCAGCGTAACCTGGGTATGTCCACCAACAACCTGGCTACCTCGCTTGAGCGTTTGTCCACGGGTTCGCAGATCAACAGCGCAAAAGACGACGCGGCTGGCTTGCAGATCTCCAACCGTCTGACCAGCCAGATCAATGGCTTGAGCGTCGCGGTAAAGAACGCCAACGATGGCGTTTCCATTGCGCAGACTGCTGAAGGTGCGATGCAAGAATCCACTAACATCATGCAGCGTATGCGTGACCTGGCTCTGCAATCGGCTAACGGTTCCAACAGCGACAGCGAGCGTACCGCTCTGCAGCAGGAATTTTCTTCTCTCTCCGGTGAATTGACCCGTATTTCCGAAACCACCGCGTTCGGTGGCAAGAAGCTGCTGGATGGCTCCATGGGCAATACCAGCTTCCAGATCGGCGCCGCAGCCAACGAGACAGTATCTTTTGGGCTGAGCAGTGTGAGTGCGTCGGCACTGAAAGGTACTTTCAGCTCGGCTACCGCTGCTGGCGGAACCAACCAGCTTTCTGCCGAGGTGGTTGGCAAGCAACTCCAGACTTCGGGTACCTCAACTACTGTTACCACAGTACGTGATAGCTTGGGCACCAATGGTGCGGGCACGATTTCAATAGCTGGCGCCGATGCAATCACTCTCGATGCTACGGACACTCTCGATTCTGTAGTAGCCAAGATTAATGACGCTGCCATAACCGATGTAACAGCATCGAATGTCGACGGAAGTTTGGTGCTGACTAATGCTGGAGCGGATGCTGCATTGGGCTACACTGGCGGTGTCCAGACAGCCTTAGGTTTGCCGGCCGGAGGTGCAACGGCATTAGCCGCGACGAGTGACACGACAGGCAGTGCAACATTTGGGTTGGCGGCTGCAGCGGAGGGTAACCTGATTATTGGTTCCTCATCCATAAAGTTGGCTGAGGGAGACACGTTGGCTGATGTCGCCACCAAGATTAATGAGTTTTCCGAAAATACCGGTGTTCGCGCCTCTATTTCGCCTGATGCAGCTACAGGTATTGGTAGCCTTGTTCTAAGCTCCAACCGCGACTTTACGATTGATGCTGGAAGTACCGCGGGCACCTTGACGGCGCTGGGGCTAACTGCTGGCACTGTTGATGTGGAAGGCACTGGCCTCGCAGCAGCAGCCAAAATTTCCGTTAATGGTGCCGACATCAGTTTCGAAGCGGGTAGCTCTGTTTCTGATATCGCAGATGCAATCAACGCGGATACAACTATTGAAGGCATAACAGCCAGCGTTACTCAGGATGGCCGTCTGAAGCTTAACTCTGAAGATGGCAAAGAAATTAAATTGGCGGATGCCGCTGGCAGCGCTGGCTCTTTGCAGGCTCTGGGTCTGACAGCAGGTACCACCGACGCCAAGCTGACCGAAAATACCTCAATCAGCCTGAACGGTACCGAAGTCAAGCTGGCCAAGGGTAGCGATCTGGAGTCGATTGTTACTGCGATCAATACCGCCAGCACCGGGGTCAGTGCCAGCAAAACTGACGCAGGAACTCTGGAGCTGTTCTCTGGTAACGAATCCTTCAATGTGGCCGATGGCGCAGCCGGCACAGGTCTCGCGGCCTTGGGTCTGACAGGCGTTGCCGGTGATCACCAGGGTGTTGTGGTCGAGTCTTCCGTCAGCAACCTGGATATCACCAGCGCGGAAGGTGCTCAACAGGCCATCTCGGTCCTGGATGGCGCCATGCAGCAGGTAGACAGCGAACGTGCCAAGCTGGGTGCGGTGCAGAATCGCTTTGATTCGACCATCAGCAACCTGCAGAACATCAGTGAAAACGCCTCTGCCGCTCGCGGCCGTATCGTAGACACTGACTACGCTGCCGAGTCTGCCAATCTGGCCAAGAACCAGATCATGCAGCAGGCGGGTACTGCGATGCTGGCTCAGGCCAACCAGTTGCCACAGGCAGTTCTTAGCTTGCTGGGCTAAGGTTAGATTGGGGTTACACTGCGGAGTGAAGGGCAACCCTCTCTCCGCTTTCTCCTTTGTGAGGTATGCGCCATGGATATGGGTGTAATCAAACCGTTTGAAGTAACCCGCTCTGCGCCAAGCGCTCCGGCGGTGGAAGCGGGCGCCGGTAAGGGCCAAACAGCACAGCAGATGAATGCTGCGCAAATAACATCAGTACCGCAACCGGTGGCAACACTCACCCGTAAGGCGGTAGAGCAAACCCCAGAAGTAGAGCGCGATCAACTGCGATCAGCAGTTTCTGATCTCCAGGATTTTGTCCAGTCGGTACGCCGAGACATCAACTTTAATCTTGATGAAGAAAGTGGCCGGGTGGTAGTAAATGTAACCGAAGCAGCCAGTGGCGATGTGATTCGTCAGCTACCTTCGGAAGAAGCACTGAGGCTGTCGGAGAATCTTTCCGAGATTCGCAGTCTATTGTTTGAAGCCAAGGCCTGACAGTTTGCCTGGCTATGCCGGTGATGGCATGGGATTTGCTTTCTTACCGGGAAATGCACTTTCGGCAGTGAACCGTCAATAAACGGTCGCAGAGGGTAAGGTCATGGCAATTACCGGTATTGGTTCGGGTATGGACATCAACGGCATGGTCAAGGCGTTGGTGAGTGCGGAAAGCGCTCCCAAAACGGCGCAGCTTGATCGGCTGGAGAAAACCACCACCACCAAGGTCTCGGCGCTGGGGCAATTCCGCAGTGCGCTTTCTACCTTCCAGAAAACCCTTGAAAAGCTGAACGACCCTGCGCTGTTTGAGAAGCGGAGTGCCACGTCCAGTGCCGCGGATACGGTCAGTATTACTGCTGATTCCAAAGCCGTAGCCGGCAATTACAACGTCCAGGTCTTCAATCTTGCGCAAACCAGCAAGGTAGCGTTGGCGGGTTTTGATAACGCGACTGACCCTGTTGGCACCGGTACCCTGACCATTAACGTGGGCGACGAAGCGCTGGATATTGACGTGCCTGAGGGTAGCAATAGCCTGGCGGACATTCGCGACGCAATAAACGCAGCGGGCAAGGAAACTGGGCTGAGCGCGACTATTGTGACTGACCCGAGCGGGGAGGGTGGCTCGCGGTTAGTGCTGAGTTCCAGCAAGTCCGGCACTGGTAACGATATCAGCGTGGCGGTTTCTGCTGGTGCCACCGGCGAGCTGGGTAATCTGGCTTTTGCGCCGCCTTCCGGTGTTGATGCGGATTTTGCGCCAACACCAGTGGATGTCAATGCTCCCCGTGCCGCGCGCGTTATTGGTTATTCCCAAAATGCCAATTTCGCGGTTGATGGCATAAGTCTCAGCAGCTCCAGCAATACCGTAGAAGACGCTATTGGAGGAGTCACCCTCACGCTT
>Ga0209344_10004068_pt1 | contig 13785 bp, 12 predicted proteins | sample Cruoilmetagenom6_FD_187293 | JGI IMG/M metagenome (GOLD analysis project Ga0209344, IMG submission 187293) | Oil polluted marine microbial communities from Coal Oil Point, Santa Barbara, California, USA - Santa Barbara Oil Seep Sample 6 (SPAdes)... | ecosystem: Environmental > Aquatic > Marine...
TAAAGCTTAATACTCCAGTGTATTCTTTTGAGCAAGCTATGGACACTTGCTGCCAGGGGATTACGGGGAATAAAAACCTATTGCAAAAGTTAGAAAGCGAGATGGGGCTATTGAAAGTCAGTGCTGATAACTATATTAAATCAGCATCTTCGGGAAAGTTGTTTGCTATACAGCCGACTCCCAATCGTCCTAATTCTGATTTGACTGTTATCGGTTCACTAACTAAATCTGAACTGCTAAAACTATATAGCACATATATACTCAAATCAGGTAAGCCTGGTCGTAAAATTTATAGTGCCTTGATGGCCGCTGCCAATGAAAAATGCCCCTTTTGTGGCGGTATTGGTCGACCAAGAAATTTGGATCATTACCTGCCTAAAGCACGCTATCCTCAATATGCTATATTGCCGATGAATTTGGTACCTTCTTGCAGAGACTGCAACATGGATGGAAAAGGACAAAACCTTGCTTCAAGCGAAGAAGAACAGGTTCTCCAGCCGTATTTGGATAGTGATTGTTATTTTAGTGAACAATGGGTGTTTGCTCGATATATAGCAGGAGATAGTTCTTCACCAGGTGTCATTGAATATTTCGTGCGACCACCTGAATATTGGGATGATACAAAAAAAAGACGAGTAGAAAAGCACTTTGATGACTTTGATTTAAACTTGAGATTCTCAAAAGAGGCAGGACCAAGACTAAACATATACTTAGCGCAAATTAGTGGGTTAACCCAAATCTCAATAGAATTAGAGGAGGCTAAAAACACTATTTTAACTCCTGCTATTGAATCTGCCTCTTTCCTAAACCATTGGGAAAGAGTAATGTGTTTGGCACTAATGAATGATTTAGTTTGAAGTATATAAATAGATTATGCCCAAGAGGTTTTTGTTTGTATTGCTGAAAACTTAAATTAGTAAATAAAATAGTAAGTAATATGGTAGATAGTTAGTTAGGAACATTAACTAAACTTAAAAATTATTTAAGAATTTAGGAGGTTTCTCTATGCACTCCGCTTAGTCGGAATGACAAGCAAGAAATCTAAAATCACCTAAAACCGCCAACTATTATTAATATCATCATAGAATAAATCCAGGGAATCATCGGGACGTTGGCCATTGAGCACGGATTTGAAGAAGGCTTTGATGGTGGGGTTGGTATCCGCATAGAACAGGCCGTGGGTGCGTTCGACATTGGGGCCGTCGGTGAAGTCATAATAATTGGGTTTGTGCGCAATCAGGCCACGTGCGGTGCGGCCGAGACGGTCTTTTTGAAAATTGCTGTCAGACCATTTCAAAACCCAATCATTTTCATTAATAGTGATGTAAATACGTTTCCCGGTTTCGATGGCATCGACCCAGTATTGATGGCCGGGGTGATCAACATCGGCCTGGCACAGAATAATGTTGGCGAATATATTGGCGTCGTTTTCGTAAAGGGCGTCACGCACATAGTTTTGCAGCAGAAAATTACCAAGGCTGTAGGCCATCAATGATAATTTCACGTCACAACTTTCCTGGGCATCGCGATCAAAGGGACCACAATGATAGGCACCAAGTTTCATCAAGGTGGCATCCAGCGCGGCAACCGAGGCCTGGGCGGTCCTTTTGGCGTCACGGTACTCTAAGGTGGTGAAGCCGCCGGTATTAGAAGGCCAGGAAAAAGCCACCACTTCGACGTCATACATTTCTTCGATGAGCAGGCTTTGTTCTAGGTTTTTCTGAAAGGATTGGTTATAGCCGTGAATAAAGAACACGCAGTTTTTGTTATTTTCATGTAGGCGTTTTCTTAAAGCGGCAAATTCATGCTTTGAAGGCAGATTATCAGCGGTAAGGTTGTTCGGTTCTTTGACCAATTTAATGCGCCAATCACCCTTATCGGGTCCTGATTTGAGTTTTTTGGCGTGTGCCAGGCGAATTTCGTTGGGGCCTTTGTCATTGACCTGCTCGCCAAAAGCAAATTCATCAGCAATGCCGTTTTCAAAGCGGTCTTGGTTGATGTTACGGTTGGTGACAATTAACATGGCAAAGACCCCGGCTCAATCGGACCACACGGCCATTTCATTGCCGCCGGGTTCTTTGAAGTGAAAGCGACGACCACCTGGGAACTCAAAAATATCACGGGTAACCCTGCCCCCGGCGTTACGAACTTTATGTAGGGTTTCCTCTAACTTGGCAGAATAAAACACCGTTAACGGGGCACCCACGTCAGCGGTTTTCACCTGTTGCGCGGCATAAAAGCCACCGTCTAAATGGTCTAAACTAAAGGCTGTGTACTCCGGTCCATAATCGGTGAATGACCAGCCAAAGACAGTGTTAAAAAATGCTTTGCTTTCGGTTAAATCCCGGCTGGCAAATTCTAAATAGTTAATTGATTCGTGCTTGGGCATGATCGGTCTCTTCAAATGACTCATTTAATTATAGCCCGATGACGCTAACGATGCGATGGAATTGAGTGGTAAAATCAAGAAATGAACGGCCAACTACCTTGTGGTGTGCAAGATTTATTAGAAGCGGCAATTGTCCAAAAACGCCGTTTGGATATGGTTTGTCTTAATCAAGCGGATGATAAGATCAGCTATTGCCGTGTTTTACCCATCGACGTCAACAGTCAGGAGGGTATTGAGTGGTTGCATTTTATCTATGCCGATGCGGACAATAATATTCGGCGAGTACAAGTTAATACAGCCGGTATTGTGTCTTTTCAGGCGGTTGATGACCGACAGCCGACAATTCAGTATCTACGAGATTAACTACTTTCTGGTACGGCTTGCTGGCCACATGACCAACATAGACCATAATGCCCTTCATTAATCTCGCCACATTGTGGGCAGGTCCAATCCGGTGAATCGACAGATTCATCCAGCGTTTTTTTAAATTCATTCACTATTTTGATGGCTTCGGGGTAATCTGACTTCTTGTGCAACCACAATTCCGGCCAGGTTTCGGTAAACGGCAGCTCACCGGTACCACCGGCCAACAGTTCATTTTTAATAAAGCAGGATAGTTCGGCTTCAGTCAAAAGTTGTTTTAATTGAACCAAAACAAATAAGCGTTCATCAGTAAAGAGTTTAATCATTGACTCATTATATCAAGAATCTTAAACACTGTGATTGAGTATTTAAATTCGTCATCGGTTATAATAATAGAATCATTTTTTGTGGAAAGTGTTATGTTTGATTGGCAGGCTTTTTTAGGTTGGAATGTGATTGTCCATTTTGGATTACTGTTGCTGGCAACTTTAATGGTGGCCGGTGCCACGGATTGGGTGGTGCGGATTCATCAAAAGATGTTTGATCTGCCACGGGAACGCTTATTGTTGTCTTACTGGTATTTCCTGGCCTTTTATAAGGTGCTTATCTGGGCTTTGTTTTTAGGTCCTTATGTGGTGATTAGATGGCTGATGTAGACAATATATTTGATCATCATTTTGGCCATTTTGCCCCGGATGAACTCACCGCCGGGCGGATTGCCTGGTGTCGTGATTTACCGACCAATTGGTTCGGTAAGCAATTGGCACAATGGCAACGCAAACGGGTTATCCGCGATCTGGAAGGCCCGCTTGATTTAAGGCTGGATGGTATCAAGATGCGGGTGGTTTTGGTGGATAATGTCTCAGAACGCAGCTTTGTATTTATGCCGTGGCGGTTTGATGCGCTTGAGCGTGAGTTAATGCTGAAATTACTACCCAGGGATGGCGTGTTGGTGGACATCGGTGCCAATGCCGGTATCTACAGTTGTTTAGCGGCGCGGCAGTTAGGAAAGTCTGGGGTGGTGGTGGCTTTTGAGCCGAATCCGGTGATGGTTGAACGGTTACGGTTTAATCTTGAGGCGACGCTGGCTGATTGTGATGACACACCACGGATTGAAATTCAGCCGATTGCGGTCAGTGATGACACCGGTTCGATGCCTTTTTATATCAACCGTAAAAATTTGGGTGCCTCATCATTGACAGAAGAACAACATGGCCGAAAAATAGAGGTGGACAGCCGGCCCTTACTGGATGTTATTGAAGATTTAAAACTATCCAGAATACATGTCTTAAAATGTGATATTGAAGGCAGTGAAGATCGGGCCTTGATGCCGTTTTTTACCGATGCACCCAATCATGTATTGCCCGGGTGTGTCATTGTTGAAAATAACGCTGCGCAATGGCAACAACCGTTGTTAGAGGTGATTAAACAACGCGGTTATGTGGAAAGTCATCGCACCCGGATGAATGTGGTGCTGCAACAACGGCGTCAGATAAAATTATCTGAGTCAGAAACAGCCGTGAGAGAAGCGGCTAAATCCAGCAGCGTTGCCGGTTTGGCTTGTCGAGAAACTAATCTTTAATCCGTAAGGGCAAGCCCTGGTCTTGCGTGGATTTTTTGGCCCGTAAATACACCAGTTCAAAAGTGGCCGGATAGAGGCCATCATCGGTGCGAAATTGTTCGTAATGCTTCGTCAGTTGTTTGAGTACCCGTGGAGAGGTCAGCCCTTTGCTGCGTTTATCATCAGTGTTATGGGCACCAATATTTTTCAGATCTTTCATCACATCAATCACCGAGCCATAAGTCATAGTAATTAACTCTGAATCAGCAATCACATCATCATAGCCTTGGCGCATGGCCAGATCGGCCAGTTCATTGGCCGGAACAAAGCGATTAATATGGGGTTGATCATCAATTTTTGACCAGGCATAACGCAATTCATGCAAGGTGTGCTCGCCCATGGTGGTGAGGTGCATCAGGCCACCGGGTTTTAAGGCGCGTTTGATTTCACGCAACACAGTTTGTTCATCACACCACTGCAACATCAGGTTAGAGAACAATAAATCGATACTGCCGGCATGCACATCAATGGCATGGGCATCGGTTTGGCGACATTCGACCTGCTTATTTGATGGAACGTGTTCGAGCATTTCAGCACTGAAATCAGCGGCGATGATGTGACTGTCTGGAAAACGCTTTAACAAGGGTTCAACCGCCCATCCGGTCCCACAGCCTAAATCTAAAATGGTTTCCAGAGCCATGTTCGGATTGGCCTCAAAGGCATCAAAATCCACCCGCTCTAATAAGCGCTCCAGCGCTTCTTTTTGTAACACGGCGTGTTGTTCATAGTGCGCGGCGGCTTTGCTGAAAGCGGCTTTGATTTGGTGGTGCTCTAAACTCATAAAAAATCTCGAATAAGCTGTGACATGTCATTGGCATGTTGTAAAAAGGGTGCATGACCTCCGCGACCTAAATGAAATTGACCGCGGGCTAATTCAGCGGCTTGTTGCATGGCATCTGGGAGGACAATGCGATCACGCCGACCACTGAGCCAAAGTGAGGGCGTTTGAAGGTTTTTCAATGCCGGGCTTAAATCCATGTTTTGTAATAAATTCAGACCGTTAATCAGCGAATCTTTTTTTGGCAGAGGTTGCTGAAAAACAATCTCTTTTAATTGCTTAAAATGTTGTCGTTCATTCTGAACACCCATCACTTCTAAGGCCAGAAAGCGTTCAATGGTGTCCTGGACATCCTGTTGTAGACTGTCTTTAAAGGTTTGTACGGTTTTTACCGGCATTCCATGAGGCCAGTGTGGTGCTGCTTGGAAACAAGGTGTGGCACAAACCATAATGAGGCTGTGCACTTGCTCAGGACGGTGAATCGCCTGATTCAAGGCAATCAAACCACCCATCGACCAACCCAGCCAAATTCCCGATGGCAGCGTGTTAAATTCTTCTATCAGCTGAGCTGGTTTGGCTGTTAGAGTATAATTCTGATTCTGACCGTGACCGGGCAAATCGACGAGATTGAGGGTAAAATATTTAGCTAAATCGTTTGCCCAGGTTTTAAAAATTCCCGCATGCATGCCCCAGCCATGAAGCATATTGATGACCGGTCCCCGGCCAAGTGTTTGAACAATTGCCATAACAATTAGATGCTGTTATCAGTGCCCGGCATTGTAGTCTTCCTTGGCGGTATGTTCAACGAACTAAGTAGCACCCATTGTGAATGATTATGTAATTGTATTGCTTATTAACATTGTTGCGCCATACAGTGTTTGTACAAAGTGTTGTATTGCGTATTACAAAGCCAAGACAATTACACTACAATGAGAACCTTTTAAATTTTTAGTCAGTCATGAGACGCTATTATCATTTTCTTCCGCATTACATAATATGTCTAATCTGTTTAGTTGGTCTGGTAGGCTGTGAAAAGGATGGTAATGGCACAGCGCCTGCGAATAAAGAAAGTGTTGGCAAGCATTCTGATTATATTAAGTCAGTGCATTACTTTTCTTCTGCCTGGCCCAAAACCTTTTGGCAAAATTTTGAGAAAAAGGATGTTCGTGAGGAATTACAACAAATAAAAGCCGATGACTTTAACACCATTGTATTAACGGTGCCCTGGCGCGGTTTTGAGAAAGATTTTAATGCAGAACAAACCACTTCTATTCAGGCGATGTATGAAAGGCTGGATTTTTTACTGGATGAAATTACAGAATTAAACCTAAAATTTATGCTGCGCCTGGGCTATCCTCATGATTTTACCCCGCAGGTAGATGCCAGTATTTTACAGTTATGTCAGGGCATGTATACGTCTGATAAAACGCGACAACAATGGCTTAATTACTTACAGAAAATTAAAAAGACAGTTACCCCCTATCAAAATAAATCAGCTGGCATGATGATTTCCTGGGAAGATTTTTGGTGTCCGCATTTTGTGTTTTCAGAATTGTCTGAGGAAGAACGATTAAATTTAGCCCAGGAAATGGGTTATGTGAATTGGTTGCACGCAGGTAAATTGAATTTGAATTTAATTAAGGTGATTCTGGGGAGCAATGAAATTAATGCAGAAAATACGCCCATTCCTCAAAAATCTGATCCATCCTATGTGTTGTATTCAGAATTTATTGATGATCAACTAGATGGCATTTTACAATCAACCCGAACGGTGTTTCCAAAAGCGGCCTTAGAAGTCCGCATTGATAAATATCCAATTCAGGTCGAAGATAAAAATATTTGGATTGGTCATAATTTATACCTTAACGATGACATCCATAGAGCGACTTACTGGGCGCCATTTTGGGGTGCTGAAAATAAGGGTGAGCTGATAACGGCAGATCAAGCGATAATAAATTTTGATTATTTTTTAAATATGGTGACTAATAACGGTAACAACATTAATCACGTCATCGAACAGTTTAATTTCACCGATAACACCCCTTATTTCCCTAATAATGCCAATATTAAACCCGATGAGGTGAATGATTTCCTGACAAAAGCGGCCCCTTTACTACAACAAAAATCCACCGGATATGGGTTGTGGGCCTATCGTGATTATGCTGATAATTTATTTTACAATGCCTATTTTGAGCAGGGTTTGGCGGGGTGGCAACATAATGAACAGGTTGAAATAGCGGCCATTGATGGTGATAATCATGTTCGCATTAAGGCCAATGGCTTTATTGAACAATCCATGCAGATTTCTGATCGCGTCATGTGGGCGGTATCGTATGAAAACATGAACTTTTGTTACCAGGGTCACAGAGCTGGCGAGGTGATTATTAGCGTCAATGATGAACAGGTGGCGCAGCTGACAACAAAAACAGGCCGTGAATGTCATTTAGTTCCGGCACAATTATTTAAAGAACATTTAAAGGGAACCATTAAAATTTCTGCTCAGAGTGAGGTGGTCTTAGATGAAATTAAGCTGTTCGGTTTTGTTCAAGAGCTGGGTGTTTATGATCATTTTGGACAACCTGGACCTTATTTAGAAGGCATACGGCAGTTAAATAAAGCGCTTGAATAAAGGAGTCGAACTGCGTGAATGCCATTCCAAAAGTTATTGCTGTATTAAGTCGTTATGTTTTGATTGCTTTGCTGGCACTCATTATGGGGCTTGCTGCGACTCTTTATACCATCAAACAGCCTATTGACTTTAAATTAGGAATAACTGTTATTACTGATGAAGCCAATGCACCCTGGCAATTTTACTGCCATACAAACAGTTATTATCGGGGTGAATTCAGCTCCGAAGGCTATTACTCTACAGCCTATGAAGTTAAACCTAAAACCTATCGTATAAGAATCCCCATTGTCTGTGGTGATGGTGCCACTCATTTACGTTTTGACCCGTTACCCGATGCCGGTGAAGTGACCATCACCAATGTGCGTATTCATACCCATGATTGGCGTTCACTCAATTTAAAGAAGGCTTTTCAGTTTATAAAACCAATCAATAGTATTTCTCATGTAGAACTTACAGATGATGGTATCCACATTAAAGCCATTGGTCATGATCCCTACCTTGAACTGGCTAATAATCTCCAGGATTATATTGCCACCACCTGGCAACAATTTTTAGCATTTACGCTAAAATTTGCGGCCTTTGCATTTGTGTTGTTATGGCTATTGCAAGGGTTTTTGGTGTTTGTGTTAAAGCGTGCCGAGGCTCTGCTTAAAAAAGGACAGGCAATTAATCAATACCTGGCGAAGTTTCTGAATCGTCGAGTGAACGCGATTTGGGCAGGACTTTTTAGTCAGCATCGCTACAGTTGGTTTATCGTGATATTAGTTGGTCTGTATATTGGCATCTCTGCCACTGTATTTAGCAACCACCTGGTTATTAAAACGCCATGGGTTTATGGCTTGGTTTGGCTTTCTATTGCTGTCCATGCACTGTTATTCTTTGGCATTTATGCACTTGTACTCAGACTATTGGGGCATGCCAACTGGGCGCGCTATGTTTTGGGTTATACAGTTATTATTTTTGCCGCTTATATTTTTGCTGATGTGGGTCTGTACACGTTGAACGGTATGCATGCAGATCATGGTTTAGGTATGTTGTTTTATGGCGGTTATAGAGAGTTTTTTAATAATTTACGCTTTACCGGTTTGCCGAAAAGAGAGTTGGCGGTCTATGTGGCACTTTTATTGCTATTATTGATTGGGTTAGCGGCTGTTATTTACTGGCTTGAAAAAAAGGTCAAAAGATTTAAGTTTTCATTATCCGGTGTGGCTACGATTGGGCTCATTATTATTGCATTAGTGACTATTTACGGCAGTCAGAAATTAGTCAATAATCAGATAACCGGTAAACAGGTGGCTAATTATAATAATCATTATATTTTTGGTTTAAGTTTTTATCATTACAGTCCATTTTTAGTCAGTTTTCCAACTGAATTAAAACCCTTTAAAAGGCAGGACAGTTTAAGCGGTGAAGTCCCCATTAAACATAATCCCTTGAATAACAAAGATATTTATCTGTTTATTTTTGAATCATTGCGCAGTGATATGGTGGACGCGGAGATAATGCCTCATTTAAACGCGTTTAAAAAACAATCGCTCCATTTCGAAAAAGGTGTGGCCTCGGGCAATGCCACCCATTATGGCTGGTATTCCATTGTCAACGGCTTGCAACCATTTTATTGGGATCGTTATCGGAATATTGCAGATAAAAAGGGTTCGTTACCACTACAAGTTTTTAGGGCGCTGGGCTATCAAATTAATATTTATACGGCCAAAGATTTATCTTATTTGGGCTCGGACAAAATCATGTTTGGTGAGACATTACAACAAGTGGACTATATCAGCGATCATCCTGAATTAAGTCCACCGGAACATGATGTCAGGATTACCCAAAAGCTGATTAGCGATATTAAAGAGGTGCATTCACAAGGTGCACACCTTAATTTGATTTTTTTGGATTCATCGCATTATCCCTATCGCTGGATAGATCAAGATATACAAGCGATTGAGCCGTTTGATGGTGACGCCTTGAACGGGCCCGATGTCTCTAAAGCTAAACGATTAATTAAAAAAGATCCACGCCTTGTGGTAAATCGTTACAAAAATTCAATGAAATTTATGGATTATTTATTTAATCATGCCCTGCAAACCATCACCCATTCACCTGAACAAAAAGATTCGGTCATTGCGGTTGTCGGTGATCATGGTCAGCAGTTTATGGAGCATGGATACATGCTTCATGGCTTTACTTTATTTGATGAAGACATTGACGTGCCTATTTATTTCAAATTTCCTGATGGGCCGTCGGGCTTACATGGGGGTTTGGCCTCACAGGTAGATATTATGCCGACTTTGTTGGATTATATTGGCGTCGACATTGATTATTTTCAAAAAAGAGGTCAACTAGCAGGTCATAATTTACGCACTAAAAGCACCCATCGTTATGAATTAACAGCAGTGGCCGGTGAACAAAATACGCCCTATTCTTTTGCCCTGGTGTCGCCTAAATGGAAAGTGTTGTTTAAAACGGAACAAAAAAGACCCACTGATTCAAAATTTATCCACGTGGTGCGTGTCTTGGATAAAAACGATCAGGATTATATGCCTGAAGATGCGTCTCAGTTAGGTTATAAAGAATTTATTGAAACAGAATTTCCCGGATTTCTACAAGAAATAGATATTTTTAAATAAATACACCCCAAAATAATTGTCTTCTCAATTTGAATTTTTGAAGTCAATGAGGTTGATGTTAGCAAAGCTGCGTTCTAACCTGCCACCGTCTTTTTGGCTCCACTCTAATAATTGCATTCCCTCGTCAGCAAACCGAATGATGCCAATATAAGGTTCTTTAGGGAAATTAAAGGACGCACTGCCCATATGGTCAAATAGTGTATCCCATTGAGCGATGGGTAACTGTTGTTGACCACCTTCTGTAAAAACAAACAGTATAAGGTCTTTATTGTTATGGTAGCTGTTCAATAAATTGCGCATATGATCGGCGTATACAGGTATGAAATTATAAGCCCGCCGATCCAGTACCTTGTTAGATTTTTTGTCGTAAACAAGAACAAAAATATGGTGGTTATATGTTCTTTTATGGGTGTTAATTGGGTAACCATTAATTAAAAATAAATTACTTTGGTCCTGTCCGTTTATGATTAACCGGGCTTGGTGTTTTTCTTGTGTAGATTTAATAAACACCTTTGGGTCATAAGCTTGATTCCATACCGGTTTAGGCGTAAATGTGGCTGCATGGGCCCATGATTTTTTTAATAAACGTTGATTCTCACAGGCGTCAACGGGTTGTTGAATGGGTTCGGTTTTATTGCAGCCTGGTTGGAATTGGTTTTTTGGAACTTGTTGGTTTTCTCTTAACAAAAATCGGTCGGGTTTTATTTTTCGTGGTGACAGGCCATTGATAAAATAATTGTTGGTTTCAATCGCTAAAGAATCTAATAGCATGGGTGCCATGTCATAGAGACCAAGCGGCAGGCTTTTGTCAAAATCTAAACCATTCATTAAAATCCCCAGGAGTTTATGGTGATTAAAATCAGTGCCAAACAGGTCTTTGATTAATCCAACATTGAATACACCGTGATCACCGGTAATAAAAACGGTGGTGTTGTCTAAAATATTCTGATTTTTTAAGTTATCAATAAACTGACCAAGCAGATAATCAGTGCAATGGATACCATCTAAAAACATATCTTTAACCACCGACTCGGTGTATTTTGGACAGTTGGGGTCGGGGTTGCCGTTCAAATGTGTTGATAGCGTTAATAGGCTTAAGTGAAAAGGATGATCCCTGGTGTTCATGTCTTTAATGCGGATAAGCGCTTTATCGAATAAATCACCATCCTGTAAACCCCAGCTGTTGGCTTGATAGTCTTTGGGTATTACATAATCGCGCCAGCCCCAAACCTGATCAAATTGCATCGATTCAAGGTGCAAAGCTTTATTGGCAAAATGCTTTATGGCACCACCCATAAATTCCTGATGGTAGCCCAATTGATGCAAAATATTGGGCAGACAAGGAAGATTTTGGTATTGAATCTGGTCTTCTCCGATGTTGTTGCCTGAGATTAACTTTGGCAGCATGCCGCATTGGCTGGAAATAATACCTTGAATGGTGATATTAGCAGTGGAGTGATAGTTTTCTAAATCGCCATAGGTTTGTTTAAGTCGGTTAATATTGGGTGTTAAATTTGGATAGCGGGGACTATCAGAAAATCCATGACTAAATGATTCCAGATAAATGACGATTAAATTTTTGGGTGTGCTTTTAAATTCGGCTTGCAGTGAGGCTGTGTCATGGTAAACCGGATGAATGCCCAGCTCTTTGTAGGGCTCGATTTCTTTAGCTGAAAGACCTGATAATTCAACATTTAAGTTAAATTGGTAATAGCCGGTGATAAATCGCCCCACAGCCAGGCCTTGAAAGTTGATAAAAATTGAGGTGCTAAGAAGAACGAACGTAAGCGCAAAAAATATATTTTTATTGAGTTTTAAGGTGGGCTTCCAATAAATACAGAGTGAAACAAGCGCTATTGTGATTAAGAACGACAGTGAATATTTTAGTGGTGATGTTTTTACGCCCACCATGAAAGACTCTAATTCAAAATGCAGAAAGGTTTGTTCATTAAAGGCCACATTAGAGAATGTATAGATAAATAATTCAGATAAAGCAAATAATACAACTGACAATAAAGTTAACCAGGATATAAAAGTCACCAGGCGGCACAAGAAACTGTTTTTAACCGAGCATTGCAACACAATCAAACAAAGTGTCAAAACCCAACTATGGGCGAATAAAACATCCTTTAAGTCATATAAACCCAAATAGGCATTAACATTAATCAGATAATTACTGCTGGCAATTAATAAAAGACATAAAGCCAGCCAGAGAACAGTTGATATAAATTGTTTCATTGAATAGCTGCCTATAAACCCATGAAATACCACAGAGATTTAGTAAACATAGTACCATTAATCATATTAGAGTCATAAACATTGATGGTGTATCGAGTTAAAGCAAAATGAGAACCTTCGAAGGAAGTCTTTAACTTCACCACAGGACTAAGGGTTTTTTATCGTGATAATCGGGTGATTGTTTTGAGATTCTGGTCCAATCAAGCCAACAAACCAGATGGCCATCACCGATCTGGCTAAAATCAATCTCAAATAACTAAAAGCTACGTTCAAAACTGAAATGATGTGCTTGATAGTATTGATAGGGTGTTTGTCATGGATGATGCCATCGGCATAAATTATGACTGTCATTCAGGTCAAGGATTGTTTGACTGCTAATTTGTTAAGAAAATAACCAACAGAGGTAGAAGTTTCTTGGGTGGTAAAAATCAACTGATTATGTATGAAAGAGGCTTTGATTATACTAATCAAATTTAATTAATAAGGGGTGAATTTAAATTCTGTGATATATATTCCAGGAGTTACACTGAGCTGTCTTTGGCTTTATGGTGGTTAAATAATCAAATGAATAAGTCGCCACGGTTAATTGATTGTTGTCATGTCATTGAATATCAAGGTATCTAACATTATATTAAGAAGGCTATGATAAAATATCGACAAAATTATAAAGAATAAGGTAATCACTATGGCTAAATCACAAACTTTACAAGATCCCTTTTTGAACGCGTTAAGGAAAGATCGTATTCCGGTGTCAGTTTTTTTGATGAACGGTATAAAATTACAAGGCGTTGTTGAGTCTTTTGATCAGTTTGTTATTGTTCTCAATAACACCACCAATCAATTGGTTTATAAACACGCCATTTCAACCATTGTGCCATCAAAAAATGTCAGCACCTATAAAATTCAACAAGGTGAGGATTGACTTCTCATCCCCGCCAAAGACAAAGCGGGCTTTGGGCCCGCTTTTTTTATCACTTTATGCCATTCAATAATTCAGTGTTTTTATTCCGATATTCGCCATCGCGCATGACTGTATTTGATACCGGTTTTTTTGCCGGAGGTGAAAAAGAAGGCAAACGAGATACCAGATGGATGACGGTTGAAAAGCAACGCTTTTCAGATTCAGACTCATTAAAT
>Ga0209344_10004069_pt1 | contig 13775 bp, 12 predicted proteins | sample Cruoilmetagenom6_FD_187293 | JGI IMG/M metagenome (GOLD analysis project Ga0209344, IMG submission 187293) | Oil polluted marine microbial communities from Coal Oil Point, Santa Barbara, California, USA - Santa Barbara Oil Seep Sample 6 (SPAdes)... | ecosystem: Environmental > Aquatic > Marine...
CCCTCAGCGTCGATGAGGTAATGCGCAGGCCAGAAGCGGTTGCGGTAGTTGGTCCAGGTGCTGAGGTTGTTGTCGAGAGCAACCGGGTATTCGATCGCGTAGTTCTCGGCGCCAGCCTTGACGTTGGCGGGAACCTTCTCAAAGGCGTACTCGGGGGAGTGGACGCCGATGACGTTCAAACCGAGATCCTTGTAAGCGTCGTACCAGCTGTTGATGTGCGGAACTGCGCGCTGGCAGTTGATGCAGGAGTACGCCCAGAAGTCGATCAAAACGACTTCGCCGCGAAGCTCATCCAGAGTGATTTCTTCGTTGTTCTCGGTGTTGAACCACTCTTGGATGCCCTGAATATCAGGAGCGATACCGCAGCTCTCTAGCTCGGTGCCGCCGTTGCTGCACTGGTCGAGATCCTTGTTCTGCTCGTTGACGAGGCCACCCAGGTTGAGCTGTTCTGCGATCTGTTCTGAGTTGCTGAACTGGTCTTGCAAAGCGCTCGTGTAGTCAGGAACGAGACGCTGAAGTGCCTGCGGCAGGTTGAAGACGAGGCCGATCGCGAGAGCGATCATCAGAACGCCACCCGTGACGCGAATCTTCTGCTGGTGCTTGCGGAACGTCTTGACGCGCTCGGCGACGCGGCGGCCGGCAAGAGCGAAGATCAGCAGCGGAAGAGCGGCTCCGATAGCGAAAGTGATCGTGAGCACGATGGTCTCGGGCCCGATGCGTCCGGTTGAGCCGGCAACCGTGATGGCCGCCAGAACTGGACCAGCACAGGGCACGTAGACGGCACCGAGAGCCAGGCCGAGCACGAAGCCGCCCTTGTCTGTACCGACATTCTTCTGCGGAATCCACGAGAAGGGCTTCTCCAGAATGTGCTGGAAAGCGGGGATGATGAGGCCGAGGCCGATGAGAACGAGAACGACGATGCCGGCCCAGCGCAGGAAGTCCTGGGGGAGGTTGAGCAGCGCGAGAATGAGCGAACCGATGAGGGTGAAGACGCTGAACGCGACAACGAGGCCGGCGATAACGAAGTAGGGCCGCCACGGTGAAACCTTGGGGGCGGCATCCTTCTCAGCGGTTGCTGTTGCGGTAGCGCTGTCGCTGATGGCGGCGGCGTCGGATGCGGTGGGCATCGTGCGGCGAGCAAAACGACGCTTCTTGGTTTCCCCTTCGCCACGGGCGCTCATGGCACCACCAGACAAGAAGATGACCGGCAAGACCGGCAAGATACATGGGGATATACCCGTGATGATGCCTCCGAGGAAGCCGATAAGGGCGAGACTGAGCATGAGGTTCCTCCACAGAACTGTGTGACGTCCGGGAGCCCGGACGGCTGCACTGAAGTTCGGAACCGTGGCCCGTAAGGGTTGGTCTGGGGGTGCGCCGGCATCCGACGCGAAAGTCGTTACCTCCTTATGTGAACAGGTTCTTCGGAAAAGTTTGAAAAAGTTCCAAACCATTTTCGGGGGTGATCCGAACAGTCCTGTGTAAGCCGGCAGAAAGTCGGCAAGCCGGGTCCATTGGGGGCCATCAACTTTCACCAAGGAGATTCACATGCGATCCATTAAGCGCAACACCTTCGCCGCCCTCACTTTCGCTGCAGTCGCAATGGTCGGCCTCGCCGGCTGTACAGCCGGAGCGATGGAAGAAACTGCCGCACCCGCTCCCGAAGAGAGCTCGCCGTCGATGGAGATGGACTACACGGGAGACCTCGTCGGCCCCGGCTGCGCAGCCTATGCAGAGATGGTTCCAGACGGAGGCGGCTCGATCGTCGGTATGGCTCAGGACCCTGTAGCCGTAGCCGCATCGAACAACCCGCTGCTCACCACGCTTGTTGCTGCAGTATCTGGCCAGCTCAACCCCGAGGTGAACCTCGTTGACGTCCTCAACGGTTCAGAATTTACCGTCTTCGCCCCTGTCGATGATGCCTTTGCAGCACTTCCCGCCGAGACCGTAGAAGCTCTCAAGGACCCGGCCAACGCCGAACTGCTCACGAGCATCCTCACCTACCACGTAGTTCCTGGCCAGATCCTTCCGGAAGACATCGCTGGTGAACTTGCCACCGTCAACGGAGCAACTGTCACGGTTGCGGGCAGCGGAGACATGCTGACCGTCAACGGTGCAAACGTGATCTGTGGTGGAGTTCACACCGCTAACGCCACTGTTTACCTCATCGATGGTGTTCTTACCCCCGGTGCATAATTTGTAACAACCCTGACGGGGATCCGCGCTCTGCGCGGGTCCCCGTTTTTATGTTTCCGTTCAGTTTCGGGGTGTGGATCTGGGCAGCGGGCGTCATTTTGTCGTGATTCACGACAAATTCGCCCTAAATGCCAATTTTCCGTTGACAGCGACACCTGCCGAGTGCCAGTATCAGTGCAAGACGATGCACCACTGAATGGATATGCACTGCAATGACGCACACACTGGCCCCCGACCTTGCGCAAGCAACCGTCTGGAAGACGCTGCACGATCGGCTCCGCTCCGCAGGAGACGACGAGCGTTCAGGCCTGCTCGCTGTCGAAGCGAAAAAGACGCGCCGCCGCATCGTTGAGATGATCTCGACCGCTGGACTCGGTCACATCGGTGGAGACTTCTCCGTCACCGACATTCTCACCACCATTTTTGGTGCGGTCTTGCGTGTTGATCCTGCGGCGACGGCATCGCCTGGCCGCGACCACTTCATCATGAGCAAGGGGCACTGTGCCGCTGCTCTCTATGCGACGCTCGCCAACACTGGCTACTTCTCGAGCGACGAGCTCACCACGTTTATGGCCCCGCTCTCAGCGCTGAACGGACACCCCAATCGCAACAAGGTTCCTGGCGTTGACACCAACACGGGTCCACTTGGTCACGGCCTGCCGGTTGCCGTCGGCACGGCGATCGCCGCCAAGTTGACCGGAACGGATGCCCGCACCTACGTCGTGCTCGGCGACGGTGAAATGCAAGAGGGCAGCAACTGGGAAGCGCTCATGGCCGCCTCGCAGTATGCACTCGACAACCTCACAATCGTGATCGACCGCAACCGACTCCAGCAAGGTGCGCGCACCGAAGAAACCAACAGCCTCGATCCGCTCGACCAGAAGCTGGCGAGCTTTGGGTGGGAAGTGCGCGAAGTGGACGGTCACGACTACGTGCAACTGTTTGCCGCGCTGCAACCCGCCACGGCGAGCAAGCCTGTCGCCATCATCGCGAACACGATTAAGGGCAAGGGAGTCTCGTTCATGGAAGACCGTGTCGAGTGGCACCACAAAGTGCCCACGCCTGAACAGGTTGAACTCGCATTGAAGGAACTCGCATGAGCGTCACGATCCCCGCACCCGCCGTTTTCGACAATCGTGTCGCTTTTGCGGAAACATTAATCGAACTTGCTCGAGTTGACGAGAGAATTGTGGCCGTGTGCAACGATTCCGTCGGATCGAGTAATCTCACCGGCTTCCGCGACCAGTTTCCCGAGCGCCTCATCAACGTGGGCATCGCCGAGCAAGACATGGTTGGCGTTGGTGCAGGGCTGGCGAACGCCGGGATGATTCCCTTCGTGTGCGGGGCATCCCCGTTCCTCACGGGGCGCTCGCTTGAACAGATCAAAGCGGATGTTGCCTACAGCCAGCACAACGTCATCCTGTGTGGAATGAGCCCAGGCGTGGCATACGGCGAGTTGGGCCCGACCCATCACTCAGTTGAAGACCTCTCGTGGCTTCGCGCGCTCCCTGGGCTCGACATCGTCGTGCCCGCCGACAGCCGCCAGACCGAGCAAGCGGTGCGCTTCGCGGCCGCAACTCCTCGCCCGACGTTTATTCGGGTCGGTCGTCACAAGGTTCCCGAAGTCACAACTGAAGAGTCGTCGTGGGTGCGCGGCAAATTCGGAGTAGCCCGCGAAGGAAGTGACATCACGATCATCGCGACGGGAACACTAGTCTCACGAGCCCTCGTGGCGGCAGAACAACTGGCGACCCGCGGAGTGCAAGCCCGCGTGCTCAACGCCGCCTACATTGCTCCCTTTGACACGGATGCCGTGCTGGCGGCAGCGCGCGAAACCCAAGCGATTATTACTGCCGAAGAAGCAAACACAGCGGGAGGACTCGGCGCCGCCGTCGCGTCGATCATCGCTCAGGCTCCGGGGGTGCGGCCACCGCTGCGGATTCTGGGGCTTACCGAGTTTGCGCCGACCGGCAGCACTGACTTTTTGCTTGACTACTTTGGACTCACGGCAGGAAGCATCGTGAATGCGGCGACTGAGGCGCTGAGTCATGGCTGATAGCGGCGAGCTGGTTCTGGCAATCGATCAGGGCACGAGCTCTACTAAGGCCATCACGACTGATGTCAGTGGTGCTCTTCTCTCGCGCGCCTCCGCTCCGCTTTCCCAGAGCCACCCTCGTCCTGGTTGGGTCGAGCAAGACGCTGAAGAACTCTTCGCCAGCGTTATTTCTGCCGCCCAACAGGCGACCGCGCACAACTCCGCACAACTTGGTGCGATTGCGCTGAGCAGTCAGCGTGAATCCGCGGTGGCGTGGGATGCGCGCACAGGCGAGCCACTGGGACCGGTGTTGGGTTGGCAAGACCGGCGCACCGCCGACGCGGCGGCAGCACTTCGAGTCGCAGGAAACACTGCGTGGGTGCGGGAAGCATCCGGGTTGCCTATCGATCCCATGTTCTCGGCGCTGAAGTTTGCCTGGCTGCTCGATGACGTTGATCCCGGTCGACAGCGTTCGCGTGCAGGCAAGATTGCGATCGGCACCGTTGACTCGTGGATCATGTTCCGCTTGACGGGGGAACACCGTATCGAGGTAGGCAATGCCAGCCGCACCCAACTACTCAATCTTGAAACTGCCGACTGGGACAGCGAATTGCTGGAACTCTTCGGCATTCCACGGGCGTGCCTACCCCGCGTTGTGTCATCGGTTGAACACTCCGACGTGGTGGTGGGGATTCCCGGGCTCCGGGCAGAGCTGCGAGTGTGCGCAGTGATGGGCGACTCGCACGCTGCTCTTTATGGTCATGGCGTGCGAGCCCCCGGAGCCGTCAAGGTCACCTACGGAACAGGTTCCTCAGTCATGGGGCTGCTGCCCGCGGGCCGGTCGAGCGGCGACGGACTCGTGCGAACGATCGCGTGGGGCACTAGCGAAGCGCCAGCGCATGCTTTCGAGGGAAACATTCTCTCGGCAGGCTCCACAATTACTTGGCTTGCCGAATTGCTGAACGATTCCCCTGAAGAATTAGCCCGCCTCGCCGAAACTGCCAGCGGCTCCGGCTCGATCTTCTTCGTTCCGGCTTTCTCTGGTCTCGGGTCGCCCTGGTGGGATGACAAAGCCGAAGCAGCAATTTCGGGCCTGAACCTTGGTACATCACGGGCCGATCTTGCCCGCGCGGCCTTCGAGTCGATTCCCTTGCAGGTCGAAGACATTCTTGCTGCCGCGGATGACGCCGCAGGCGCCCGCATCTCGACGATCCTCGCCGACGGTGGCCCCTCAGCCAACCCGTGGCTCATGCAATTACAAGCAGACCTGAGTCAGCGCCTAGTTGCCCCTGCCGACGTTGCGGAGTTGTCCGCCGCTGGTGCCGCCAGAATGGCCGGAGTTTCGGCCGCGATCTGGTCAGACGACGACAATCGTGCGCTGAGCGATTCTGGCCCCTCTTTCACCCCCGCGACGAATCCCGACTATGCCGCGGATCGTCGTGCCGGCTGGTTGGCGGCGGTCGCGAGATCCCGGCACGAGCGAGATCGAAACCACCGACCACTTTCCGCAACAGCGCCCCTCTAGACCCCCAACTTTTTCAGCACTGCAAAGGAGCAGCGAGCAACGATGACGTCACCCGAATCACGCACCGCGACACTACGTCGCTGGATCACGCCACGCAATGTCACAGCGGTGATCGGCATCGTCGTGCTGATCGCGGCAGTCTTGAGCGTGAGAGTGGTGAGCATCGAAGATGATCAAGCCGGTGCTCCTGAAAGTTTTGACGCGATTGCGTTCGCCGAGGAGAACTACTCGGGGGCGATTGAGCCGTACATCGCGGAGAACGCGATCGACTTGGCGTTCTTGCTTGCTGAGCTTGAGGCGGGCACCGATCCGGGGGAGTTCGGCAATTCGTCTGGCAGTGGCAATGCTCACGCTTTCCCCGTGACGTTTACGGCTGTCGCTGGTGAGGCCACTCCGCCGGTGATGCCTCTCACGATTGAGGGCGTTGCGGATGATGTGAAGGTCGTTCTTCAAATCGGCCCAGCGCTGAGCGGAACGGCTATCCGTGACGTGACCGGCGAGATTCCTTTTGACCAGTTCACCAACCAACTCGAGTACCAAAACGTGGGAACCGAGCTCAATAATCAGGTGCGATCGTCGGTGCTGACCTCTCTCGATGCTCCATCGCTCACGGGCAAAACGATCCTCGTTACTGGCGCAATTCTGTGGGGAAACCCGAAGTTCATTTCAGTGATCCCGACGGCGATCGAGGTGCTGCCATGAGCGCAGGCAACGTCGTGATGAGTGCCGTAGGAATTACCAAAACGTACGGAGGAACGCGTGCGCTCAAGGGGGTCGACTTCGACATTCGCGAGGGCACCGTCACCGTCTTGTTCGGCGAAAATGGCGCAGGCAAATCGACACTCATGAAGATTCTGAGTGGGGTTGAAACGCCCACCACTGGATCGATCCTGCTCGACGGTGAGCCAATCGTGCTCAAAGACACCGTGGATGCCGCCAGCCGTGGAATCGCCATCATCCACCAAGAGCTCAACCTGTGCCCCAATCTCAGCGTGCGCGACAACATCTTCATGGGTCGGGACCAGCTCTCCGGCTTCGGACTCACGATCGACAAGCGATCAGAAGACGCGGCCACACTGACGCTACTCGAACGCCTTGAAGAAGATTTGAGCCCGGATCGGCTTGTCGCTGACCTGCGTCTCGGTCAACAACAGGTGGTTGAGATCGCTCGTGCCTTGGCAGGCGAAGCTCGAGTGCTCATCATGGACGAGCCGACGTCCGCCCTCTCGGGCAGCGAAGTCGAAGTGCTGTTTCGCCTCATCCGCGAACTTACTGCGGCGGGAGTAGCCATCGTTTATATCTCCCACCACCTTGAAGAGGCATTGGAGATTGCCGACCAGGTCGTTGTCTTCCGGGATGGTGAACTCGTTGCGGCGGATGACGCGGCCAACGTAGACCTGAACTGGATCATCGCCAAGATGGTTGGGCGCAACGCTGACGATCTTGCTCCCGAACTCAACTCCGAGTTCGGCGATGTCGCACTCTCGCTGCGCGGAATAAAGGTCGCCGATCCGTCGAACGCTTCACGCCTGAGCGTCAACGGGCTCTCTCTCGATGTGCGCAAAGGCGAGGTCGTCTGCCTCTACGGACTCATGGGAGCAGGTCGCACCGAGCTGCTCGAATCATTGGCTGGTCGCCTTCCCGTGCTTGCCGGCACGGTCGAACTGCTTGGCAAGAAACTCACCACCGAGTCGATTCAAACCCGGATCGCGCGCGGGCTCACCCTCGTTCCCGAAGATCGTCAACGCGACGGCCTCGTGCAAACCATGTCGGTGGGCAACAACATCTCCCTGGCCAGTCTCGCGTCGCTCGTGCGCGGCTGGTGGCTTTCGTCACGAGTTGAGGCTGCGGCGGTGCAGTCAAGCGTTACCGACGTGCGCGTGAAGACATCGAGCCCCACAGCATCCATCACTTCGCTGAGTGGCGGAAACCAGCAGAAAGTTGTCATCGGCAAAGTGCTGATGACAAACCCCGACGTGCTCTTGCTCGACGAGCCGACTCGAGGAATCGACGTCGGTGCAAAATCAGAAATCTTTGCGTTGATGGCGCGCGAGGCCCGCCGCGGCCTCGCCGTGCTCTACGCAACAAGCGAAGTTGGAGAAGCGCTCGGCGCCGCCAACCGCGTGATTGTCATGTCCAAAGGTCACATTGTGGCCGAATTTGATCCCCGAACAACTTCACGTGAGCAGCTCATGGTTGCCAGCGGAGAATCCGCTGACGAAGGAAAGGAACTCGCTCTATGAGCGCTCTAGTCGAACCCCGAAAGCAACTAACCTTCAGGGGCAAGCCGCTCGATATCGGGTCGATCCTCTTAGAGGGTCGTGCCTTCATCGCGCTCATCGTTCTCATCATCGTGTTCTCGTTGCTCTCTGAGAACTTTTTGACACTCTCCAACCTCATCACGATGACCAAACACGTGGCGCTCAACGCCATTCTGGCGCTGGGGATGCTTTTCGTGATCCTCAAGGGAGGTATCGACCTCTCCGTTGGGTCAACGCTCGGACTCTCGGGTGTCGTGGCGGGCATCCTTCTTCAGGGATTCCAGATTGATGCTTTCGGCGTCGTGCTCTATCCGCCCGTGTGGGTCGTCATCTTGGTGTCGCTTGCGGTAGGAACATTCGTTGGTTTCATCAACGGCATCCTGATTACGAAGTTCAATGTTGCTCCCTTTATCGCGACCCTCGGTATGTTGTACGTCGCCCGAGGGGCCGCTCTGCTGCTCTCGAACGGTTCGACTTACCCGCGATTGCAGGGCACGGAAGAGCTCGGCAACACGGGCTTCAATCTTGTCGGCGGTGCCCGACCGCTCGGCGTCCCTATGTCGATCTGGATCATGCTGGCGCTGGCACTCGTGGCGCTCTTCGTGCTGCGCAAGACGCCGTTCGGCCGCTCGGTTTACGCAGTCGGAGGAAACGAACGCGCCGCCGAACTCGCCGGCGTGCCCGTCGCCGTCATCAAGACAGGTGTCTACATGATTAGCGGCTTCTGTGCCGCGATTGCCGGTCTGATTACGGCGAGCGAACTCGCCAGCGCTATACCAAACGCGGGGGAGACCTTTGAGCTCAACGCGATTGCGGCCTGTGTGATCGGTGGTGCTGCGCTCTCGGGAGGTCGAGGCAATGTGCGAGGCGTGCTGCTTGGGGCCTTCGTGATTGGCTTCCTCGCCGACGGCCTCGTGCTCGTGAAGGTCTCGACCTTCTGGCAGATCCTCATCAAGGGTGCCGTGATCGTGCTGGCGGTCATGCTCGACCAGGCACAACAGCGCGTCACCCGATCCAAGAATGCAGCACTCGCCGCGGCCAGCCAGCCTCCGGCAGACGAACCATCAGAGACTTCTGACCAGGGCCTTTCGAAAACAACCTGATCAGTAGAAAGCTGGCCGGCAACGAGGCCGACTGGTACCAAGAATGAATCTGAAAGGAACCACCCAATGCTACAACGCAAGATCATCGCAGCAGCGGCGGCAGCATCCATCGCCGTCCTTGCTTTAGCGGGGTGCCAGACGTCCACCCCAGACAGTGGCGACGGCGACTCACAGGGATTGATCGTCGTGATCACTCCATCACCCGAAAACCCATTCTTCAAAGCGGAGTCGGATGCAGCAGCAGACGAAGCAAAGAAGCTCGGCTACGAGGTTTCGGTATCGTCGCACAACGACGATGCCAACAAGCAGAGCGAACTCATTGATGCCGCAATCGAGCAAGGGGCTAAGGCCATCATTCTCGACAATGCTGGTGCTGATGATTCTTTGGGCGCCATCCAGAAGGCGACCGATGCCGGTGTTCCTGTGTTCCTCGTTGACCGTGAGATCAACGAAACGGGAATCGCGAAGTCGCAGATCGTCTCGAACAACGCTCAGGGCGCGGCAGCAGTTGCCGAGTCATGGGTTGCCGCTCTTCCCGAGGGTGGTAACTACATCGAGCTGACCGGTAAGGAGACCGACACCAACGCCGGTGTTCGTTCTGAGGGCTACGCGAGCGTTATCTCGCAGCACCCCAACCTGGTCAGCGTGGCCAAGCAGACTGCTAACTGGAGCCAGGACGAAGCGTTCTCGGTTGTGGAGACGTTGCTGCAGGCAAACCCGGATGTTGTCGGCATTATCGCCGGTAACGACACGATGGCGCTCGGTGCTGTCGCTGCTGTTGAGGCTGCAGGGCTCACCGGCACGATCGTGATCTCCGGATTCGACGGTAGCCCCGACGCTGTCGCGGCAATCGAAGCGGGCACGATGCTCTCCACGGGTCTCCAGCCTGTCGTTCTGCTGTCACAGCTTGCTGTTCAGCAGGCTGACTCGTACATCAAGACGGGTGACACCGGTGCCTCCGAGAAGCAGTCGATTGACTGCATCCTTATCGACGCATCGAATATCGACAAGTACACGCTGTTTGGCCTCGAAGGCTAAGTAGCAGCAGTTTCAGCACCACCCGGGCCGGGGTGGAAACGCCCCGGCCCTTTCCACTAAGTGAAGGGCAAGCACAATGACGAGCAAGCAACGGTTTGGTGCCGGAATCTGGCACTTCGCCACCTATGTAGATCGCTACGCTACGGATGGCTATGGCGATCCACGCACGATTCTCGACGCCATCGATATCGCGGGCACGGTGCGCGATCTCTCCGTCGTCGACCTCAACTGGCCCTACTTCGGTGGCGACATCACCAATGAGCAAGTGAAAGAGTCACTCGATCGCAACAACCTTGATGTCATCGGGATCACGCCCGAAATTTATACCCGCACCTTTGCGAAGGGGTCGTTCACGAACCCCGATCCGGGCGTGCGCAAGCTTGCTCATGAACTGATTACAGATGCCGCTGACGTTGTGCGCTACTTCGGCGCCGACTACGTCAAGCTCTGGCCCGGCCAAGACGGTTGGGACTACCCATTCCAGGTAGATCATGGGGCGCTGTGGAAGGCATCCCTCGACGGTGTCGGTCAGCTTGCCAGCGAAAACCCTGACCTCAAATTTGTGATCGAGTACAAGCCCCGCGAGCCCCGTGTGCACATGAGTTTCGACTCGATGTCGCGCACGCTGCTGGGCATCGAAAAAATCGGTTTGCCGAACGTGGGCATCCTGCTCGACTTTGGTCACGCGCTCTACGGCGGTGAGTCGCCAGCCGACTCCGCCCAACTCGCCATCGACTACGGTCGCCTCTTCGGTATGGACGTCAACGACAACATGCGCGGCTGGGATGACGACATGATCGCTGGCACCGTGCATCCGATTGAGTTGTTCGAGTTCTTCTACACGCTGCGCAAGAACAACTGGGAGGGAGTCTGGCAGCTTGACCAGTTCCCGTTCCGGGAAGACAGCGTCGAAGCGGCGAACCACGCGATCGACTTCCTGAAGGCAGCCGATCGCGGACTCGACCGCCTTGACTTCGCAGCGCTGCAGGCTGCTCAGGATCGCCAGGATGCTGTAGCCGCCGTGGCACTCGCTCAGCGCGCACTGTTTGGCGCATACTAATTAGTGTGAGTCTGCATCCGGGCCTGAGCAGGCTTCCCCCTGAACGGCTGTCATTGTTGGCCAAAGTGGCGCGTATGTACCATGAGCAGTCGCTGCGCCAACCAGAGATCGCAGAGCGTCTGCATATTTCTCAATCGCGGGTGTCCCGCCTGCTGAAAGAGGCGGGCACTCTCGGAATCGTGCGCACGGTAGTTGTGCCACCCCGAGGCGTATTCCCGGTGCTGGAGGAAGGCATCCGGGAAAAGTACAGCCTGCTGGATGTCGTCGTTACCGAACCCGCGTCGCAAGACGACGGTGCGCTGCTGCGGGCTCTCGGCGGGGCTGGAGCTGCCTATCTCGAGACGGCGCTCACAGGCAGCGAAAAGGTGGGAATCTCTTCTTGGTCCTCAACGCTTCTTGCGACAGTGGATTCGCTCTCGGGCGGCCCCGTGCGCACCGCTCAAGAAGTCGTGCAGGTCATCGGAGGGGTAGGCAATCCGAGCGTTCAAGTGAATGCAACTCGCTTGACGGAATCGCTTGCCCGTTCGACGGGCGCGGTGCCACGCTTTTTGCCAGCGCCAGGAATTGTGGGCAGCAGCGGGGTGCGCGATGCGCTGCTCGCCGACGACCATATTCGGGAGCTTGCCGCCGAGTGGCCGCAGCTCACCGTCGTCCTCGCCGGAATCGGTAGCCTTCAGCCGTCATCCCTGTTGAAGGACTCGGGGAACGCTGTTGGGCAGGCCGACCTTGACGAGTTGAGGGATGCCGGAGCCGTTGGTGACGTCTGTCTGCGATTCTTCGACGCTGATGGCAAGCTCATCGAGTCCACGATCAATGAACGTGTCGTCGGCATTAGCAGCGAAGAACTCATGCGAGTGCCTCGTCGTGTTGGTGTGGCGGGTGGTGCGCGCAAACTTGAGGCGATCCGTGCTGCCCTGCTTGGCGGTTGGATCAACGTGCTCATTACCGACACCGACACTGCCCAAGCGCTACTCGACTAGAGCACTGCGCTGCTACGAGCGCAGCTTCGGCTGCGCATAGTGGTGCTCGCCGTTCGCGCCCTTCTCGACGATGTCGCGGATGCGGGCTGCGCGCACGGCTGGCGTCTTGATGCCCGTCAGGCGCGCATAGATCTGAAAGCGCTCACTCTTGGTGAGGCTGGCATGGAAGTCTGCCGAGGCCGGGTTTGCGTCGAGGGCGGCCTGCAGGTCTGGGGGAGTCGACATGTTTTTCTGGCTGTAGGCGGCATCCCAGCGTCCGTCGGCTTTAGCCCGCTCGACTTCGGCGAGGCCGCCTGGCCGCATCTGGCCCTCCTCGATGAGTCGCGCAACATGGTCACGATTCACTTGAGACCACGGGCTGTTCTTGCGGCGCGGGGTGAACGCTTGCAGCGTGTAGTCGTCGTCGAGGCGTGCCATCTGGCCGTCGATCCATCCGAAGCACAGCGCAATGTCGAGAGCTTCGCTCCAGGTGATGCCGGGGGCCTTCGACAGTTTTTTGCGGAGCTTGAGGCGCACGCCGTCGAGCGAGGGCTCGTTCTCGAGGTAGTTCGTCCATTCGGCGATGCTGACGTCGAGGATGGGTTTGTCGGCGAAGCTGGCCACGGATGGAGCCTTCTTTCGAGGGAATTGGGGTGAGCGCGAGAGTGCAGCGGAGATTGTGTTGACGACCACATTGGGTTGTCGGTGGTTACCTCTAGATTCTATCCAGAAGCAGGAACCTGTTTCTTTTACTCACTCACTCTAGGAGCATCATGTTTGCTGTACTCACTGAAATCAACTGGCTCGCGGTCATCGCGTCGACGATCGTATTCACCGTTCTCGGCGGGCTCTGGTTTGCGGTCATCGTGGCTAAGCCATACGCCGTGGCTCTGGGAAATTCGAGCAGCACGTCGCCCGCAGACGGCAAAGCGGCAGCGATGCCGCCGTTATTCATCGTTGGCCCGCTCATTGCGAGCCTCGCCGTGGTGATCACGAGCGCCGTTTTGCTGCGGGCGCTCGCGGTCGAGTCCCTCGCCGATGGAATCGCCTTCGGCCTGATTGTCGGGGTGGGTTACCTCGTTGCCCAGACCTTCAATATCGCGATAAACCCCAACATCCCGCGTCCGCTGTTGTACGGCCTCGTGAACGCGCCGTACTTCGTTATCTCCAGTGTTGTAGGGAGCGTCATCCTCACGCTCTGGCGATAAAATCTGGAGGCCGCGTCGTACGCTTGTCGTGGTGAGGCTCGGCCTCCGCCGCCCAGCAGCCGCAGAGAGGTACGTGTCGAGTGAAGATTGAACAGTCGGAGATAGACGGGGCCGTCACGTGGACCCTCTCGCGCGCAGCTCGGGCAATCGAACACACGATGACTGAGATCATCCAGAGTTATGGGCTGTCAGCAGTGCAGTTCGGCGTGCTCGTTCAGCTCTCCAGCAACGGGCCCATGACACGGGCGGAACTCGCCCGCGCCACAATGGTGCGCCCCCAGAGCATGGCGGGTGTCATCGACGGTATGGTCGAGGCGGCGATGCTCGAATTCAGCGGTGCCGGAGGGCGCGGTCGCGCTAACCCCCTCGTTCCCACGACCAAAGGTGCAA
>Ga0209344_10004072_pt1 | contig 13771 bp, 10 predicted proteins | sample Cruoilmetagenom6_FD_187293 | JGI IMG/M metagenome (GOLD analysis project Ga0209344, IMG submission 187293) | Oil polluted marine microbial communities from Coal Oil Point, Santa Barbara, California, USA - Santa Barbara Oil Seep Sample 6 (SPAdes)... | ecosystem: Environmental > Aquatic > Marine...
CCAGCGGCTGTTGGGAACGGTGCAATACAATTATCCGGAAACTTATTATTCCTATGAAAACAACGTGCCCGTTGACAATACCTATTTTATTTCAAAACTTGCTTTTAAGTATGTATATGAATTTGATGGGGCAGGCAACTGGATCCAGAAAATGACTTTTTCCGCTTTGCCAACCAAGAAATACCAATGGGAGCTTATAGCAATTAATACCCGTATTATTACTTACACGGACAGCAAATTGAACACAAAGCCAAGTGATATATTGCATACGCTAGATGTTTCCAAATTTGATCCCATTCGGAAACAATATGAAGCCAACTACACCCCAACTGATGTGATAGATACAAATTACTTCACGCAAAGGGAGGCGGCATTCAAAAAATTGTTGAAATAAGGATTGAGCAGATTTGGCGACATTTCTGGTTCCGGGATCCTGGTCAATCACAAAAAAGGGAATAATTCAGACATGCTCTGTGCCTTTAAAATGGATTATATTCCAATAAGGTCAAAGAATTTATAGCGTATTTATAAGGCATGTAGGGAGCATCTATGGAGGACAGTCGGCATGGAGTCGGCATAAGGTCGGCTTACAATCGGCTTACAATCGGCATGCAGTTTGACTACGCGAGTGGTAATTATAATGATGGTTATAAATACAGGAGCGGATAGCCGTGGAAAGTTTAAATATACAATATTGAAGGGGCGGTTTGCAAGTTTTTTTTAATATTTGTTCTTCCGACTAGCTTGAGATTTTTTGTATTTTGAAATATCAAATGATATCAAAAGCCAAGCCCACCCATTGCGGAAAACCATAAGAATGGGCTTTTAAATCGAGGAGAATATTTTTTGCAGTAGGCTGTAAGCGATAGGCGAATATTTTCGATTTATAAACGCTAAAAATTCTTGAAAGAACTCTACCGATACAAATATCCAACTGTTAGCTCAAAAAAACTGAAAGAAGCTGTAACGACCAACGTTTTGGACAATGGAAAAAGGGATTTTAAAAGAAAGGCCAGACATTTTAAAATGTCTGGCCTTAAACACATTTCAACTAATCACTATCAAAATTCTGTAAGCAAAAACTCATATGGATTTAGACCGTAATTGAGAAGTTCCAAACTAAAATTTGCTCGCTCAATATGGGTAAGGGTTTGCTGCTTTTTTAACAAATTGATATAATCCATATCAATAGGAAGCTTTGCATCGCCTTCTAACCTGCAAAACCCATACAATTGAAAACTATTAATGGGTATTTCGTTAGTAGTAAAAAGAATTTCCTGTCCCTCCATTTTCAAATACTTAATTTTATATCCGGTGCATTCGATGTTTTTTTGCTGAATATTTTTTTGATCTATCGATTTAGTTTTGTGTGTCGGAACCAATGCGGCATCCAATATTTCCTCAGCAACCACGGCATCAACTTTTTGGGTTAGCACCATTTTTTTTCCATTTTCATCAGTACCAAAAATCCTGTATTCCCCATTTGGATAGGAAATAACCCCTTGTAACATATCGTTATTTGGAATATATAAAACTTGTTGGGTCTCTTCATTAAGGTAAAACCATAGCTCGTTTTCTTCACCATTTTTAATGTATTTGTAGGTAAGTGCAGTTGGAAAATAGGCAATGGAATCGGCAATTTTTCCTTTTGACGGGTTTACTTCCTTCATTTCAGCAAGGGCTTGCTTTGAAGTTTTTGCATATTTATTATTCCAATTGCAGGCCGAAAAAATTAATGCAATAAGCAATAGATAGTTTAGCTTCATTTGTGGTAGTGTTAAAAAGAGGGTAGTTCAATTAACTTTGCATTTGGAAAAACAATTGTTTGGTCTTCATAAAAATATAATATTTTTCCTTGCCCATCCATGTCCAATTCCTCCAATCTGCTTTGTTCATCATAGGTAGCAATAACCCCTTGAATCTTATAGACCTTTTTTTTGCTGTTGCTACTACTCATTTTTTTTGCAACAAGTTCATTTTCTAATTTACGTAACGATAGCACATTTACATATTCAGGGAGATAATGAAAGGTGGTACCTTTTTTGGGGAAGTTTAAATTCTTAATTTTTAAAGTAGGAATCATAGCGGCATACATATTCATGGCTTTGTTGATGTTTACTTTTGTCCAACCTTCCTCTGGATGGAATGAATATACAAAACCTTTGTCGTCATAATAAATATCGTGGTTCTGATCTGCCGGATTTAACATTTTTAACCCATAATTATCTGCATCAAAATAAAGTGTACTATTGCCTTCTTTTGAAGTGATAACAATACGCATATCAGAGTTCCCCGTTTTAACATTGCAACTGTGATATCCAAAATTGGAGCCTTGAAGATTGAAAAAAGCTTCTATAAGAACCACCCCGTTTTTAGGAAGATCTTTTTTAAGGTCAACCTCCTTTAAAGTTACAATAAAAGATTTGTCATTTTTTCCAGCTTCAATTTTCACATTGTCCGCGTTTGTAATTTCTATATTTTCCTGCACAAAGTTTCCATCTATTTTAAGAGATAGTGTAAGGCCACTCTTTTTTATTTCTTCATCAGAATAGCCCAAAATCTCAAAAGTAAATTTGGCTTTTTCATTTTCGCCATCGCCAAATATTCCTTCAAAGCCGTAAATTTCACCTTCATTAAGTTCAGTTTTAGAATCTGGATCCAAAATGGTTATGGGTTCAATCAGATGCATTGCGGTTCCTTTTGAAACCATTTTTAGGCTAGTTGTGGTTTCAATCTTATTTTTGTTTACGGTAAAATAAGAACTTAAATTGGTTTTCAATTTTAACGGCATATTTTCAAAGGCCACTGTGGCAGTTTCCCCATAAGCTACCATTCTTTCATATAAATATTGAAATGCACTATAAGCATCTCCAGAGTTTACCGCGTTTTGCCAATAAAAGAATTGTCCATTAATTAATTTGCTTTCAAAAATGGTTTTTAGATCTTTTCGTTGGCCAAGTTCACAGGCACTGAAAATTATTATTTTATCGTCCAGATTCTTGATTTTTTCCCTAAAAAAGCTGGAATTAAGGTATACCTCCCCCGATCTACTGTAGGAAGTATGTTCCAATACGCCCTTTTTTTCGGCCAAAGCCCGTATGGCTTCCGGATTTTTTGGATCAAAGAGAATTCCCGAGGCAAGATAGGTCTCGGTATTGTTGCTATCTCCTCCTACTACAATTTCTAATGAGTCTTTTACACGCCTTCCACTTCTACTTCCGTGGGTGCTTATATGTATTAAATCGTAATCGCCAATATTTAAATAGTCGTCAAAAGAAATATTCTTTGAAAATTGCTTCTCATTCGCCTTATATGTAATTGACCCTTTATAATTTCTATGGTTTTTAAGTGCATTTAAGGGTACTAAAGCATCGTCATTTTCAGCAAAAGTCCAAAAATGGGGTGCTAAAATGAGAGCTTTTTTATGGTTTCTGTCTTTAGAATTTGCCCCAATTACATTCGTGATTTCAGAGGTTGTGGAAGTGTTACCATTAATTATGGAATTTGAAGCTCCTTTTATATCGGTTCCAGCCACAAGAAGCTCAACAATCATATTAGGCCCATTTTTAATTCTAAATGTTATTATTTGATCACCTTCAGTTATTTGCATTACCTCAGGATTGGTTTGAAGGAAGGATAATATGGAGTCTTTATTTGATCCTTTTATAGTGTTTACTATTTCGAAACTTTTAGTAAACCCTTCCTTTGTAATGGGTGGGGGTACAACAGATTGCTGCTTTTCTTCTTTACATGAAAAAAGCAGTATGGGTAACGCAAAAATTAAGAAGGATATCTTTTTCATTTCAATTTCTCCTCAATTATCATTTTTGCCGCCGTAACGGCTTTTTGGTCATTGTCCTGCATATCATCACTTAGGTCAACCCGCAACGTAAACGACAATCCCTTGTAAAAAACTTTTAAATCTCTTGTGGTTACTCCCATAATGCCACTATCTACAAACACAGCATAATCGCCTAAATTTGGAACTTCATTCACCTTAAATTTGGAAATTGAATTTTTGGCAATACCCGAGGCGGTACTGGTTTGTTCCTCGGTAGCTTTTCCTTCCCTTTCCAATTCCGTCATTTTCTTTTCCATTGCCGCTTCCGCATTTTTTATTTCTTCTGGCGTTGGGTTGTGATAATCATGTTTAAACTTTTTTAGCGTAGTGTTTTTCACCCAGCTTAGTTCAATAACATTTTCCAAAGGCACATCCATGAAATTACCTTTCATTACCTCAACCTTGCGGGTTCTTTTTGAGCCCCACACGTATTTTAAACTTTCTAAGGAAGAAAATTTGGAATGCTTTGTTTCTGCTTCCGAAGCGGGCAAGCCACTTGCTTTGGCAGCCATTTCAAGGGTTAGGAGCTCGTTTATATTTCCATTAAAGTCTTCTGCCTTTATTCCGGCATCGTCCAAAGCCTCGGCCACTTCTCCTTCCAAACCATTTAATTGTTCTGTTTTCGCATCATCTTTGCAGGAAAAGGCAAATAGAAAAACGCTCATTATTGTTACTAGTAGTGTTTTCATAATCTATTATTATTTGTTTAAATTAAAATTCACGCATCACCCTCACTTATTTTAAAACATCGTTTTTATCAATTCCGAAACTTTGAATGATAGGGGACGTAATTTTTCCATTCCCGGTGATTGACTTCCAGTTGCTCGCGCTATTGGCATCAGTAGCATCGCCTCCTCTGCCATCAATTTCAAATTCCATACTATCTTTGGTAAGTTTGGTGATTCGCATAATGCCTTCATAAGGCACTTCGGAAGCCATCATGCCATTTTCATTTACTTCCATAAACACAGCTGTTGCCACGGGATTTTCTCCATCATATGCGTTGCTAACTGCAAACCTGCCTTCTAAGGGAAGCGAAAAATGATCAGGAATATGGTTAAGTATCGTGATAAACGATTGGCCCTCATTTCCTGTTAGCTGAAATGATATTGCCAGTCCGTCATTTTCCTTTTGAAACAAGACTGCTGCTGTCATTTTTTCCGTTCCGTTTAAATAGGTTTTAGCGGCAGATTTATAGGTAACAAACCCAGCGTTAGAATCAAAATCTTCCGAGTCGGCCAAATCAACATGGCTTCCTGTCTTGCTTTCTATTGCCTCTTCCATGGCATCCTTCACGGAGTTTTGAAGCATATCCTTTCCTTTATTACAGGAAATAAGGGAAAGGATGCCAAGTATAAAAACTAGTTTTTTCATGTTATTGATTTGTTTTAAATGCTTTATTGCCATTCCAGCTTCCTTCTGTCATTGCACTGTTCCAACCCCATTTACCTCCAAATGAATTTCCGATAAATTGAAATTCCAAATAGCCTACGGCTCCATTGTTAGTAAAAGTTCCCTTTAAGGTTTTGGTGTTTTTGTTGTACGTGGCATTTATTTCCCCAACATTTTTATAGGAACCAGTAACCTTATCGCCAATCTGCTTTAATATCAAATCGCCATAAGTAGTAGTCCATTTCCCGCTCCAAACAGCCGTTTTAATGTTTTTTGGCATTGCATTGCTACTTGATTTTTCTTTCCCGTCCCACCAAAAGTCTCTGTTGGGTGTATTATAGTTCACGTTGTTGCCATACCCCCAGAAGCCAGAAAAAATTCTATTACTTGAACCTGGAAAAATTTGAAGGCGAAACTGTCCGGAATCCTTCCCATTGTGGAATTCTCCTATAAATTCATTTCCCAATAAAAATCCGACCATAGTTCCGTTCTGTCCGTAATCGCCATAAATTATATTCTTGTTTGGGTATTCATTTCCAGTTTCGGTAACAAAAGTTAGGTTTCCATATTTTGAAGTGAATTCCCCTTGCCATTGCTGTGCGTTAATAGTCATTACTGTTACTAATGCTACTATTGATAGTATTTTTTTCATTTTTTAAGTCTTAATTGATTTCTGTTAATTGATTATAGTTTAATAAATTCAACCCTTCTGTTGTTGGCTTTGCCTAAGCTTGTATTATTGCTATCTGTGGGCTCTGTTTCGCCCTTTCCGGCAGTTTGCATTCTGTTGCTGTCAATTTTGAATTCGGAAACAAGTATATTTTTTACGGCAATCGCTCTTTTTTCAGAAAGCGTAAGATTGGAAGCTGCATCGCCATCACTATCTGTATGGCCTATTATAGATATGTTTACCGTTGGGTTTTCACTTAGCGCTGAAGCAATTTCTTTTAGAACCCCATAGGAGGATGCTTGGATTACATCAGAATTCACGTCAAATAAAATACCTCTGGTTACTAATTTTCCATCGTTAATCAATTTGCTTCGCGTGTCTGGCGCACCAACGGCATAGCGCAGGTTAGAAACCATAAATTCGTCTTTGTTTTCATTTTCAGAGAAGTTCATGTATTTCGTACCCAGCTTAAAAACATTATATTTTTGTTTGCTGTTAAATGCCTGTGGAATGTCTATTACCTTATTTTCATTCGCATAAATCCGAAGCCTTGAATTTTGTCGCCAAATGGAAATTCTCACAAAAGCCGGTTCGGCGCCCTCATTTCCGCAGCCAAAATCTTTTATGTTCAGATTTTCATTTTGGTTAACCACCTCATTATTTTCAACTACATAGAACTTGGAAGAACCTTCACAACCTGCCCATTTTAACTGTATATAATCATATAGATATTCTTCCGACAAATCTTTTTTGGGATTGGAGGATGATGCTAAATAAAGTTGGTATTCCAAAATGTTATTGCTTCTGTAACGTGTGAAAACATCAAATTCCAAAGTGAAGTTATCAGGCATATCGCTAACGAACTCAGGCTGAAAATAGCCATCCTTTGTCATAAACAACCATTTTTGGTCACTGTCTTGAAGCTGTACAACTTCCGCGGAAGAATTGGTGTTCCAGCCCAATGGAAAATCGCCGAGATTTGTGGTTGAAAAGTCATCAAAACCGATGATCTTTTCCCCGGGAACAAAGTCAAATTTGGAATATACCTTTAGGCTTTGGGAATTTGAACTCGTGCCTCCTCCAGAATTTGAATTGCCGCTATTGGTATCCGAACTTCCAATAATATCTTTCCCTTTGTCTTTATTCTTTTTGGACTTTTTCTCTTTTTTCTTAAAAATATTACCAATGCCTTCTTCCACTTTATCCAAGGCCTTATCTACAGTTTCGCTAGCTTTGTCTTCGCCCCGGTTGTAGGTTTGGTCCTTAGTGTTTCTAATTACCTTCTCGCCAACGGTTTCTTGGGCATTTGCAATCGTAAAAAAAAACACTGTGATTAATAGGGTAAATACTGTTTTCATTTAATTCAATTTTTAGAGTTAATCTTAACTTAGTGCCCAAAATGAAAAAAGGTAAACATCGGGTATCTTTTTTTATAGATTTGTTTACTTCTTGCCCCACAATCGTACTAATGAATAATGAAAAGCTTCTAATAAGCAGTTTAAAGAGTGATGACCCAATAGTCATTAAGAAGTTTTACGAGGAAAATAAAAAGGGCTTTGTGTTTTTTGCAAGCCGGTATCAATTAGATCAGGAAGCTATTACAGACATTTATCAAGATGCGGTTATTGCGCTTATTGAGAATGCCAAAAAGGGAAGTATTGACGATTTGAAAAGTAGCCTTTCTACCTATTTGTTCGGAATAGGAAAATTCATGATTTATAAAAAGCTGAAAAAGGATAAACGTACTATTTCAATAGATGATGGCGAATTTCCAGAGGTGGCTTTTGATATGTATGAAGAAGAGGAAATTAATTTACAGCTGGCTTTACTTCGAAAAGGATTGAAGAAATTGGGGGAGCAATGCCAAAAGGTGTTACAGCTTTTTTATTACGAAGAAAAAAAACTGGATGAAATTCAGGAGCTTTTGGATTATACGAATAAAGATGTGCTAAAAAGTCAAAAATCGAGATGCCTAAAACAATTGAAAGAAATTATTAAAGAACGCTAGTATGGAGCAGGAGGAGTATATCAGGAAATATTTTGAAGGCGATTTGTCAGAAGAGGAAGCGCTCGCTTTCCAGAAATTGCTAAAGGAGGATACTGCTGTTGCAGCTGCATTTGAATTTGAAAAAAATGTAAAAAAGGCTATTACACTTAATAAAAGGAAAGCCCTTAAGGAAACTTTTAAAGCGTATGAAAAGCCAAAAAAGTCCTATAAGTGGCTATATGCAGCTGCAAGTATTGCGGTTTTAGTGGGCTTGTTCACTTGGAATTCTTTTTACAGTACCAACTATGATTCCCTTTACAACCAATATTATCAAACCTACCCCAACACTATTGCCCCGACAGTTAGGGGAACGGGAACAACAGATTTAAAATCGGAGGCCTTTTTTGCTTATGACACTGGAGACTACGAAACTGCCTTAAGTCTTTTTACTAAAATTTACAAATCCACTTCTGAGGACTACGCACTTTTTTACAAAGGAATTTCCTTGATGGAATTGGAGCAATATGAAGATGCACTCGCAGTTTTTAACAATGGCGTTTTTGAGGAAAATAGCATATTCAAGTCCTATTCGAGATGGTATGCGGCACTGTCATATTTAAAATTGGAAAATAAGGCAGCTGCAACTGCAGTTTTGGAAAGCTTGACAAAAAGTGAAAATCCCCAAAGAGAGGCTGCAATAAAACTACTTGCCCGTTTGGAATAGCTTTCTTTTAAAAATTAAAAGCAGTATCAGTACAGTGAGACCTAGCAAAATATAAAGCCACCAAGTATTTGTTGTGGCAATTGCCGAAGTGTCTCCGTTTACAACAAATCCAGCCCAATAATACGGATGGCTTTTTAAAGGGTTTTTCTTTATAAAAGTAGCTTTTGCATTTGCTAGGGCTATGTCTTTTTCTTCTCCATTTTTAAGGTTTTGATAGAATGAAACCATAATCTCAGACGTTTCCTTATCGGGCACTTGCCATAGTGAGTACACACAAGATTTAACCCCGGCAAAGGTAAACGCACGCGAAATACTCATAATGCCTTCCCCATTTTTATAGCTGCCCATACCGGTATTGCAGGCGCTTAAAACGGCAAGATCTGAGGGCAGTTTTAGATTGTAGATTTCTGAAAAGTACAGTTTTTCGTTATTGGAAAAGATTAAATTTGAAAGATTTTCATCTTCCTCATCCATAACGGAATGCATTGCCAAGTGAAGGATTTGGTACTTGGAAGCATTTTCGATAAAGGCATTTTTGGTAGCTTTTTCTGAATTGAAAAAGGTGCCATTAAACATTTCACTTATGGTTGTTGCCTCGGCTTTTGCCCCTTTCAATTCATAGTCGCCTGCACGGGTAATCATCGCAATTGTTTGATCTTCGGAATTGCTTTTTGACAAATTGTAATCGGGGGAAAAGACGAGCAAATTCTGGTTTTCGGTCTTGGGCAATTGCGATTGGGTGTTCCAAAGTTTTACGGAACTTGCATAGGAGATAGAAAAATCGCTTACAAGGAAATTAGCATTGTGTATTAATGTTTCAAAAGGTAAATAACTCAAAAAGCTATTGGTCAAGATTATCAGTCTTCCCTTTTTGGGAAGTTTTAGTGGTTTCAATAAAATTTCTGAAAGTTTTTCGGCTTCAAACGTATAATCCGCGTCAATGCTTTTCAACTTATCAAAATAGGAAATACAGGCTTCCCTCAACTTGTTGTTTTCCTTTGAAATCAACTGCAAAGCAATAGATTCCTTGGTAACCTTAAACGCATAGGTCGTGCTATCAAAAACTACATAATCAATTAAAATTTCATTCTTTTTAAGCTTTTTCTGAATTTGCTGAAAGCCAACTTCATTGGAGGCAAACGAATTGAAAGCGGGATGTTCCTTTTCTAAACTGAGTTTGGTTGCCTCAATGTTGTTTTCCAGGAAAACTTTCTCACTCTTTATTTTTTTTATTTCATCAGCGTCCTTGGCAGTGGCTATTTTTATTGATAACGTCTCAATTTTGCTTTCAGCAGCGTGGATGCTATCTGTCAATTTTTTGGGTTTAATAAAGGTGTTGTCTTGATTATTGTTTAAAAAACTGGCCCATAAAAAGTCAGATTTGTTTTTTTCAACCATTTCCAGGACCTCGCCTTTTTTATCCCCAAGTTCAGTGGAACAGTACAGAAGCCCTTCATTTATTTCGTTTACCCGCTGGTTCAAATTGGGGTTGAAAGCATCACCCTGATATACCTTTTCGAAAAGATTAGATGCTTTTTTATAACAATTGTAGGCTCGCTCTAAAATAACTTTGTCTTTCGTTGCTTTATAATTTGATATATGCAAGCTTCCAATATCGCTCAAGTTGTGCAAGCTCATAAAGCCTTGGTAGGTATTGGCCTCACTGTTATAAAACGCTTCTACTTTTTGTATATATTTTTCAGACTCGTCATATTTTTTAAGATGCGATAAGGTTACGCCATAGTAATTGTAGAGACTTATTGCATCAATAAAATTTTCAACGCCTTTTAGAGCCAGTGCTTCGGAAAAGTTTTTTTCGGCACTTTCCCATTTTTTAAACCGAATATCGGTCCATCCTTTCAAAAAGAGTAAATTAATTTGCCCTGCTGGATAATTTTGATTGTATTTTAAAGCTTTGTTATAACTGTTTTGGGCTTTGTCGTAATCTTGCATGTTCCTTGTGTAATACACACCAATTTGGGAATACACATCATTTATAAGCGCTAAATCATTTTCGGAATACTTTTTAGATCCATTGTTTAAGGCATTTTCAAACAGGGCAATACTTTTTTCCAATTCACTGGCTTCCCCAACTGGCAATTTGTGGTACATAATATTACCTAAAGCCAGACTGGCTGTATTGATGCTAATTACTGAGTTACCGTCATGGGTAGCGTTTATAAAGCTACTGTCATTTTTGTTTTTCCCATAAAAGGCATTTAATTTATCGAGATATTTTTTTGCCGATGGATAGTCGCCGTAATACACTAGGGTAATTACGTAATAATAATATATATCGAAAACGAGCTGCTTGTTTTGTACTGTAATTTGTTCTGTGATGGCTCTTGCTGCATCCAGACTTTTTATTTGCTCGTCAACGTTATCTATCCTACTGTACATATTGGCAAACTCTAAATACGCTTTTGCGACTGCTTCACTTTTTTCCCCGTATAATGCTTTTTCGGCTAAATAATACTCTTGGCATAGTTCTAAAGCCTTGGTGTAATTCTGGAGATAATCATAGTTTGTATAGCCTGCATATGCGGTTTTTGATAAAATCGGAGTGTATTTTGGGTCTTTTGTTTTCTTTAAATAAGCAATTAGTTTTTCAGAAGATTCAGCAGCCTTTTGATCTTGGTGGTTATCTAATTGCGAAAGGTACAATTGCTCCAATACAGTAATATAATCGGCCTCAGATCTTGTTTTGTTATTTTCTAAAAAGGCAACTGCCTTTTGCACTTTTATGAGCTTTAAGGAATCATTAATTTCAGCTTTATAGGCATTTATAAGCCGCTTTAATGAATCTTGGGAAAATAGGGACTGGGAACTGACTATAAAAAGAATTAGAAAAAAAGAGTAGGTCTTCTTCATGCAAAACGGTTATTACAAAAAAGTGTCAATTTTAAAGCAAATAACGTTAAACTCAAGAAAGTAGCAAAATATGGTAACGAAATGTGAATCTTGCAATGTAAAAAGTGAGCCAAGTACTTCCCTCCTATCTATATACCTCCACTATCCTTCAACGACCCAATGGATTTGAAGGCTATATATTTTCCGCGAGACGCTGTAAAAAGTCAAAAGCTCACCTTCGCACTCGTCTTGGGTTACCGAAGAGTTGCCTAATTTCACAATAATTGACTCTCCCTTAAAGCCTTAATAGAATATATTTATTTATTTTTTAAATTAGAGCCGTTTAAAACCAAACAACTCAGTTACATAACCAAACCAACCTACTTCAAAAATGAAAATTCCTTTGTCCCCCTATCTAAAATCCCTTCTATTTGTTTTTTTGTTTTCCCAATCGTTATTGGGCTATTCCCAAACAGTGACCAAACTATTTGATTTTGATGCCGCCAACGGAAAAAGGGCCTATGGCGATCTGATAAGTGATGGCATCTATTTTTATGGCACGACCACTGAAGGGGGAACCTATAACAAAGGGGTGGTGTTTAAACTAAAGATTGACGGCACTGATTTTATGAAGCTACACGATTTTAATGATACTGATGGAGCAAAACCTTATGATGGCTTAACCCATATTGGGACTGAACTCTTTGGGGTTACCCTACTTGGCGGACCAGAAAATGAAGGTGTTATTTTTAGGTTGAATACCGATGGTTCCAGTTATACCATTTTAAATAATCTTTCGGGCAATACAGACGGTTCCTTGCCCACCGGAACACTCTATTTTGACGGTACTTTTCTTTACGGCACCACCTATTCCGGAGGCTCAAATGCTGGTGGAGGCACCATTTATAAGCTAAAACCCGACGGCTCAGATTTTACAACCATCCACAGTTTTAGCGGCAGCAATCCTATAAACGGGGCGCAGCCTCAGGGTGAATTGATTTTTGACGGCATTTATTTTTATGGAGTAACCTTTAATGGGGGTACAAATAGCAAAGGAATAGTCTATAAAATCAAACCCGATGGCACAGGCTTTACGAAGCTGCTGGACCTTATTGGTGCCAATGGTGTTAATAATGTGGAGCCCAGTGCGCTTTTATTGCACAATGGCTTTTTATACGGCTGTGGCTTTTTGGGAGGGACCAACGAAAATGGGTTTATTTATAGGATTAGTGTCCAAGGTTCCGATTATGAGATATTGCATGATTTTGATATTTCCTCCGGCACAAAACCGCATTGTAAGCTAACTTTTGTAAACGAATATCTATATGGCTCTACAACTGCGGGGGGGCTTACTGGGGGTGGTGTACTTTTTAAAATTAAACCGGACGGCTCCGATTATACCGTACTCTATAATTTTGGTACGGAAAGCGGGTATAATTGTTGGAGCTCTCTGCTTTATCGAGGCAATCATCTATACGGTATTACCGCAAGCGGTGGTAGCAATAATGATAGTGGCACAATTTTTCAATTGGATGATGGCCTGCCGCTTGGGATTCCAAATTTTGACAAAACTGCTCCAATATCCTTGTATCCTAATCCAGTAAAGGACATTTTGTATATAACCTTAACGGAAAACAAAGAGACAAAAGTAAAACTCTATGAAGCTACGGGAAAGTTGATTTTGGAACAGAGCATATACAATAGTGCCCACTTTGATATGGGAAATTTTAAAACTGGAGTGTATATAATTGAGGTAGGGAATAAAGCCTATAAAGTGCTTAAGCAAGATGGTGGGTTTTAAACTAACGTTAACCAATTAAAAGTTTTCTTTGGGATGCGTCGTGCTGAGCTAGCCTGGTCTGAGCTAGTTTAAACTGAGTCGGAGGGTGGGGCAATGCAAAAAAAATGGATTCCAACACTTATAGAGAAAACCATAATTGTTTGCTCTTAAATCGGCCCTCTTACGCATAAAGCTTCACAAAGTAAATAGGAGAATACCAAAAATAAAAAGTTATTAGTTTAAAACTTAAACAAGCATTCGCTATTACAATAAGTGGTTTGCCATATAATGAGAAATCTGTGTATGAATTGAATTCAAAAGAATATTATATGCATATACTTAATAATAAACGTGAAATTCTAAAATATTTGAACTCACATTTAAGGCAAAATCTTTAAGCATAAAAGTTCCTCCTTTAGAACCATCAGATATCCATGGTTCTCTACCATGCATTCCATCGCCTACCGTATAAACAAGTTTACTATTAAAATAAGTAAAATTGTCTGGGTTAGAGCCACCATTTGGAT
>Ga0209344_10004074_pt1 | contig 13764 bp, 12 predicted proteins | sample Cruoilmetagenom6_FD_187293 | JGI IMG/M metagenome (GOLD analysis project Ga0209344, IMG submission 187293) | Oil polluted marine microbial communities from Coal Oil Point, Santa Barbara, California, USA - Santa Barbara Oil Seep Sample 6 (SPAdes)... | ecosystem: Environmental > Aquatic > Marine...
CCAGCCTCAACACATTTCGCAGCCAACGGAATATCCCCGGTTACAACAACATCGCCCCGCCCGGCACGATCCGCTATCCACATATCCGCCACGTCCGGGCCATCCGCGACAAAGACCATTTCAACAAGAGGATTCTGTGACGGGCGCAAACCACCGTTAGAAACGATGAAGATCTTCAACCCGTGGCGCGTAGCAACTTTTTCGGCTTCGCCTTTTACCGGGCAGGCATCTGCATCAACATAGATCACGCGTAAAGCGCTTCTGCGTGGAATGCGACGTGATCTTCCATAAAGCTCGAAACAAAGAAATAACTGTGATCATACCTCGGCTGCATTCGAAAAGTCGCTTGCTGTCGGCGTGTGGCGATCGCGTTTGCCAGTTTTTCCGGGCGCAACAAATCCAGATTTGCATCCGCCGTCCCCGTATCAATCAGCATCGGTCCGTCAAATCCTTTTGCTGCCATCAGCAGAGATGCATCATGGGCTGCCCATTTGCTTTCGTCAGCCCCTAGATAAGCTGTTAATTGTTTGCGACCCCAATCGCTTGCAGATGGGTTGCATATCGGCGCAAACGCGGAAACCGAGCGGTATCGATCTGGCAGGTTCATTGCGATGCTCAGCGCCCCATGTCCGCCCATGGAATGGCCTGTAATCGCCTGACGATCCGCATCCAGCGCAAATTCTTTAAACACCAGATCCGGCAGATCTTTGGTTACATAGTCAAACATCCTGAAATGTAGTGCCCACGGCTTTTCTGTCGCGTTTACATAAAACCCGGCACCTTTGCCCAGATCATATGCCTCATCATCGGCAACGCCGTCCCCGCGGGGCGAAGTATCGGGAAATATCAATGCGACCCCGTGTTCGGCTGCCCAAACCTGTGCGCCGGCTTTGACCATCGCATTTTCATGGGTGCAGGTCAGGCCCGACAGATACCACAAAACCGGAACAGGCCCGTCCTGCGCTTCGGCAGGTTGGAACAGGCCAAAGGTCATGTCGCCACCCGTTGCAGCAGAACTGTGTGAATAGACACCCTGAACTCCGCCAAAACACTTATTTTTAGAAACGGTCTGCATCTCAATTCTCCCGGTTTGGGAAACCGCTATCCCAGCGCGCGCCCCCCGGCAAGACTTTGCTACCCGTTGCCAATCAGGGCACCTGCCGCAAAGACAAGCGCGCCCCCCAGTACCACCTGGAACGTAGCCCGCAGAAAAGGTGTATCCATGTATTTGTTTTGAATCCAGACGATGGCCCAAAGTTCAACAAAGACGACGATGAATGCGATGATTGTCGCTGTCCAAAAATCGGTAATCAGATACGGCAACGCATGACCAAGCCCGCCCAGGGTTGTCATTATTCCGGCAGACAGACCACGTTTATAGGGCGATCCACGACCAGACAGAACCCCATCATCTGATGCCGCTTCGGTAAAACCCATCGAAATTCCCGCACCAATTGATGCAGCCAGCCCAACCAGAAATGTTGTCCAGGTATTATGTGTTGCAAACGCCACAGCGAAAATTGGTGCCAGCGTAGAAACAGACCCGTCCATCAACCCAGCAAGACCCGGCTGCACCCAGGTAAGAACGAATTTGCGATGCGCCTCTCGGTCTTCGGTCGCGCGCGTTTCGCCATCCAGATGTTTCTGTTCCAGCTGGCCTGCCTTGGCGGTATGGCCAGCCTCAGCCGCGGCAAGATCGCCCAGCAGCTTACGGGTATCTGCGTCAGTGGTGCGTTCGGCGGCCATCCGGTAGAACCGTTCGGCGTCGCGTTCCATTGCCTCGGCTTCCTCGCGGATACGATCCAACCCCAGATTTTCGACCAGCCAAACCGGCTTTCTGGCGTAATACCCGGAAACATGTTCACGCCGGATCAAAGGGATAACATCGCCAAAACGCTTTTTATGCATATCAATCAGCCGGCGACGGTGTTCATTTTCTTCTTCAGCCATGCCATCAAAAACGGCTGCCGAACCGGGAAATTCTTCACGCAGGCTTTCACCATATTGCATATAAATGCGCGCGTCGTCTTCTTCCGAAGATATGGCCAGCGCCAGAACTTCCTGTTCGGTCAAATCAGAGAACCGTTTGCGACTTGATACTCCGGGGATCATAACTCACTCCAATTTAGAATAATTCTAAGTTATACAATCCTACGACAAAAACAATGGGATGATCTGCCGCGCCAAACAAGAAATCGACCGCATCATTAATGGCGCGGTCGAGGTGTTTTTAACGCAATATGGCGTGAAGGTTTCGCGTTAGATCGTTCTTTTTGCTGCACGTCTTTCTTTTCAGAATTCAACAACAGCGCGGATACTTTCACCCGCGTGCATCAGGTCAAACCCTTTGTTGATATCATCCAATGACAGTTTGTGGGTGATCATCGGATCGATTTCGATCTTACCGTCCATATACCAATCAACAATCTTGGGTACATCAGTGCGCCCGGACGCCCCACCAAATGCAGTACCGCGCCACGAACGACCGGTGACCAACTGGAATGGGCGCGTGGAAATTTCGGCCCCCGCAGGTGCGACACCAATAATGATACTTTCGCCCCAACCTTTGTGCGCCGCTTCCAATGCTGTTCGCATTACACCCACATTGCCGGTAGCATCAAAAGTGTAATCACCGCCACCTCCGGTCAGTTCAACCAGATGCGCCACCAGATCGCCCTCAACTTCGGATGGGTTCACAAAGTCCGTCATTCCGAACTTCGTAGCCATTTCTACTTTTCCTGGGTTCAGATCAACGCCAACGATCTGATCCGCCCCCGCAAGGCGCAGCCCCTGTACGACGTTCAGGCCAATGCCCCCCAGGCCAAATACAATTGCGCGGCTGCCAATTTCTGCTTTGGCAGTATTGATCACAGCCCCAATGCCGGTAGTAACGCCACACCCGATATAACAAATCTTGTCAAATGGCGCGTCCTTGCGCACTTTGGCCAGCGCGATTTCTGGCAATACGGTATGGTTGGCAAAAGTCGAACACCCCATGTAGTGCAAAATGGGTGTGCCATCGAGCATCGAAAACCGGCTGGTTCCGTCGGGCATCAACCCTTGGCCCTGGGTTGTGCGGATCGACTGACACAGGTTGGTCTTCGGGTTTAAGCAATAGTCGCATTCCCGACATTCCGGTGTGTATAGCGGGATCACATGATCACCTGGTACCAGGCTGGTAACACCCTCACCCACTTCCAGCACGACCCCGGCACCTTCATGGCCCAGAATGGCCGGAAACAACCCTTCCGGATCGTCCCCTGACAAAGTGAATTCATCGGTATGGCAAATTCCTGTGGCTTTTATTTCCACCAACACTTCGCCTGCTCGCGGACCTTCAAGATTCACTTCCATTATTTCAAGTGGTTTGCCGGCTTCCATTGCTACTGCAGCTTTTGTACGCATCTGCTATCCTTCCGATACAATTCGCGCTTACCTTAGACAAAGCAGGCCCTGTTTCAACAAAAAGGCGAACAAACATTGAAAGCTTTTTCTATTCTATTGATGGCAACTGTGTTGTCTGGATGTGTTGCAGCCCAGGAAGATGATAGTTGCGGTGCTAAAACCCGGCAGCACCTGATCGGTCGCGACGCGGCAGTTCTGCAAACCGAGCCGTTGCCTGATATGGTGCGGATACTTCAGTTCGGCGATGTAATGACGATGGATCACAATCCGGGCAGGCTGAATATCCAGTCTGACCCCGCGGGTATTATCAACCGGGTCTGGTGTGGGTAATTTCATCCGCTAGGCTGAACCGGATTTGCAGTTCACTTTTTTTTCAGAATGGCAGCCTAAGCCCAATGTGAATGAATTATTAAAAATAAGGGCAGATATTGATCGAATAGTGTTTCGCATGCGAAAATATTCGCCGCAACAAATTGATATTATTGCATTAATTATACCTTAGGGATTATTGATCCGCGTTAACACATTTCAACCTGCCCCAAAGGAAAACCCCCGCGCTTTCGCCCGGGGGAAGTATCCCCGACGTCGCGGGCTGGGTGGGGGCTGTTAATCCGCAACGTCGGGGTTAGCATAGTTTGCTACAGGTGCAGTGATCACCCTGAAACCGGGCATGAAGGTGGATTGTGTGCGGTTACTCATAGGCCATTTTGCGGCGAAACAAGGGCAGGCTTGATTTCGCCACGCCTAACCGCCAATCTACAACTATGAATGTTCATAAATCAGCACAGTTTCCCGGTGGATCCGGTGCCCCCGAACAAATAACATTTCACCGAACAGAGTTATCGCTGATAATGGCACTTTATGGCCGGATGGTTGCTGCAGGCGAATGGCGCGACTACGGCATGTCGTTCTTATCAGATGTGGCAATTTTTTCAGTGTTTAGGCGCACCGCAGAACACCCACTTTATCGGATAGAAAAGCGCCCCAAATTACGCCAGAAACAGGGGATGTATTCGGTCATCGGCATGGATGGCCAGATCTTGAAGCGCGGACAGGATCTGAAACAAGTGCTGCGGGTTCTTGAACGCAAACTGATCCGCGCCATTGACTAGACACGCTTGCGGGACGTGACCGGGCCTTCGCCCCCTGCAGCAATTCGTTCAATCGCCACATCTATTGGTTCATAGGTCGTCGACATGGCACCGGCATTACTATGTATCAGGGTTTTATCGTCAACGGCGATGGCCACATGGGTTTTCCAGAAAAACAAATCGCCACGTTTGACTTCGGTATCGTTTGTCAGGTTGCCAACGGTTTGTTGCTGCAAATCAGCGTCACCGGGGCAGTCATAACCACAGGCAAGCAGCGCGGTCTGAACCAAGCCGGAACAATCGATACCAGCATTGCTGTTGCCACCCCATAAATACGGCGTTCCAAAAAATAGCTGTGCCACGCTGGCCAAATCGTTGAAGTGGGCCTTCGCCGGGCGCAGATGATTTTTGGGAACAAAATAGCCTTCGTGGGTTTCAAAAAACGTATCCTGGGCACTGACAATCCGCAAACGTGAACCAAACGAAAGGGGCATGATTTCCGGGCTTTTCATATTGGCGGACGGGTAAAGATGGGTTCCGCGCGTAGCAACAATATGGGTGGCATCCACCGGATCGCTCAGATCAGTATTGGTGATATAACCGACATATCCATCTTTCAACGCTTGCCCGAATGCAAAGCCGCTTACGGTTTCCAGTACCCTGAAATGATCGCCATACAATAGCTGACGTTCGCGACCACCTGATCCTGCCTCGCGCAACAGATTTGTCACCGAAGTATTTACCTGCGTGATCTCGCCATCTACATAGCGTTCCGCTGCAAGCTGGCCCTGCAAACTGGTGTGCGCAACCCGGCCGTTGGATGGTGTCAGGCGGCGGTCCATTATAGGCCCAACAATTCCGGCAGTGCATCCAGAACGGCGCGTGTTGCCTGCCCCATACCACCCTTGGGTCGCGCCGGGGCGGCGGCCGGTTGCCAGCCATAAATATCAAAATGCATGTATCGCGGGGTTTGGCTTACAAACCGACGCAGAAACAATGCTGCGGTGATTGACCCGGCAAACCCGCCTTTAGGTGCATTATCCAGATCGGCAATTCCCGGTTCGATCATTTTTTCATACGGATCCCAGAACGGCATTTGCCATACCGGATCGCGAACCCTGTCGCCAGATGTACTGACCGCGCGCGCGTCTGGCGGGCTGGTTGCATAAAATGGTGCAATATCCGGGCCAACCGCAACGCGTGCGGCACCAGTTAGTGTCGCCATCGATACGATCAGGTCTGGGTTGTCTTCATCTGCATATGCCAGCGCATCGGCCAGAACCAACCTGCCTTCGGCGTCGGTATTGTTGATTTCAACCGTAAGCCCATTACGCGCTGTCAATATATCTTGCGGGCGAAACGCCGCACTGGAGATGGAATTTTCAACAGCCGGGATCAGAACACGCAGTTGCAGCGGCAAATCAAGTTGCATGATCATCTGAGCAAGCCCCAGTACAGCAGCACCACCACCCATATCCTTTTTCATCAGTCCCATGGATGCGCCGGGCTTGATGTTCAGCCCACCAGTATCAAAACACACACCCTTGCCCACCAGCGTTAAGCGCGGACCTTTTGTTCCCCATGTGAAATCTATCAGCCGCGGTGCGCTGTCTGATGCGCGGCCAACGGCGTGGATCATGGGAAAATTCCGCGCAATTAATGTGTCGCCCGTGATTACCTGAATGCTGGCCCCAAAACGTTTCGCCAGTTCTGAGGCAGCATCTTCCAGTTGTGACGGCCCCATGTCATTTGTTGGCGTATTGATCAGATCACGGGTCAGCGCCTCTCCTGCCGCGATTGCCTGCAACCGATCAGCGTCAATCCCATCCGGGGCCACAAGTTCGCATTTGGGGGCGTCATTTTTCGCGTATCGCGCAAACCGATACCCGGCCAGCAGCCAGCCCAAAACAGCTTCGTCCAGCTCATCGCCGGTTAGGTTGCATTTCAAGTCGTATATGCCTTCGGGCAGGACAGCGCGCGCCTGAGAAAACAAAAACCGACCACGCTGATGATCACGCTTTTCCCCAAGCCCGACCACAGCCATTTCAACGCCACCATTATTTTTCGGGAATACCAGAATATTGCCGGCCACCGCTTTGAAACCCGTCGCCTTGGCCCAGTTTTGGCACGCTTTTGATTGTTCTGAAATCCAATCCTCATAGTCAGCCACAGTCACAGCATAAAGCGGAACGGCAGATTTGGTCGGTTTGGCGAATGTCAGGTTCATCTGTTTGGTCCGGGCTGGTTTCACAGCCCCAACCTAGACCCAAACGCGCTGTCTGCAAGGGTCAGACTGAAAGATCCTGCAAGTCCCAGACCGCCATAAGAGATCGTTCGCCCAGCCGTGTCAGCCGCGTGGTGGTTGCCGCCAGCGCCGCCCCGTCATTGCGCCCGGTCAGCTGGGCAACATCGCTGGCCACCCGACCAAGGGTAGACATCCCGACCTGATCAGCGATTATTGTGATACTATTGGCGACTTTCTTAAGCTCTTGCAGATTTCCGGTTCCATATGCACTGGCAACTCTGGCCAGCCGCACTGCCAGTTCTTCCATAGCGCGTGATATAACATTTTCAGCATTTGCAGGCCCAAGCTGATTATACAATTCTTCCAACCGCTTGTTATCCAGCCGTACTTTTTCCGTCGGGTCCAGTTTCCCCAGCATCACGCCACTTCCCATTTTGATCATCGCCCTCACCAGCGGGCACAAGTTTGCACTGCTTCGTCAAGAAAAGGTTGAAATGGTGCGCAAAAATTGCTCGAATCCGTTTCAAATGCCGCATAGACAGACATGAGCAAAGGGTGATGAAAAAATGGATCATGCAAAACCGCTGCCATCTTATCTGGTCCAGCGTTACCATGGCTGGAAGGCCACGACTTATTCTGAAAACAAAGCCTGGTACCACCGGCTTGCCGACGAAGGTCAACATCCGCGTGCGATGGTGATATCATGTTGCGATAGCCGGGTGCATGTAACATCAATATTTGGGGCAGATCAGGGTGAATTCTTTATCCATCGCAACATTGCAAACCTGGTCCCCCCATTTTCACCTGATGGGGATCACCACGGCACTTCCGCCGCTGTGGAATATGCGGTTAAGTCATTGAAAGTCGCGCATATAATCGTACTAGGGCATTCCAATTGCGGTGGGGTGAACGGGTGCCTGGATATGTGTACCGGGATTGCACCTGAACTGGAAGAAAAGACCAGTTTCATCGGCCGTTGGATGGATATCCTGCGCCCCGGTTATGAACGTGTGGCATCAATCGAGGACGGGGATGAGCAGCGTAGCGCGCTGGAAAAACAGGCGATCCTGATATCACTGGAAAACCTGATGGGATTCCCGTTTGTACGCGAAGCCGTCGAAGAAGAACGCATGACATTGCACGGGCTGTGGACAGATATCGGTGAAGGCGGGCTGGAACAGTACGATTCCGCAACGGGTGCCTTTTTGAAGATTTGAATAGTGGGCAAAGCAAAGATATGCGGCCAAAGCAAAAAGACAAGGTTTTCGTGTATTATGTTACCGGAGATAGCTGGATAAAGAAATGAGCTCAAATACCGAAGCTGAGTTGGCTTCAAAAAACCAATTTACGGAAGTTTATAAAAGATCAAAAGAACCGGTGATGAAGGCGATTGAACGTCAGGTCTGCGGTTGTGATTACGGGGGTAGCAGCTGGACAACGCGCCACCAGGTCGACGCACTGATCGGGCTACTCTGTCTGGATACGGGATCAGAACTTCTCGATCTGGGGGCTGGCACCGGCTGGCCCGGAATTTATCTGGCAAAGGAAAGTGGTTGCAATGCCACACTTGTAGATCTACCCGAAATCGGCCTTCAGATCGCAAAAAAACGCGCGCAGGAAGAAGGGTTGGCGAACCAGATTTCGATTAAGATTGCCGACGCCGCCGATCTACCTTTTCCAAAGGCAAGCTTTGACGCCATCAACCATAGCGATTTGCTTTGTTGTCTTGTGCGCAAACGCGCCGTGCTTTCGCAATGCAACACGATTATCCGACCACAGGGGAAAATGGTATTCACGGTCATATCCATTGTACCGGGTCTTTCCAAATCACAATATACGCGCGCGGTTGCCAACGCACCTGAATTTGCAAAAACCGAAACCGATTACCATTCAATGCTGTTTCAAACGGGATGGCAAGTGATTGAGTGCACAGATCTGACAAATGAATACGGGGAAAGCTGCGCCCGCCAGATTGAAGCCGACACCGCCTGTTGGGATGAATTGGAAACCTTGGTTGGAACCAACCAAGTTAATGAACGTATGGCAAACTGGCAATCAAAGCTGGATGCGATACGTGATGGCCTAGTCCAGAGAGAGCTTTTCGTTTGTCAGCCAATACAAAGCCCCGGCTAGCGGCGGAGCTTGCACGCAAATTCAAACTTCGGTTCAAACCGGGCACGGGGTTTACCCCTTCTTCAGGACCTTATTCCCCAGCACTTCGGCAATCTGCACGGCGTTCAGCGCGGCGCCTTTGCGCAGGTTGTCGGAAACGACCCACAGATTCAGGCCGTTTTCAACGGTAACGTCCTGCCGGATGCGGCTGACGAAGGTGGCGTAGTCACCCACACATTCGGTGGGGGTGACATAGCCGCCGTCTTCGCGTTTATCGACCACCAGAATACCCGGTGCCGTGCGCAAAATATCGCGGGCTTCGTCTTCGTCCAGAAAATCCTCAAATTCAATATTCACCGCTTCGGAATGGCCGACAAATACTGGCACACGCACACAGGTGGCAGTGACTTTGATCGCGGGATCGATGATTTTCTTTGTTTCAGCGACCACTTTCCATTCTTCTTTGGTGTCACCACTATCCATAAACACATCGATATGCGGGATCACGTTGAACGCAATCTGCTTGGGGTAAACCGACGGTTCAACTTCCTGACCGGGCACATACATACCTTTGGTCTGATTCCACAGTTCATCAATCCCGTCTTTGCCGGACCCGGAAACCGACTGATAGGTGCTGACCACAACGCGCTTGATCGTTGCACGGTCGTGCAGCGGTTTCAGTGCCACAACCATCTGCGCGGTGGAACAGTTGGGATTGGCGATGATATTTTTCTTTGAATATCCGGTGATCGCATCGGCATTCACCTCTGGTACAATCAAGGGCACGTCTGGATCATAGCGATACAGAGACGAGTTATCGATCACCACGCAGCCGGATTTGGCGGCGAGTGGGGCATATTTTTTAGTAGCCTCGGAACCCACGGCAAACAGCGCGATGTCCCATCCGGTGAAATCGAACGTATCCAGATCCTGGGTTTTCAGGGTTTTATCGCCAAAGCTGACTTCGGTGCCAAGGGACCTGCGCGAAGCAAGCACGGCAATTTCATCAACCGGGAATGTGCGTTCATCCAGGATGTTCAGCATTTCGCGGCCCACATTTCCGGTGGCGCCGGCGACGACGATTTTATAGCCCATTTCGGGTCTCCTGCGGTCTGTAACGGTCGCGGTCATTAGACCAAAGCGGTGATGGGGGAAAGGGGGATTGTGGTTTATTGCAGTTCAGGTGGTGGTTGGGATCAGATGAAATCGTGCGTCATTGGTCACAATGTCGTTCACAAAGTCTTTTTCGGTCGAAAAATCATGCGGTACCTGATCCGCACTACGATGGCCCGTCAGGGATTTTGAGGCGAAGAAGTCAAAGCCGTAAAGGTCGATTGAATTAGCCTCAGAGTTTTTGACAAGATCAATGATCATCGCGCCCGTGGTTGGTGATGATCCAAACAGGGTGTTCAGGCGCAACCATTCCGTTCGCGGATGCTGATAGAACCCCGGCAATCTGGTGGCCCAAAAGGGGATGCGTTTGGCCTTGGGTGACATCCAGAGAATCCGCGACGGTTTCAGCTTGCGGGCCTGCGCATTGGGCAGGCTGGTGGCAAGTGCCAGCCAGTCTGTTTTCATGCCATGCGAAACACGGGCCGGGCGTGGGGCGCGGTTGATCCGAATAACGATATCTGCGGCGTCGATGTCTGTACCGTGACATGTGTTTGCCAATGCTCTTGCGTTGCCCACAATAGCAACAGTTTTGCCTGACAGTTCCTGTAGCAAGCCCTGCTGTGCCAATGAAAGGTTCTGAGCCGGATTATGTGCGCGCCGTCTCTTTACCTGAAACTTCAGACACTCAATCAGATTGCCAATGGAAATCAAATTTGGTCGGTTAATCATTACACTCGCATCAAGCAGGCTACGGTACACGGCAATTATCCGATTGGCTTCAACACCAAGCGTGAAGTTTGCCGCACAGTGATCCCGCGCAGCGACACCCGAAGCGCGCATAAGTTTTGGATATTCCAGAAACCCTCGAATTGCCTCTGTCAGGGCGGGAATGTTATCTTTGGCCACAAGCGTTCCGGTCGTACCGTCGTCAACCAGTTCTTCAAATGCCCCAACCCGAGTGGCGACAACCGGTACACCACATGCCATTGCTTCCAGCGGTGTCAGGCCAAAACCTTCCCATCTTTGCGGTGCCACAAACAGATCAAGCACCTGATACCAGACCGCCATCTGATCAACTGGAACTTCCGGCAGGAAATGAATTCGCTCAGACAAGCCAGCATCGGCGACACGGGTTTTCAGGCTTTTATGAAACCCTGTATGGCTTTCGGTTACCCGCCCCATGACCAGTGCGTGATGATCTGGAAAGGCAGGCAGCAAATCAATCATTGTGTCAACGAAAGCATCGGTGCCTTTCTGTCGCCTTATCCGCCCATAGCAACCAATCAGAACACCATTGGGCAGCTTTAGATCGGCGCGTAACGCCGCCCTGTCATCGGGTGGGCTGAACCGCTGTGTATTGATGCCGTGATGGATAATGGTCGCAGGACGTTCCAGATAGTTCGCCGTCTTTTGCGAAGTTGCTATAACATCGTCCATTTGTGAGATCAGCCAACGGGTAAAGCCGGTATGGGTACGTTGCGAAGCCGACGTGAACAGCAAAACCAGATTTAGCCGGATCACGTGACGCAAGATCAGCCCCAATATCATTTCCGTGTTGCGCCTTGCATGCCAGACCCGCAGCTTACGCCGGGGCAGAAATACCAATTGGGCTATAGAAATATGGGGCAAGGCATCCGGCAGACCCGGCCCGGCAGCCACGATACCGATCTGTTTTGCCTGCAAGGGTACCAAGCGTGCAATCGTTGCCGTCACACCGGACAAGCGGCGTTTCAGGTTTGGCGTTACCACTTCGATAGTGTCGGTTTTACCGCTGTTGCGCGCGTCAGTCATATGATCCCACATACACGTTGGCGCAAATGCGTGAAAGCAGCTTAGCGACCGATCGCCACGTATTGTTCAAACCCAGCGCGATTGGCGTCTTTTTCGGAATAGATATTGCGAAGGTCTGCCATACGCGGAGATGCCATTCGTTTGGCCATGCGGAATAAATCAAGCGCACGAAATTCGTTCCATTCTGTCAGCAAAACAACCGCATCTGCATTTTGTACTGCCTTATAAGCATCATCGACCCAGTTCACGCCCGGCAAAAGATCCATGCCTTCGTGTTGTCCCTGTGGGTCGACAACCCTAACTTTTGCCCCGCCACCTATCAGGGCAGGTACGATCGTCAGCGATGGGGCGTCACGCATGTCGTCGGTGTTTGGCTTGAATGTCACGCCGAGCACAGCAATAATCTTGCCGTTAAATGTGCCATCACAAAGATCCTGCAGTTTATCGATCATCCGCCGTTTAACTTCGTTATTCACTTTGATCACAGTCTCGGTGATCTGCATTGGGACGGCATGTTCCTGACCAATCCGGGCCAGTGCACTTGTATCTTTAGGAAAACACGAACCACCATACCCCGGCCCAGCATGCAGGAACTTATTTCCGATGCGCCCGTCCATCCCCATGCCTCTGGAAACTTCTTTTACGTCCCCACCAACTTTTTCGCATAGCGCTGCGATTTCATTGATGAAGGTGATCTTGGTCGCCAGAAAAGCGTTGGCTGCGTATTTGATCATCTCGGCACTTTCCAGATCTGTGATGATCACAGGAAAGTCGCGCAAGAACAGCGGGCGATAGATATCAGACATCACATCAGCAGCCTTGTCGTTCTGCACACCAACAACCACCCGATCCGGGCGCATGAAATCATCAATTGCCGCACCTTCGCGCAGAAATTCCGGGTTCGAAGCTACATCAAATTCAGCATCCGGGTTCGCCTTGCGGATAATTTGTTTCACTTGCCTGTTGGTGCCGACAGGAACTGTGGATTTGGTTACGACAACCGTATAGCCATCGATTGCACCGGCGATTTCTTCCGCTGCGGCAAAGACATAGCTCAGATCCGCGTGGCCATCACCGCGACGGGTTGGTGTACCAACGGCGATAAACACCGCCTCAGCCGCAGCTACCGATTGAGCCAGATCCCCACTGAATGTCAGCCGCCCGGCGGCGACATTTTTTGCCATCAGATCGTCAAGGCCAGGTTCATAAATAGGAACCTCGCCACGTCCCAGCTTCGCAATTTTTTCCGGATCTATATCAACGCACACCACATCGTGACCAAAATCAGAGAAACACACACCTGAAACGAGGCCGACATAACCTGTTCCGATCATCGCAATTTTCATTGTTCAACCTTACCCACCAACACAATGCTGATCGTGAAATGGGCGATCAGTTGCTTAGTGTCAACGTCAAGCCGAGGGTTGCGGTTTTTGCGTGCCAAATTTGCAGTCGGTTGCCTATTTCCAGGCATCCCGCCCCCATTCCTGCCAATTGCAGCAGGTTGGGGACAAGATAGTTCTTGTGCCTCAGTGTTATTCTGCGGCCATCGTTTTGGCCTTAGACACACGGCAGGCAGAATATTTGAACTCGGGGATTTTGCCGTAAGGGTCAAGTTGCGGGTTGGTCAGGATATTGGCGGCCGCTTCAACGTAAGCGAACGGAACGAACACGTTATCCTCGGCAACGGCGCGGTCCGCCCGCGCCATGATTTCAATTGTGCCACGCCGGGTTGTTATCGAAACCTTCTCGCCCGGTTCAACCCCAAGTTCGCGCAGGGTTTTGGGGTGAAGCGAAGCGTTTGCTTCGGGTTCCAGAGCATCCAGTACCTGTGAACGACGGGTCATTGATCCGGTGTGCCAGTGTTCAAGCTGGCGCCCAGTGATCATCACAAACGGGTAAGTTTCATCAGGCACCTCGGCTGGTGCAATGATGTTGGCCGGGGCAAACCGGGCACACCCGTCTGCGCGTGGAAAACCATCACCAAACACAATCGCCTGGCCCGGA
>Ga0209344_10004076_pt1 | contig 13758 bp, 11 predicted proteins | sample Cruoilmetagenom6_FD_187293 | JGI IMG/M metagenome (GOLD analysis project Ga0209344, IMG submission 187293) | Oil polluted marine microbial communities from Coal Oil Point, Santa Barbara, California, USA - Santa Barbara Oil Seep Sample 6 (SPAdes)... | ecosystem: Environmental > Aquatic > Marine...
GCAGGTGGAGCCGATCTTCGTGGGAATAAATCGCTACTGTCGCGATACCCAGCTCGGTACATGCGCGAAATACGCGAATAGCAATCTCGCCACGATTAGCGATGACAATTTTATCAATCATGTTGTTTTATCCGCAGTTTTTGGCTTGCCATGACAGCCGAAGCTGTCAGCAAAATTATTCGATAACGATCAACGGTTCGTCATACTCAACCGGGTGACCATCTTCAACCAGGATGGCTTTAACAATACCGCTGCGATCCGCTTCAATCTGATTGAACATTTTCATCGCTTCAATGATGCAAATTACATCACCGGCGGATACCTGCTGACCCACTTCCACAAAAGCAGCCGCATCGGGTGAGGGGGAACCGTAAAATGTGCCAACCATTGGCGAGCGTACAGCATTGGCTTCGTTAGAGGATTTTGTTGCTGCTGCTGCCGACGCAGTGGTTGCTGCTTCGCTGGCAAATGATGGTGTGCTCTGTGCAGCAGGTGCTGGTTGTGGTGCAGCAAAATATTGCTGTTGTGGATAAGCGGAGCTGGCGCGGCTGATACGAACAGATTCTTCACCTTCAGAAATTTCGATTTCAGCAACATCCGATTCCTGAATCAAATCAATCAATTTTTTTATTTTACGAATATCCATGATTAAGCCTTAAGGGTTGAGTTGTTTAGTGGCAGCTTGTAATGCCAATTCATATCCCTGAGCACCGAGACCGCAAATCACGCCAACAGCCAAATCTGAAAAGTAGGATTGTTGGCGGAATGCTTCACGACGATGCACATTGGAAAGATGTATTTCTATAAAGGGTATTGCTACCGCAGCCAATGCATCACGAATTGCCACACTGGTATGAGTAAACGCTGCGGGATTAATTAAAATAAAATCATATTGCTGGCGTGCTGCCTGGATGGCTGAAACCAATTCATGTTCGGCATTGCTTTGCAATGAATCAAGTTGATGGCCATCAGCCTGAGCTAAATCAGCCAAGCGGGTATTGATATCGTCTAACGTGGTGGCACCATAAATTTCAGGCTCGCGCTGACCCAACAAATTCAGATTGGGGCCATGCAATACTAGAAATTTCGCCATAATAACAACACACCAACACTGGAAATATAAGCTGAGATTTTGCACCAGCTAACGCTTTATTGTCCAGCTTTTTAACTAAAAATCCGGCTTTTTGTCGCTAATTTCGTCGAAATAGAGATGTTCTTGCAGTTTTATTTATTTAGCCTGAAAATCTGTCAGATGAGCGTTCAACTGGGCGGCTGACACGTGCCCTACCAGACGATGTTCGGCAGATTCTTCTGCATTTTCGTCAAAAAACAACATGCTGGGCGGACCAAATACCCGCAATGATTTTAATAAGGCTTGATGCGCATCCGTATTGTCAGTGAGATCCACTTTCAGCAAAGTAAAATTCTGCAACTTGTTGATGACCTCCGCATCACGGAAAGTAGTCTGTTCCATGTTTTTGCAATCGGTACACCAGTCCGCATAAAAATCGAGCATCACTGGCTGATCACTTTGCTCCAGCTGAGTCTGCAGTTCCTCTAGTGAGTTGACATAGGTAAATTGCAGAGCCGGTTGAGCAGCTATTGTGCTGGGAGAAAGACTTAATTTATGCAACGGTTGCAAAATGGATTGTCCGCCGCTGGCACTGCCAATCAGCATCAATGCACCCGTGATAAGTGACAACAGTCCCAGACCTTTCCAGAATTTTTGCCAGCCAGTCGCTTCAATTGGCAGATTATTTAGAGCGCCCAGATACACTGCGGTCATCACCAGCAGGGCACCACTCATAAACAGAATGGCCCAACCCGGCAGAATGCGATCCAGCATCCATATTGCCAAAGCGATCAGCATCACACCAAAAAACGCCTTGATATTTTCCATCCAGCGTCCGGCTTTAGGCAGCAGGGTTCCAGCTGAGGTGCCAATAATCAGTAACGGTATCCCCATGCCCATACTCATCGCAAATAATGCCGCACCCCCCAGCACCGGATCTGCGTGCTGACTGATAAATAACAATGCACCTGCTAATGGCGGGGCCAGGCAAGGCCCGACAATTAATCCTGATAGCAGCCCCATCAATACCACGCCAGCTAATGTACCACCCTGTTGACGGTGGCTGAGTTGATGCAATCGCTGTTGCAGACCATGTGGCAGCTGTAATTCATAAAAGCCAAACATCGATAACGCCAGTAACAGCAAAATGCCAACAAAGCCTGATATTACCCAAGGATTTTGCAGCATGGCCTGGAGATTGCCCCCTAGTAAGCCGGTCAATACACCCGCCACTGTGTAGGTGACTGACATGGCCAGCACATACGTCAGTGACAGAATAAATGCCCGGCGGGTCGTGATGTGCTCACCCTGGCCGACAATAATGCCGGACAGAATCGGAATCATCGGGAAAACGCAGGGGGTAAAGGCCAGCAATAAGCCTAGCCCCATAAAGCCAAGCAGAATTTGCAACAGATTGTCATTTTGCAGACGTTGTGAAATTTCATCCTGTTGACTGACTGGCGTTGAGGACACAAGTGGATCAGGGTAAGTGGTTTGTGTCTCAGCGGTTTCAGTCTCGCTTACTTCGGTTGTTGCAGGTAACTCCAGCTCGAAGGTTTTGCGGGTAGGAGGGTAACAGATACCAAAGGTTTCAGAGCAACCCTGGTAATGGGCCGTTAATGTGATGCTGGTCGGTTCGGACTGAGTGCGTATCAGCGGCAGATTGATCTGCACATCACTGGTATATACCTCTGATAAACCAAAATACGCATCATTTTTCATATGCCCGCCGGGCAAAGTGAATTCGCCCAACTGAACAGAATCATCCCCGGTTATTTCGAAGCGGATTTTATCCTGATACAGATAATTTCCTTCCATTATCTGCCAGCCTGCCAATATCGTTTCGGGATCTGTTACTACCGCTTCAAAGTCAAAGGCTTCATCAACTTCAGGGGGGGAGTCTGCACTGTCGAAACCAAATTTCTCCAACAGACTTGGGCGCGCCTGTGCGGAAAAACTGCTGAGCAGCATGAGCAGAATTAAAAATTGTTTCATTAGATTATCGCCACTGATTCATTGCAGTTACAGACCATTCTAACAGTCGAACGTTACACGGGTGAGTGCAACAGGATGTCATGTTGTCTTTAAACTGTAATAATTGCCCTCTTTTTGGCGAAACACAGGTGTCTTGTGGAAATCAAAACCATTCATAAACTTGAAAAACAGGCCTATAAAAAAAGCCATGCCGAATTAGCCAGAATAGGCTTTGCCCTATTTTTCCTCGCTGGCATTCTTGCATACAGTTTTGCTACTTCCGGTGGTGTTCCCAATAACCTGTTTCTGGCCATTGCCGCCGTATTCGGTGGTTATATGGCGATGAATATCGGTGCCAACGATGTGGCCAATAACGTTGGCCCGGCAGTCGGCTCCAAGGCGCTGACAATGGGTGGCGCCATTATGATAGCAATGATTTTCGAGGCTGCTGGCGCCTTTATTGCCGGTGGTGAAGTGGTGTCGACCATTAAAGGCGGCATCATTGATATCAAGCAATTTGGTACCGATACCGAAACCTTTGTCTGGGCCATGATGGCTGCATTATTAGCGGCTGCTTTATGGCTTAATCTGGCGACAGTCGCCGGAGCGCCGGTATCAACTACTCACTCGATAGTGGGGGGCGTAATGGGCGGTGGTATGGCTGCCGCTGGTTTCAGTATTGTTGACTGGGGCACCATGGGTGCCATTGTCAGTTCGTGGATTATTTCGCCATTGATGGGAGGCATTATTGCCGCCTCTTTTTTATTGGCCATTAAGAAAACCATCATCTTTCGCGACGACAAAATCCAGGCTTCCTATCGCTGGGTGCCTATTTATGTTTCGGTTATGGCATGGGCGTTTTCTACCTATCTGGTGATCAAAGGGCTTAATCAGGTATGGGGGCAATTTATTACCACGCTTAATGGTCTGCCAATTGTCGATATGGCTCCGCAAGCCAAACCCAGTTTTTTTGCTGCTGCATTGATTGGTTTTTTGATTGGGGTGCTGGTGTTCTGGATTGTTAAAAAATCTCTGGCCAGTAATCTGCAATATATGAAAAATGATCGTGCCAGTGTCAATGCACAATTCACCATTCCATTAATCTTCGCTGCGGCCTTGTTAAGTTTTGCTCATGGTGCGAATGACGTGGCAAATGCCATCGGTCCCCTGGCAGCAATAAATGACGCAATTATGTCTGGTGGTATCACCGATAAAGCCGGCATTCCGCTTTGGGTCATGGCCGTGGGTGCGTTAGGTATTGCCATTGGACTGGGTCTGTATGGTCCAAGACTGATTCGTACCGTAGGCGGTGAAATTACCGAGCTGGATCAGATGCGCGCCTATTCAATTGCTATGGCTGCTGCTTTGACCGTCATTATTGCCAGCCAACTCGGCTTGCCGGTCAGCACAACGCATATTGCTATTGGTGGGGTATTCGGGGTTGGGTTCCTGCGTGAATGGCTGGATGAATCAAACAAAATCGAACGCCAGATTGATCGCGAAAAAGCCGAAATTAAAGATGATAAAAAAATGCTTAATGCATTGCGCGGTGAATTGAAAAAGCTGGAGAAAAACCCATCAAAAACCGTGGATGAATATCAACGTATTACCGAGCTTTATCGGTTGATTGAAGAAGAAGAGTCCGCGCTGAAAAAAGCCAAAAAAGTACTCAAAAAAGAAAAGAAAAACCTGTTTGTCAAACGCGATATGGTGAAAAAGATCGTCACAGCATGGGTGGTAACCGTTCCTGCAGCGGCAACCTTGTCAGCCTGCATCTTCTTTATGATTAAAGGCATCATGTTGTAATCAAACCTTCATTAAACTGACATATTATCTTTAACTTAATTGTCAGGACGATTTGAACATGCTGAATAAACTTAAATCATTGCCGATTGCGATTCAGCAATATCTGGTAGTGACCTTCAGCTATTGGGCGTTTACCGTTTCCGACGGTGCGTTACGTATGTTGGTGGTGTTGTTTTTCCATCAACTGGGTTACAGCCCGCTTGAAGTGGCAATGTTGTTTGTTCTGTATGAATTTTTCGGCATTGTGACAAACCTGGTCGGTGGCTGGTTGGCCGCACGATTAGGGCTAAACGTCACTATGCATCTGGGGCTGTTATTACAGGTCATTGCTTTAGCGATGCTGTTGGTGGATCCGCAATGGCTCACCGTGGCCTATGTCATGGTGGCACAGGCGCTCTCAGGTATTGCCAAAGATCTGAATAAAATGAGCGCCAAATCGAGCATCAAAATGCTGGTGGCTGATAACGCGCAATCTACCTTATTTAAATGGATATCCATTCTTACCGGCTCCAAAAATGCCCTGAAAGGGGTTGGCTTCTTTGTTGGTGCGGCCCTGCTTTCCTGGATTGGTTTTCGTGGCGCCATACTGGCTATGGCGATTGTACTTCTGGTAGTGTTGATTTTCAGCATCGTCATGTTGCAACGCGACTTGGGTAAAGCCAAAAATAAACCAAAATTCAGTGATATCTGGTCAAAAAGTGCGCCGGTGAATCATTTGTCGCTGGCGCGGTTCTTTTTGTTTGGTTCAAGAGATATCTGGTTTGTGGTGGCCTTACCCGTGTTTTTGCATGCTCAGTTACAGTGGCCACCTATTTATGTCGGTGGCTTACTGGCGGCTTGGGTAATTGCTTACGGTATTGTGCAGGCGCTTGCCCCTAAACTGACTGGTTTTTCCAGACAAAACGCCCCTGATGGATATCATGTCTGGCTATGGTCCTTACCTCTCTTTGTGTTGCCTTTATTGATTGCAGCTGCGGTGTATTTTGAATGGGCTGTCATACCTGCTTTAACTGTTGGCTTATTAATCTATGGCGCTATCTTTGCGATCAATTCTGCAATTCATTCCTATCTGATCGTTTCCTATGCTGATGCAGCCGGGGTGTCACTGGATGTCGGTTTTTATTACATGGCCAATGCTGCTGGAAGATTGTTTGGTACTTTATTATCTGGCTGGGTATATCAGGTTGCCGGGTTAGCAGCATGTCTGGTCATTTCTGCTTTGATGATTTTTGCCGCCAGTATTATTTCAAAATTGTTACCACGCCAAGCCCTGCAGTGATAAAGCTTTCAGCGCTGTTATCAAATTGTCATATTTGCTCGTTAAGCTTTATCCTAAGCAAAAAATGAATTAGGAAATTGCAAGATATGAGCATTTCGGTTTTATTGGTGGAAGATGATGCTGCCATTCGTGACATGATTACCTTTAGTCTTCGTCAGGCTGGTTTTACCTGTGAGGCGTTAAAAGACGGTGAATCTGGTCTGGATTGGCTGAAAAACCAGCAACCTGACATGATTTTATTGGACTGGATGTTACCAGGCATTGATGGCATCGAGTTTATACGACGGTTACGAGCTAATGAGTTTCTAGCTTCCATTCCGGTCATCATGCTCACCGCTAAAGGTGAAAGCGAAGATATGGTCAAAGGCCTGAGCGTTGGTGCTGATGATTACATTAACAAACCTTTTTCACCTCCCGAACTGATAGCACGTATTAAAGCGGTTTTACGGCGTTGTCGCCCAATGGAAGATGAGGATGCCCAGAAGTTACAGATGGGTGAATTGATCATGGATACCAAAAGCCATCGGGTTTCAGTCAATGGTGAACGTATTGAATTGGGGCCCACAGAATTTCGTTTATTACACTTCTTTATGAAAAATCCCGAGCGGGCTTATAACCGTTCACAACTGCTGGATTTTGTCTGGGGTGACACAGTATATATAGAGGAGCGCACAGTGGATGTGCATATTCGACGTTTACGCAAAGCATTAGAATCAAGCGGTCATGATAATTTGGTACAAACCGTTCGTGGTGTTGGTTACCGGTTTTCTGCTGAATAACGGATTATTCTGATGCAATGGGATTATTGGCGGTTAATTACCCTGCTTAGCTTTGCTGGCTTTCTGGGATTGGTGCTGGGCCATATGATGCCCTTTTTGTTTGCTGCGGCACTGATCTATTCATTATGGCTTCAATGGCAGTGGACGCTTTTACACAACTGGTTATTGAAACCTAATAAAAACACTCCTCCTTCGGCCGATGGTGTGATTGATGAAGTTCGTCGCCAAATTGAGCGTATGCGCTCGCAGAACAATAATCGTAAAAAGAAACTGACCGGTTATCTAAAACGGTTCAAAACCGCTACAGCAGCGATTCCTGATGGCATTGTAGTCATCGGTGAATTTGGCCAGGTTGAATGGGCAAATCAATCTGCCAAAGAACTGCTGGGTATCCATTGGCCTCGCGACGTAAAGTTGCGGGTGAATAATCTGCTGCGTGATCCAGAGTTTCATAAACTACTTGATACGCCGATTGATAAAAATATAACTACGCAGATAGTCTCTCCCGAAAATCAAGCGACCCAGTTGGAATTAAAACTGGTTGAATATGCCAATAAGGATCGTCTTCTCATTGCCCGGGATGTGACTCAAACCATTAAGTTACAACGAATGCGTCGGGATTTTGTAGCCAATGTTTCACATGAGTTACGCACACCCTTAACCGTTTTACGTGGCTATCTTGAGAGTTTTGATGTTGATAGTGATCCTGCGATGTGGCGTCAGGCTTTGCCAGTCATGCAGCAGCAAACTCTGCGTATGCATCTGATGATAAAAGATTTGTTAGCTTTATCTTTACTTGAAACGGGCGACAAGCCTCTACAGCATGTGCCGACGGATGTTTGTAGATTGCTGCAAAGTATTGTTGATGATGTTAAAAGGCTAGATAGTTTTCATGATCACCAAATCATCTTGAATTGCCTGACGGATAAATGGTTATTGGCAGACGTTGATGAATTACGCAGCGCGATTTCAAATCTGGTGTTTAATGCCGTGAAATATACCCCTCCCGGTACCAAAATCAAAATTAACTGGACGCTTGATGGAAAAGCGGGTGTCATTGAAGTGATTGACGAAGGTGATGGGATTGCGAGTCATCATCTGGAACGACTGACCGAGCGTTTTTATCGTGTAGATAGCGGTCGCGACCGCGAAAATGGCGGTACCGGTTTAGGCCTAGCCATTGTAAAACATATTGTTGGTCGGCATAAAGGTCAGCTGGAAATCATCAGTGAGTTGGGTGAAGGTGCCACTTTTCGCTGTGTATTTCCGGCAGAAAAAGCTATTGCTACGCCAGAAGTATAATGTTCGAATGTCAGTGATATTAAGCTTTACAATAATAAGAAAAATTCACGATATGTTATGTAATAGCGCAGGTTTAAAAAACTGACTGTGCATAATAACGACTGAATTATACTCGCCCCGCGTTTTGCTAAACCGAATTAGAAATTAACGCTTCCCACAATCTATAAAGATGATTTTACAAGGATCTTCAATGGCCCCCCCCAATCAGCACATTTCTCAGCAGTTTGAAAAGCAATTACAAGATATCCGTACTCAATTATTAGCGATGGGTGGTTTGGTTGAGAAACAAGTAAGTAATTCGATGCAGGCATTGTTGACCGGTGACACGGATTTAGCACGTGCAGTAATGAGTGGTGATGATGAGGTCAATAAATATGATCTTGCTGCTGATGAAGGCTGTATCAATATTATCGCCTTGCGCCAACCCAGTGCCAGTGATCTAAGACTGGTGACGGTTATTTCAAAAATCATCACAGATTTGGAGCGGGTGGGTGATGAATCGGTACGTATTGCCAGAATGGCGCTGAACCTCTCGGAAAAGGATCGTCCTAAAAAGAATTATCGTGAATTAAAATCGCTGGGTATGCATGTTCAAACCATGCTCCATGATGCACTGGATGCTTTTGTCAGACACGATGTCGATCAGGCGTTGAAAGTAGCCCGCGAAGACAACAATGTTGATGAAGAATATGAAGGTCTTATAAGACAACTTATGACTTATATGATGGAAGATCCTCGCAAAATAAGTCGTGCCATTGATATGATGTGGGCTGCTCGGGCTTTGGAGCGTATCGGTGATCATTCACGCAATATCGCCGAACACACTATTTATCTGGTCAAAGGCAAAGATGTACGTCATTTGAGTATTGATAAGATGGAACAAATCATCAAACAAAAGTAAATAGAAAAATTGCGACGCAATAAGCCCGTTGTTCACATTCTAAGGCCATATTCTTCTCAACAACCATTACTCTCTGCTAACCAAAACGACCAGTAATATCAATTGGTCTGTTTTTCTTATGGATAGGCAAATATTTTCATCCTGAATATCATTAATGGTATGACAGAAAAGAGTCAGGCAGAATGCTTGCAAAAACAACAAAGCAGAGTTTATGGAAACACCTGAAGATTATGATGTTCTCGCTGCTGTGGATCTTGGCTCCAACAGCTTTCATATGATCATAGCCCGATTGCGTGATGGGCATTTTCAGATAATGGATCGGCTGCGCGAGATGGTGCAATTGCGTGCAGGAATGGATAAAGACAATATGTTGTCCGATGATGCTCAGACTCGAGCCATAGCCTGTCTGGAACGCTTTGGTGAACGTGTTCGTCATTTACCGGCTGGCAAGGTGAGGGTGGTCGGCACCAATACTTTACGCGTCGCTGAAAATAGTCGGGAATTTCTGCGTAAGGCCCGTCAGGCTCTGGGTCATCCAATTGAAATCGTCACTGGTGAAGAAGAAGCGCGGCTGATTTACTTGGGTGTTTCGCGTTCGTTGGCATTTGATAACAGTCGCAGATTGGTGATGGATATTGGCGGCGGCAGTACCGAATTTATTATTGGCGAGGGGCTGGAAGGTCTACGCCGGGAAAGTCTGGAGATGGGCTGCGTCAGTTTCAGTCAGCGATTTTTCAGTGATGGCAATGTCAGTCAATTACGTATACAGGCTGCACTGCTCACAGCAGCAATCAAATTACGTTCGATTCAACGACCCTATCAAAATCTTGGATGGGTCGAGGCCGTAGGGGCCTCCGGAACCATCCGAACAGTAGCGAATATTGTGACCGCACAGAACTGGAGTGAAAACGGTGTTATTACAGATGATTCGCTGGAAAAGCTGATTGCACATATGGTGGAAGCTGGTCATCAGGATCAATTCCAGCTTGAAGGCTTAAGCCCGGAACGCGCCAAAGTATTGCCAGGTGGTGTAGCAGTCTTAAAAGCGGCATTTGACCGATTGAAAATTGATCGCATGATAGTGTCTGATGGTGCGTTGCGGGAAGGCTTGCTCTATGATTTGCAAGGACGTATCCAGCACGATGATGAGCGGGACCGTACCGTCAATGCGCTAGCGCGCCGTTACCATGTGGATGAAGCCCATGCCGAACGGGTCAGTAAAATGGCCACCGAATTATATGAGCAAGTGGCTGCCGAGTGGCAAATTAATACCGAAGAGCAATTACACCGTTTGCAATGGGCTGCCAAACTGCACGAAGTTGGCCTGGAAATTTCGCATTATCAATATCACAAACATTCCTCATATTTAGTTGCACATTCAGATTTGCCGGGTTTTTCGAGAGAAGAACAGCAGGCACTCGCTGCAATGGTGCGAGGTCAGCGCCGGAGTTTCCCTCGTAAACACATTAAGCAGTTATCTGATGATATGCAGCAGGCCACGTTGCGATTAACGATTCTGCTACGTTTATCTCTGGTATTTAATCGTGGTCGTAGTGAAAAAACGGATACCCATGTGGGCCTTAGTCTGCATCGAAATACATTAATATTGACTCTGCCTTCTGGCTGGCTGGAAGAGCATCCACTGACCGAAGCGGATTTATTACAGGAAAGACAGGAGCTCAAGGAAATTGATATCCGCCTGAAAATTCAGGATTAAAAAGGAATTTTGCCTCACAACAACAGTCAATTATTTACAGGTGAGGACAGAGTTATGTGGCAATCATTATCGGTATTGGTGTCAGCTGTTATGTTGGTGTCACCGCTTTACGCTGAAGAAACACGTTATCAGAGCGAGACAGGTGATCGTTTCACTATCAGTCAAACCCCGGATGGCAAACACTGGGGCACGTTAATCATCAGTGACAGACACACGGCCAGTTTTGCCCATAATGAACTGATTCTGCTGCAAATTAATGATCAAACGCCCATCTCACTTGAACATGGAAACCTCAGCTGTGGCTCACCAGCTAAAGCAGAGCAAACCGTGTTTTATGATGTTTCCGAATCTGCCAATGACCTGTTGGCAACGGTTGAACCCCAGCCTTTGCCGAAGGGTTTTCAACAGGTCAGACAACGCGATGTTTTTACTTCAATCATGGCAGACCGCCGAGCTGAAACCGTTGATTTTCTGTTAAGTGATGTCGCACTAAATGTTCAGCAATTGCGCTCTGTGGCGACATTGAAATTTCGTTTTGTTACCGATGATGGTCAGCGTCGTCAGGCTATTTTCCAATTGCAATAATTCTGTTGGATGGCTCCAGGGCCTGTTGATCTTTCATAGTCACCACCGCTGGAGGCTATGAAAGATCAACAGGCCCTAGTCTTATGCCAGAGCCAGTGGATTGAGTCTATTTGGCTTTTTTGGGTTTAACCTCACCAATCGCACCGTCAGCGCGGGCTTTAAGGTAGGCATAAATTTGATCCATGCCTTCCATTACTTGAGGATTACTTTCCCAGGCTGGCATCATGCCGATCTGTCCCATTTTTCCGTTTGCCACTGTGGCGACAAATTCTTCCTTGGTGATAATGTTCAGGCTATCCGCCAGATTTGGTCCAACCATTCCTTGGGCCACCGTGCCATGACAACGTGCACACCAGTTGCGGTAGAGCTTATAACCATTAAAGGTTTCACTATCCAGAAACTGTCCATCTGTGACGGTATAAGGTTTATCTTCGGCAAAGCTAAGTGGGCTGAAAGCTAACAAACTTGCCATCAGAATAAAAAAGCTGTTTTTTTTAACGTTTTTCATCATGATTCTCCTAAGAAACAAACGACTACCAGGACATCGACAGTGTGACGTAAGCATTTCGGCCTACACCTGGTATGCGCTCACCAATGGCAATATCAGGATTGACTGCCCGATTATAGCCCCCCAAATGATCGTCATACCGACGATCAAAAACATTATTCACTCCAGCATAAACCGTAAGTTGCTGGTTAAACTGATATTCGCCTGTGATATTAATTAAACTGTAACCACTGGTTTTGGCTTCCTCATTTTCTGCTGACACTTTGGATTGACCGGCGGCATTCACCAGTTCCACCCCAAGCTGCCAGTCAGGTTCTACATAGCTGAGCTTGGTGCGGGCCGTGAGTGGTGCAATACGATAGAGGTTATCGCTGGTATCACGGCGTTCACCCCGAACATAACTTATTGTGCCATCCAGCTGCCAGTGATCACTCAACGCGGCAAACCAACCGGTATCCACACCATAAAGCCGGGCATCAACGTTGCTGAACTGCAACGGTGTGCTATCACCCATCATGGTGCTGGCGGCAATCGCCAGCGGATCGGTGGCAGCGACACCTTGAATATAATCATTGATATGGTGGTAAAAAATTCGTGGTGACAACGCAAAATTTGGCTGATGCCAGTCCAGCCCCAATTCAAACTGATAGGCTGTTTCCGGATCCAGACTAATATCACCCAGATAGTTGTTGCCATCTGCCAGACCGGATGTGGATTGAAATGGTCCCCACAGATAACGTTCCTGATAACTTGGCGCACGCTGTTTGCGGGCCACGCCCATTTGTAAATCCAGATCACTGGATAATTTACGGGTCAGGTTTAATGCCAGATCCACAAGATGTTCAGTCTGGTCACGATCCGCATCATTAAAGCGTTGCTGTAAGGCCAGCATAGCGCCCATTGGGCCATTCGCTGTCACAGCATCAGCATTCATATCGACCAGGCTGTAACGCACACCGGTCTGCATACGCCAGGCATCATTCAACTGCCCATCCCACTCGGCAAAAAGGCTATAGCGATCGCGCTCTATATTATTAAAATTCTCGACCAGAAAAGCAGGGTTATTGGGATTAAATATAGTGGCATTATGCGTAGCGTTATCGGCATCAAAGCCAAACATCCAGGCATCTTGCTGATAATGCAATTGATAGCCGTGGGCAATCACATCGGTATAGGTCTGCCGATATTGCATCGGACTGGCCGGCGCCTGTCGCAGACTGAAGTTATTCATCAGATGATCGGCATCCTGATAATTCAGCCGGGCGGAGACGATACCGCCATTGGTTAATTGCTGACTGATATCCGCTTTATAACGCTCACCGCGGGCAAACAAAATGTCCATTGGCAATGCAGGCGTCCCGGTGTTGCCAGTGTCATGGTGTTCGGCATCCAATGACACTTCCAGCCCGTCCATTTGATAGCCATAGCCCAAAGCAAAACTGTCGCGCTCATGCTGACTGGGTAGAATTTTACCGCCATCAAAGCGTTGATCATCGCCTTTATCACGGGTTAAGCCTAATTGAACACGATGATTCTGGTTTGCCAGGCCACCCAGAAAACCTAATTGATAACTATCATTGTTATGCGCATAGCCGGAAGTTGCCTGACCATGAAATTCAACGTCATCACTATGGGTAAAGCCAATCTGTTTTTTGCTGGCCTGAATGGTGCCGCCAATGGTTTCGATACCCGAGCTTACTGGCGCAATCCCACGATACAAGGTGAGGTTGTCGAGCTGTGATGCGGCAATATAACTGAGTGGCGAATCCATGCTGTTTGGCCCAGCCTGACTGATGCGAACACCATCAATCAGAGTATTTACCCGGTCACCAAAT
>Ga0209344_10004077_pt1 | contig 13751 bp, 9 predicted proteins | sample Cruoilmetagenom6_FD_187293 | JGI IMG/M metagenome (GOLD analysis project Ga0209344, IMG submission 187293) | Oil polluted marine microbial communities from Coal Oil Point, Santa Barbara, California, USA - Santa Barbara Oil Seep Sample 6 (SPAdes)... | ecosystem: Environmental > Aquatic > Marine >...
TGGGCTAGGCGTTGTTGGGCGAGCTGCCTATGTGCCTTTGGCAATTGGCGTTGTTCCACGAATTCGCTCCACAACCTACCTTGGCTAGAAGAGACCATCAGGCGCGCCAATACACCCCCCATGCTATGGCCAATTAGAACGATACCTTGTGAAGCCAGCGTTTCTGTGGTGGGGTCAAGTTCCAGTAGTGTTTCATTCACAGTGCGTCGTATCGCCGTATGATTAATCGGCAGTGGCATATTGGTAGGGTAGTAGATTTGCCATACCTGAAAATGTTGCCGCAGGCTCTCATCGCCCAGCACTTCATTAGCTACATTTACCCAGGCTTCGGGACTACTGCCAAGGCCATGCAGCATGAGGATGATGCGTCGCTCAGGATCGAAGGGCTGCATCATATAAAGGTGTGGTCGGTTGATACCTTGGCTGTGGCCTAGCAGAGAGCGTATGGCCTGACGCGAAAAGCCTGAATGCGCCAGCCATAGTCCATAGCCCGCAGTGAAATTTGCGGCTAGGGGAATCTGTTGCCCATGCAACTGTATGCTGGCGTCTTGGTAGGGGTCTCTTACGATCACCTCTAGTGATTGAGTCGATAGCACCTGAGCTAAATCCTCACCGGAAAAATGGATTAGTGCGGTGAGTGCCGGAAAAGGCATTTCGCTATAAGGTCGAGCGCGATGAAGCGCGAGGCTATCGTCTATTACCGCGACCAGTTCGGCACCAAAGCCGTCACGGCGATAAGTGCTACGCAAGCCGGAAAAGACCAGTGAAGATGCTGGAACTAGGTTCTCGGGTAAGTCGATGTCGCCGGCGAAGCGTACGCCGGTGAAGTCGGTTGTAACCTTCCAGCCAGAAAGCCTAGGCGTATCCAAAGAATAGGAGCGGCTTTTATCTTCAATGGCTGAGAGATTCTGTTGAAAAAGCCATGAAACAATCTGTTGAACTGAATAGTTATAATAGTCGCGTACTTGTATCTGACGATCTTCGAAGGCGCGTTCCCCAGGAGATCGTTCGGAGAAAAACAAGTAAGCATAAGTATGTCTGGCAACCTCAATCCAAGCGTAAATGTCAGCCTCGGTACTCGGGATATCACTTGATGATCCTGCTTTTGACATCGCTTCTTGAAGCCACAGTTCTGCCAGTGCGGAAAGTCTGCGTTCTTCAGCTATGCCAGCGGTGCTGGATAATATATCTATACAGTTTTGGGAGTGCTCACGACATCTCCCTTCATCCAGCCCGATAACTTTGATGGTTTCCTGGGTAGCTGCGCTTAGCTCGCCACTGGTAAGCAGGTCTCCGCGTTTAAGCGCGATATACTCACCAGGGCTAAGCGAAGAGACGCCAACCATGGCACAACCATTCACTATTAGGATAATAAGTAGCGTGTTGAGTAAGGTGATAAGCTTAGCTGGTTTCACAACGACACCTTATTAATCGGTCATGTGGCGCTTTCGGGGCGATTTTTAGTGAATGAACTTTACCTACAGTTAACGGTGATTTGGGAGTCAACCATCAGTTGATCATGGTGCTAAGAATTCATGCAGCATTCGCAAATGGGCTCGGCGCAGCGAGCCAACGGTGGCGGCGGCAGTCGCTTCATCAAAAATCATTTGCCAAATGGCACCATATAGCGCTGGTGCCATTAGCAGCGCTGCGTCTTCAAGGAAGGCGCTGTGACGAAGGTGCCCTTTATCGGCTGCAGTTTTCAAAATGGCCTGTTGTTCTGCGAGGTATTTGTCAATTACCTCCCTGCGCCAAAAATCAACAAGATGAGGGATGCGTCGGCTTTCCGTCATCAGCAGCTTCAGCATAGCTATGACATCTGGATCACTCAGTTGGCTATAGAGGTGATCAATAAAGGATTCGATAGCTTCGCTCAGAGAGTCGCCGCCGCTGAGCACCCACTGCTGATTGTTGAACCTTGGTGTCAGGCGTTTTAATAGTAGTGCTTCAAATATCGATTCCTTGCTCTTGAAGTGAGCATAGAGGCCGCCTTTCGAGAGTTCCGCCCGCTGAGCAATATCCTCCATGCGGGCAGAGGCGAACCCGTGTTGCGAAAACTCGTACAAAGCCGCACAGAGGATCTGCTCTATACGCACATCGGGGGGGAGTCGGCGATGTTTGCGAGCTTGTTTAGTAGGAGAGGAAGGCAAGGTGCAGTTACTCATCAGTTGGTTGCTTTAATGCGGCACCTTTTATCATTTCTTTGTCTAGAGTACGAGAAATTGCTTGTGTGTTTACGTCTCTGACCAGCATGACGGGCACCGGCGCAATACGTGCCACTTGCTCGGCGTCGCTGCCGAGGAGAAGTCGTTGCATGCCACGTCGGCCATGGGTGCCTAGAATTATCAGATCGAACTGACACTTAGCTGCGTGATCCGCAACGTGTTCTGATACTCGTTTGCCCTCGGCCTCGACAAGTACTGTGGTGACATTGAGTTCTTGGGCTTCCAGCTGTATCCGAGCGTTGTCGAGCAGATCATTGCCGACTTTCAGAAAATAGGGTCTGACTTTTTTTATATAGGCGCGCGGGCTTTCGAAACCATTGGAGTACTCCATTGCATTAACCACATGTAGTAGCTCGATGCTGGCTCCCGTCAGCTTTGCTAAATAGCTTGCCTGTGCCAAGGCTAAAAGTGAGGTGCAGCTGCCGTCTATAGGTACCAGCAATTTGGTGTACATGGATGACTCCTAAGTGAATACTTCTAATATAAGTCAGGCACGAAGCTTGGCGGTTATGGCTCTCCAGGCTTGGCAGTGTTATTTTCGTTCGACCTTCCTAGGCTGCGTTTACCTGCTGTGACGATGGCTTCCTGTTCATGGGCTGCATCGTCGAACACCTTCAGCATTTGCGCTAAGCTTGCCTCTTCTTCTGGCAATAATGCTTCCGTGGCGGTCAGCATCTGCTCAAGAAGCCGCGCCTGATCGCGTATCTCGTTCGCGGCGCTGTCCGCCAGCAGTCGCGGGATGGCAGCGGTTGCAGCATCAAGATCAAGGCGCATCAGGTTGGCCTGGCGACGTACTAGCTGTCGGAATGAGGCCATATCTAAGTGGACTAGATAGTCCGGCTGTTGCAAGCTGGCCGCTAGATTAAAGCGGCGCTCGTCGGCTTCGCCACGAAAGCGGCTGACGTAGAGCAGCGCGCGGATACTGGCTTCAAGCAGGCCTCCCTGATAAATTCCGGCGCGCAGCCGCTCAATTTCTTCAGCAACGAAAGTGAGATGCTCGGGCGAGACCCCAGGATGTGTACGCGGGGGGCAGTCATCGGCAGATAGCCCTGCCATGGCTTGTACCCACGGCGATCCATAGACTACGTTGAATATTTGTTCGTAAGCGTTATCGCGCCGTTTCCTCCAATGATCCAACGCAGAGATCACGGTATCGGAATAGGCTTGTTGCCACTGCAGGAAAGGATTGTCTGCCGCTACTGGTTGGCGTGCTGCGAGGATTTTCTGTGCATATTCAGCCACTGTCAAAGCCATCGGGTTGCGGCTCGACCAGCGTTCGTAAGAGAGACGCAACGGATGTACGCTCTGCAGCCATCGTGCCGATTCGGGAGTAGTCCAGGTACGTACCCAGGGCTGAACGAACTGGCGATAAAGACCTAAGTTAATTCGCGATATATGGTTGACTGCGGCGAATTTGCGGTCGTTCTCAGCATCCACTTGCACAATCTGGCTCACATCCTCGACGCTGCGCCGCTGGATCGACATCACATAGTCACCCTCGACGAGTTCCGCAAGGGGCATATCCACTCGCTTATCCTGAATCTGCGTCTGGTAGATACCGGCGGGTAGCACATCAATTAAGTCGATATTGTTGGTGAATTCGCGGTGCTCTTTGCGGCCGACGCTGCCCGAAACAAAGATGCCCAGATGTCCAATGTTATCGTGCGTGGCATAGACAATGGTTTGGTCGTGGCTGAGTACTTCATCATCATCGCGATAGAGGTCGGTGATCCAGCCCAGTGCCTGCGGCGGTGGCGAGATATTGTCGCCGTTGGAGCAAAAAACCACGATGGGCGAGCGGATATTGCGCAAGTCCAGGCGAATACCTTCGGAGGTTATCAGTTCGGAACTTGACAGCCGATTGCCGATGAAAAGGTTGTCGACGATGTATTGCATCTCTATATCGTTGAGGAATACGTAGCCACCCCAGTATTTTTCGAAGCCCAAGTAGCGTGTTGCCTCACTGTCGGCATTTGCATACAGATTGTACTGCTTGCCCCATAGTGTGTTGGCCGGATTGAGGTTCTCGAAGTTCTGAACCAGGTAAGCACCATCGAAGCGGCCATTGCCCAGGTCGCTAGCGAGTGCGGTTAGCCAACTGCCGCCGAGCAGACCGCCAGCGTAGCGCATCGGATTTTTGCCTGGCCAACCCGCCCAGTACGACACCGGCGTACCAGCCACGATGATGGGCCCGAATAGCTCGGGGCGAAGGGCTGCGGCCATCAATATCTGCCAGCCAGCCTGGCAGTTGGCGACCACTGCCGGCTTGCCCTCGCTGTGTGGATGAAGTGCGATGACTTTCTCAAGGAAAGCGACTTCGGCGAGCACCACATCTTCTATTGTCTGACCGGGCTCAGGGTCGGGGCCAAAACCGATAAAATAGCAAGGATGTCCTGCGCTGAGAGCAGCGCCAACCTCGCTTTCGGCCTTAAAGCCGCCGATGCCGGGGCCATGGCCAGCACGCGGGTCAACCACGACGAAGGGGCGTTTGCTTGTGCTTGGCGCGGGGGGAGAGCCCTCTGACAGCAGAATGCGCGCCAGCCCATAGTTGACTGGGCGCGGCAGCTCATGGCCAGATATCACTACCTCATAGGGAAAGTCGAGCACGTGAGGAGCGTCATCCTCAAGGTGTGCTTGGTACTGATCACCACGCTGACGCATCACATCGGCGTAGAGTATCGAGCGTTGCCATGCATCGGTTGTGTAGCTTAGCGCGGCAGCTACATAGTCTTGAGCCATGCTCAATAGTGGCCATGCGTCCGTATACCAGGGGCGATCATTGGAACCTTCGCTTGCCATGAGAACTTCTCCTGCGTGAGTGCGAGAAAATACCGGACGGGATAGACGACATGGCCACCCATCCCGCTAGGCCGCATGTTCAAAACATATGCTGGCCGCCATTCATTGCCACGTTGCTGCCGGTCATGAAACCGGCTTGTTCGCTGCAGATGAAGGCGACCAGCGCCGCTAACTCGTCTGGTTTGCCTAACCGCCCAACCGGGATCTGCGAGATCACCTTCGATTCCAGTATCTCCTTAGGAACCGCTAGCACCATCTTGGTCTCCAGGTAGCCGGGTGAGACGGTATTGACAGTGACACCCCGCTTTGCCACTTCCATTGCCAGCGACTTGGTGAAACCGTGGATGCCGGCCTTCGCCGCGGCGTAGTTGGTCTGGCCAAACTGGCCCTTGGAGCCGTTAATCGAAGAAATATTGACGATACGGCCCCAGTTGCGCTCGACCATACCTTCGCAAAACGGCTGGGTTACATGGAACATCGAGTCCAAATTAGTTCGCATCACTGCATCCCAGTCGACCTTGGAGAGCTTCCGGAAAGTGGTATCGCGAGTGATGCCAGCGTTATTGATCAATATGTCGACAACGGTGCCTTCGGCTTGGATATCGTTTGCGAGTCGCTGGCAGTCGTCAAAATCGGCCACATCGACAGAGTAGGCAGAGAAGTGGTAGCCCTCACTGGCCTGCTTCTGCAGCCAGGTCTGGACATGGTCGTTGTTTGGCGAATGGGTGACGAGAACGCTATGCCCTGCATCGTGCAGAGTTCGGGCGATGCTTTCACCCAGGCCACCCATACCGCCGGTGACCAGAGCTGTGTGCTGATAAGTCATCGGTTCAATCTCCTTTATTTGTTGTACCCGGATCGTCTTGCGAACTGGCGGTTAACCAGTAGAGTGCTGGGGAGACAACGCTGACAGTCTCAATCAAGGCTTTTCCCGTTTGTACCTGCCAGGCTTGCATCGTATCGAAGAGGCCAAGCAGCAGAGCGCTCTGATTATCAAAGATCTGCTGCATTGGGGGGCCGCCAGCGAAGGGTTGTGTACCCAATTCGTACCATGTCTGCTGACTTTTCTGCACTAGCGCTATCGTTTGTTGGCAAAGGTTCTGATTAGCTTGATAAAGTGCCAGAGGTAAGATGGTATTGTGGTTCATTGTATATTCCTTCTGGTGTGATGCGCCGATGTGCGCGCGGGTTGCATCAGGCCATCTGGCTGATGGTCTTGCGAAAGCGAGAGAGCGAAATGGCGAACAGAGCGCTGCCAATGACTAACAGTGTCAGAAACTGTCCCCATACAACGTCGATGCCGGCACCGCGAAACAGAATGGCCTGGCTTAGCTCGACGAAGTGGGTTGTGGGTGCCAGCAGCATAAGGTTCTGGACGAGCTCGGGCATGCTCTCGCGGGGCGTGGTGCTTCCTGAGAGCATCTGTAGGGGTAGCAGGAACAGGATCATCAGCATGCCGAACTGGGGCATGCTACGGGCCAGCGTCGCCAGGAAGATGCCCATTGAGGTGGTGGCAAACAGGTGCAGGGCCGCGCCAGCCAGAAACAGTGCAACCGATCCCTCTATCGGCACTTGAAGCAGGCCGCGTACGACGAAAGTCAGCGATAACGTCACCGCTAGCAACACCACAACCCCCATCGACCACACCTTGGCCAGCATGATTTCGGCAGGGGTCACTGGCATCACCAGCAAGTGCTCGATGGTGCCGTGCTCGCGCTCGCGAATTAGTGCCGCGCCAGTGAGGATGATTGAGAGCATGGTCACGTTGTCGATGATCGACATCAGTGAGCCAAACCATGCTTGGTCAAGGCCCGGATTGAAGCGCGCTCGTAGTGCCAAGTTGACTGGTGGGATGGTGCTTGCGCGGTAGCGGCTTACGAACTCATTGATCTCGCCCATGACGATCTGCTGTACATAACTATTACCCGAGAAGGCCTGGCTCATGCGCGTGGCGTCGATATTGAGCTGAATGTCGGGGCCGCGTCCGGCCAGCACGTCGCGCTGAAAGTTGGCGGGAATAACCAGTACGAACGTGTAGTCTCCGGCATCTAGACCCGCATCCATTTCCTGGAAGGTGATGATTTGCGGGTGCACGAACTGTGGTGGGTAGAAGGCCGATACGATACGCGTGGAAAGCGGTGAGTCGTCTTCGTCGACGATAGCGATAGGAGCGTTGTTCAGCGTCTCGGGCATTGCCGTCGCGGAAGTGTAGACCGAAGCAGTGAACACATAGACGATCAGCACCAGCATTATGGGGTCACGCAATAGACTCCAGAACTCTTTGACGCCCAGGCGATAAATGTTTGCAATCCTGCGCATCTCAGCTCTCCTGCTTTTTCAGTAGGGCGATCGCCATGCCCATGATCACCGGTACCGCCAGCAGCATCGGCAGGAACGACCCGATAAGGTCACCTAGCCCTAGGGACTTGCTGAATACGCCGCGGCTAATGGTGAACATGTAGCTGGCTGGATAAATATTGCCGATGAAGCGTCCGGTGCCTTCCAGCGACGAGACCGGATCGGTGAGGCCCGAAAATTGGATGGCGGGAATCAGCGTACCGATCATAGCGAAGAACATAGCGGCGATCTGGCTGTGGGTGATGGTCGAGGCCAGCAGGCCCATGCCGGTGGCGATGATGGAAAATACCAGGGCCGACAGCGCTAGGGTCGGGAAGCTACCGGTGATCGGTACGCCGAACAATGTGATCGCCAGCCCGGTCATCAATAAAAAATTGACCATTGCCAAGCCGATGTAGGGAATTTGCTTGCCGATCAGAAACTCGGCGCGGGTGACAGGGGTGACATAAAGGTTGATGATTGAGCCCATCTCTTTTTCACGCACCACCGAGAGTGCCGTGAGCATTGCTGGCAACATCAGCAACAGCAGTGGAATCACGGCAGGAACCATTGCTGGCAGGCTCTGAATGTCAGGATTGTAGCGGTAGCGGTTCTCGATATTGGCTGCCGCTCCGCTGACGGCGGTTCCGGATTGCCTTGCTTGCGCCAGCAGCCACTGCTGGTGGATGCCCTGTACGTAGCCTTGCACGGTTTCGGCGCGTTGAGGCATGGCGCCGTCGATCCATGCTCCGATCTCGACATTGTGGCCACGCTTTACATCACGACCAAACCCGGGGGGAATTTCGATTGCCAGGGACAGCTCCCCGCTGCGCATACGTCGATCCAACGCGGCATAGTCTGAGATAGGCGGGCGCTCTCTAAAGTAATGGGGCGATCCCGAGAGGTTCAGCGCGTAGCTCTGACTTAGCGACGTCTGGTCGCGGTCAAGGATGGCGTAGCTGAGCTCCTCCACGTCCATGCTGATGCCAAAACCCATAACGAACATCAGGATCAGCGAGCCAACCAGCGCCAGGGTCGCACGCACCGGATCGCGGCGTAGTTCGAGAGTTTCGCGCCACATGTAGCTGAGCATCCGCTGGAGACTGAAGCGTCGATGGCGTGTTGTGTCGTGATGAGTCTCTGCGGTGACGAGCGGCGTATCCGGGGCATCGCTGGCTTTTTGTGGTGAAGTCTCCTGCGCGGAATTCTCCTGATCGGCGCCAGCTTCGAGCAGGTAGCCGATGAAGGCTTCTTCCAGGGTCGCCGCACCGCGTTTCGCTACCAGTGCTGAGGGGGTATCGCTGTCGAGCACCTTCCCTGCGTGCATCATCGACATGCGGTCGCAACGCTCGGCTTCGTTCATGAAGTGGGTGGAGATGAAGATCGTCACGCGGTCGCGGCGCGACAACTCAATCAGCAGGCGCCAGAAGGCGTCGCGGGCGATGGGGTCCACGCCGGAAGTGGGTTCGTCAAGAATCAGTAGCTCGGGTTTATGGACCATTGCCACCGCCAGGGAGAGACGCTGACGGATGCCCAGTGGCAGGCTCTCCGGCAGGGCGTCGAGCGCCTGCTCGAGACTGAACCGTTCGACCATCTCGGCGACCTTTGCCGATATGTCATGTTCTGCGATCTGGAACAGGCGCGCATGCAGCACCAGGTTCTGACGTACGGTCAGTTCGCCGTACAACGAGAATGCCTGGGACATGTAGCCAACCCGGCGACGCGTGTTAATGTCGCGGGGATCCACTTCCTGGCCAAACAGCCAGGCTTGGCCCTCGCTGGCGGGTAGCAGCCCCGTGAGCATCTTCATGGTGGTCGACTTACCGCAGCCGTTGGAGCCGAGAAAGCCAAAGATCTCGCCACGCCGGATGCGGAAGCTCACATGGTCGACGGCGATGAAGTCGCCAAAACGCATGGTGAGGTCCTTGGCCTCGATGGCGACTTCATTGTCATCCTGCGCCAGCGGCGGGATGTGCACCGGCGCATAGCCGCGCTTTTTTTCTTCCGGCAACAGCTCGATGAACGCCATTTCCAGGGAGTCGCTGTGGGTGCGTGCAAGTAGTTCCTGCGGGGAGCCGGTGGCAAGTATTTTGCCGGCGTCCATAGCCACCAACCAGTCGAAACGCTGGGCTTCGTCCATGTACGCGGTGGCGACCAACACACTCATCTGCGGGCGGTCAACACGAATGCTTGCAATTAACTCCCAGAATTGGGCGCGGGCCAGCGGGTCCACGCCGGTCGTGGGCTCGTCGAGAATCAGCAGGTCGGGGTCGTGAATCAGCGCGCAGCAGAGTCCGAGCTTCTGCTTCATGCCGCCAGAGAGTTTGCCAGCGGGTCGCTCGAGGAAGGTATATAGCCCGGTGCTGCGGGTCAGGTCGTCGATACGCCGCCGGCGTTCACCGGCTCCGTGGCCGAATAGTCGGGCGAAGAACTGCAGGTTCTCCTCCACCGAGAGCGTAGGGTAGAGGTTCTTACCTAGCCCTTGTGGCATATAGGCGATGCGCGGGCCAACTGAGTTACGGTGGCGCTTGTCGCTCATGTCGCCGCCCAGCACCTTGATCACACCCTGTTGCACGGCACGAGCGCCAGCGAGCAGCGACAGCAGGCTGGATTTGCCGACGCCATCCGGGCCAATCAGCCCGACCATACAGCCGGACGGCAGTGCCAGATCCAGCGCGTCCAGGGCTATGGTGCGGCCGTAGCGTAAGGTGAGCGCGCTGACTTGGGCTACGGGTTGCGTCTTCTCGCTCATGGGGTGACGTTGACCTCTAGGTGGTCGGGCCAGGTGGCGTCATCCTCGAGCTTCAGGTAGGCCATGCCGGGCAGGCCTGTTTTGACCTGCTCGATATGCTCAAGCAGCAGCTTTGGATCGATCTGGGCGCGTACGCGGAACATCAGTTTCTCGCGTTCGCTCTCGGTTTCCACGCTCTTGGGGGTGAACTGGGCGACGCTGGCCACGAAACTCACCCGTGCCGGGATCACGAAGTCAGGGGCAGCATCCAGCACCAGGCGTACCTCGTCACCAATGCCCACCCGACCAGCATCTCGAGTGGGCATAAAAAAGGTCATGTAGACCTTGGTGAGGTCGATCAGGTTGAGTACCTTGCCACCGGCACTGAGCACCTCGCCCGGTTCGGCCACCCGGAGCTGTACACGGGCCAAGCGGTCGGCTTTGAGCTCGCTGTCGTCCAGGTCGGCCTCAATGCGCTGGATCGCGGCAAGGGTGGCTTCTATCTCTGACTCGGCCTCAATGACCTGGGATTCGGAAGCGCGGATGGCGGCCTGAGCGGAGAGTACTTGGGCATTGGCTGAGGCCAGGGCGGCCTGCTGGCTCTGGTAGTCGGCCAAGCTATCGTCGAACTGCTGGCGAGAGATGGCGTTGCGCTCCACTAGGCTGGCTGAACGCTCGTAGCGCTTGCGAGAGGCGTTTAGTTCTGCCTGGCGCTGGTTGACGATGGCTCTGGCGGTTTCCAGCTCGCTCTGGCGCATGGCTACCATGGCTCGAGCTGTCTCCAGGGCGTTTTCGGCCCGGCGGGACTGTGCGCTGGCCTGAGCCAGCTCAGCCTCCAGGGTGGCGGTATCCATACGGGCGACCACTTGGCCTGGATCGACGAACTCACCTTCCTCGACCAGTACTTCCTCGAGGCGGCCAGCGACCCGGGTGGCGATGTCGATCTCGGTGGCTTCGATGCGCCCATTGCCTTGGGTGATGCCCTCGCCTAGGCCCTCCGGCTGCAGTTCCCACCAGGTCAACCAGGCCGCGATGCCTATAACAACTATGGCTGCCAGGCCCTTGAACCACTGTCTTTTACTGCTGAACTTCATAATGTTGCATCCTCGGTTGGCGGATGGCCAGACGATTGATGAGCAGCTCAGAGGATGGGCCAGGGCCAAAGGGCTTAAGCTCGTCGCTCTGTGCCAGCGGTGGCGCATCACAGAACGTAATAAACGGATTCTATTATCCTATTATTATTAATTGTGATTTTGATTTAGGTCAATTAAATACCGACTAGTCGGTATTTAATTGATAGTATTTGCTATGAGCTGGGTAGCTATACCAAGGTTTTTTTCGTCACTCTCAAATGTTAAATGAGCTACGTTGCGCAAAACTACTGTTAAGCCATACTTTTGGGGCAGCGCTAGAAAACAAAGGAGCACACAAGCGATGGGAGGTTGCGGCCATTTTTTAGCGCTCCCCAGGGAAAAGCCGCAGCAAGCAGTAAATTATCGTGCGTTGGTAGATTTAAACTTCCTGATACAGCTCACTCCCTTTGTTGCGGAACTTCTCCGCCTGCTCCTCCATGCCTTTCATCACCGCTTCCTGATCACCGTTCAGGCCGTGCTCATTGGCATAGTCACGCACTTCCTGGCTGATCTTCATGGAGCAGAACTTCGGCCCGCACATGGAGCAGAAGTGCGCCACCTTGGCGGAATCCTTCGGCAGGGTTTCATCGTGGTATTCACGGGCGGTATCCGGGTCTAGGCCCAGGTTGAACTGGTCCTCCCAACGGAATTCGAAGCGCGCCTTGGAAAGCGCGTTGTCGCGCCGCTGTGCCGCCGGATGGCCCTTGGCCAAGTCCGCTGCGTGGGCGGCAATCTTGTAGGTGATGATGCCGGTTTTGACATCGTCTTTATTGGGCAGGCCCAGATGTTCTTTCGGAGTGACGTAGCAGAGCATGGCGCAGCCAAACCAGCCGATCATCGCTGCCCCAATACCCGAGGTAATATGATCGTAGCCGGGAGCGATATCCGTCACCAGCGGGCCGAGGGTATAGAAGGGCGCTTCGTCGCAGTATTCCAGCTGCTTATCCATGTTCTCTTTCACCAAGTGCATGGGCACGTGGCCGGGACCTTCGATCATCACCTGCACATCGTGTTTCCAGGCGATATGGGTCAGCTCGCCAAGGGTCTTGAGCTCCGCCATTTGCGCTTCGTCGTTGGCATCCGCCACCGAGCCGGGGCGCAGACCATCGCCGAGGGAGAACGCCACATCGTACTGCTTGCAGATCTCGCAGATGTCCTCGAAGTGGGTGTACAGGAAGCTCTCCTGGTGATGGTACAGACACCACTTGGCCATGATCGACCCGCCGCGGCTAACAATGCCGGTGACTCGTTTGGCGGTGAGCGGCACATAGCGCAGCAGCACGCCCGCGTGAATGGTGAAGTAGTCCACCCCCTGTTCGGCCTGCTCGATCAGCGTATCTCGGAAGACTTCCCAGGTAAGGTCTTCGGCCACGCCTTTGACCTTTTCCAGTGCCTGATAGATAGGCACCGTGCCAATCGGTACCGGCGAGTTGCGCAGAATCCACTCGCGGGTTTCGTGGATGTTCTGCCCAGTGGAGAGATCCATGATGGTGTCCGCGCCCCAGCGGATACCCCAGGTCATCTTATCCACCTCTTCCTCGATGGAAGAAGTTACCGCCGAGTTACCCAGATTACCGTTAATCTTGACCAGGAAGTTACGGCCAATAATCATCGGCTCGCTTTCGGGGTGGTTGATGTTGTTAGGAATAATTGCCCGCCCTCGGGCGACTTCATCGCGCACAAACTCTGGCGTGATCTCCTCCGGCAAGCTGGCGCCAAAGCTCTGACCTTTGTGCTGGTGGCCCAGAATCCGCTCTACTTCAGCGGTACCTAACGTTTGGCGACGCTGGTTTTCCCGCAGGGCGATGAACTCCATTTCCGGCGTAATAATGCCCTGGCGGGCGTAGTGCAGCTGGGTCACGTTTCCAGGCCGCCCGTCTTTTGTAGAGAGGGCACGCCGCGGGGTGCGGGTTAAATCAAAGCGTAGCTGGGCAAGCGTCGGGTCGTTGGCGCGGCGGTTGCCGTAATCCGATGTTGGCCCCGCTAGAAATTCGGTGTCGTTGCGCTCTTCAATCCAGGCGCGGCGCAGGGCGGGCAGGCCCTGGCGTAGATCAACCTGTGCATTGGGGTCGGTATAGGGGCCGGAGGTATCGTACACCAGCAGCGGCGGGTTCTCTTCGTCAATGCTGCTGGTTTTGGTGGGCGACAGCGAAATTTCCCGAAACGGCACGCGGATATCCGGGCGCGAACCTTCGATATACACCTTACGTGAGCCGGGAAGCGGCGCAATGGCGGCGGCATCGACCTGTGCGGTTTCGGCTAAAAAATGGTTGGTTTTGCTCATTACGGTCTCCATAGTTTGTTGTTGTGCTGTATTAAGCTGTCAGGTCTTGGTCTATTAGCGCTAACCCCATCTGCCAGAAGTCGATTTCCAGGCGAGTGGCATCGCGGAAGATCTTGCTGAGTTCGGCAAAGCGGGCGGGGGTGACATCGGCTAAGCGGGTATTGAGCCATTCAAGCTCTGCCTGCATGGCGGCCTGAAACTCCTCGCCTTCGTACATGGCAATCCAGGCGTCAAAAGGGTTT
>Ga0209344_10004079_pt1 | contig 13745 bp, 13 predicted proteins | sample Cruoilmetagenom6_FD_187293 | JGI IMG/M metagenome (GOLD analysis project Ga0209344, IMG submission 187293) | Oil polluted marine microbial communities from Coal Oil Point, Santa Barbara, California, USA - Santa Barbara Oil Seep Sample 6 (SPAdes)... | ecosystem: Environmental > Aquatic > Marine...
TGTTATGACCCACGGAGGCTACGGCTATGCAAAGGAGTATCACGTCGAACGCTATATGCGGGAAGTCATGATCGCCCGAATTGCGCCCGTTAGTCCGCAACTGGTGCTTTGCTATCTCGCGGAACGCGTGTTGGGTTTGCCGAAGTCCTACTAGAGTCAGGCATTCAGGGTCTTGCGACGGCCGACGGCTAGCCGATCATGGAATAACCGCCACTTGCACTGATCACCTGCCCCGTAATGTAACCCGCAGCCTTTTGCGACGACAAGAATACCACCGCGTGTGCGATATCATCCGGCCTGCCAATGCGCTTTAGGGGCAGTGACCTGCCGATTGCCTCGAGCTGATCCTTCGTGAACATTGCTCCCTCGACCGCCCACATACTGTGGTCGCTGGTCTCATCGAGACTCGCGGGGACGGTGACGCCGGGGCATACGCAGTTACAACGAATGCCAAAGCGTCCGTTCTCTTTCGCAACGCTCTTCATGAAACTGTTCGTTGCCGCTTTGAGACCGCCGTACACGGCTTCGCGGGGTTCACCCTGGCGGCTGGCATCGGAGCTTATCGACACAATCGATCCGACGCCGGCGTGAATCATGTGGTCAAGGGCAACCTTGGTACAATTGAGATTGGACAAGAAATTCACTCTGATGAGCTTTTCCCACAGGTCGGGCGCCGTCTGCGTGAAGTACATGAGCTTATCCCATCCGACGCTGTTGACCAGACAATCGATGCTGCCAAATTTCTTCACAGCAGTTTCGAACAGCTGCTCCACAGCGCCCATTTCCGTCACGTCGGTCTTCACGAATTGTGCAGCGGACGCGCCGGCATCGATTGCCAGCTCCGCGACTCGCTCACCACTCTCCGCGTCCAGGTCGGCAATCGTCAGGCTGGCACCTTCTTCGGCAAACCCGAGCACTATGGCGCGACCGATGTTCGACGCACCGCCGGTGACGACAACGGATTTTCTTTTCAGTTCAAGATCGATGGAACCAATACCTCTGAGTTCGTTTGCCAGCACGCGTCTGGTATACAATAGTTGTACGTCAGGATATGCTTGAAACGGTCCAAGAGAACCGAATTTATGTACAGGAGTTTATAATGTCAGATATCAAAGGACAACGAATTGTAGTGATTGGGGGAAGCTCGGGCATCGGACTCGGCGTGGCAAAGGAAGCGGTTGCTTTGGGGGCCGACGTGACGATTGTCAGCCGCAGTGCCGAAAAGCTCCAGCAAGCAGCAAAGAGCATTGGCGGCAACGTACAAACGGCCACTTTAGACGCGACCGACGAGCAAGCCGTCGAAGCATTCTTTGAGAACATCGAGCCCTTCGATCATCTGGTTTGCAGCATGCACGACTCATCAAAAGCGACGATGGCGGGCGCCTTCGTTTCTATCGAGCAGTCCAACACGGCAGACTGCTCCAAATTCATGCAGTCGAAATTCTGGAGCCAGTTCCATTGCGCCAAGCACGCGGTAAAAAAACTCACGGAGAACGGCTCGATCACTCTGACTTCGGGCATCGCGAGTAAACACTTTGTTTGGGGACACGCCCTGGTTGCCGGCGTTAACGCTGCCGTGGACGCGTTCGCAAAAATGTTCGCCCGGGAGATCGGACCGAAACGGGTCAACGTCGTTTGCCCGGGCCTGGTCAGAACCCCAACGCTGGATGCCCTGCCGAATGACGAAAAGTCCAGGCTGCTCGAGCACGTCAGCGCCAACCTTCCCATCAACGACATTGCCGTACCGAAGGACATAGCGGGCGCGTACCTGTACCTGATGCAAAGTCCGTATCACACAGCGGACATAATTACTCTGGACGGAGGCTACAGCCCGGGTCTGGATGCGCAGAATCACTGAGCGTGTCAACACGATGGACCCGTATTCGGAGCTGCGATAAATGAATCACCCCGGTAACTATGAAAAGATCAATCTGAAGATTGAAGATCACGTCGCCGTCGTCGAAATGGACAACGGCAAATGGAATTTTTTCGATCTGCCCATGCTGTCGTCATTGGCAGATTGCTTCGACGACCTTGACCGGGATGATGATTGCAGAGCATTGCTGCTGGTCTCTTCGGGCAAGGCATTTTCTGCGGGTGCCGATTTCCAGGGCGGCCAGACTGGATTAAGCGATGCCAGTCGTGGTCGCTTGTACCGGGAAGCGGTACGCCTTTTTTCAAACCGCAAACCCATCGTAGCCGTAATGGCCGGTGCGGCCGTCGGTGGGGGCCTGGGCCTGGCGTTAGTTGCCGACTTTCGAGTGGGTTGTCCGGCGTCCAGATTTTCCGCCAACTTTTCGCGGCTCGGTGTACACCCGGGTTTCGGCTTGTCCTACACTCTGCCGCAATTGCTCGGCCAGCAATACGCCAACGACATGTTTATGACCGGGCGTAGAGTCAAAGGAGAAGAAGCAAAGGACATGGGGTTGCTCGACCGTTTGGTCCCGGAGGAAGAACTCATGTCGGAGGGTCTTGCTCTGGCCAAAGCATTGGCAGTGAGCGCACCCCTTGCCGTCATGTCCATTCGCGAGACTGCCCGAACCGGCCTGCCAGCAGCCATTCGAGCTGCGACGGCCAGAGAGCTAAAAGAACAGAACAGGCTTTTCAACACGGCGGATGTCGAGGAAGGCGTCTTGGCTATGCAAGAACGCCGGGAACCTCGATTCTTAGGCCGTTAGTTGACCAGAGCTTATGCACATCATTGATTCAAGATTGCAAGAATAGTCGGCGGACCTGAAAGAGACGAGTACATTGAATTTCGAAGACTACGAATACCTGCTTTTTGAGCACCACCCGGACGGCGTCTTATTGCTCACCATTAACCGACCTGAGGTAATGAACGCCACCAATGCGACGCTTCATTACGAACTCACTCAGGTGTGGGATACGATCAGTCGCGACGACCGGACCAACGTCGTCGTTGTCACCGGTGCTGGGCGAGCTTTCTCTGCTGGCGGTGACCTTGAATGGGTTGCCGGTATGGTCGGCAACCCTGAGGTTATTCAATCCGTGCAGCGCGAAGCAGCTGATCTCGTCTATGAGCTGTTAAGCCTGGAAAAACCGGTGATTTCCGCCATCAACGGCGTTGCGGTCGGTGCCGGGCTCGCAGTCGCACTGATGGCTGACATCAGCGTCATGTCCGAAACCGCAAAGATTACCGACGGTCATGTCAAACTGGGTGTTGGTGCCGGCGACCATGCAGCGATAATCTGGCCGATTCTCTGCGGCATGGCGAAAGCCAAGTACTATTTAATGACGGCGGAATTCATCGACGGGGTGACCGCAGAGCGCATTGGGCTGGTCAGCCTGTGCAAACCACAAGATGAGGTGCTGCCGACTGCGATGCAGATTGCAAGACAGCTTGCTGCGGGTAGCCAGCCAGCCATTCGAGGCACCAAGCAGGCACTCAATGGCTGGATGAAACAAGCGGCACCCATCTTCGACGCCTCTCTGCACATGGAAATGCAGTGCTTCCTCGGAGAAGATGCAAGGGAAGGCGTTGCTTCCGTTCAAGAAAAGCGAACGCCGAACTTCCCTTCCAGCTTCGTCGAACCCGGCGAGTAAGATTGCCGCTTTGGATCTCTTAACACACGCCCGGGTTTCGACGATTACCGTCGCCTAGATGCCTACAGGTCATCTCCACGGAACATGTTCATGGCAAAGCCGAACATTGCGACAATCACCCAATACGCAGCGATGAAGTTCAGAATATCAATCATGGTTGGCGCCTGAATCGAAGCCTGCCAGTAAAAAATTGCGCTACCGGCAATAAAATTGCTCAGACCCCAAATTACGTTAACGGTTGGCGATGAATTTGCGCCGAGAGGCGAGCGAAACTTCTTGCCTGCAACACCGAAAACGAAATGGGGCATTCCATTGCTAAACAAATACCCCAGCAGCAAATACCATCCTGAAATTGAGTCCATTTTTATTCCCCTTTTATTTTTAGTTATATCCGCACTATGCGGCCCCTAAGAATAGACTTTATCACAGAAAATTGATATTTTATAAATAATCGAAATTGACCCACTTGGGGTCGTCCTGACCCCTATCGAAGCGCCGCCCGCGCAGGAGAGCATTGCGTGATGATGTCGCGTTCCAAGTCGCAGCCAGTCGAATTGCCCGACTCCTGCCATGAACTCCGACAGCAGGTGCGGAGCTTCCTGAAGAAGGAAATTGCAGCGAAGTCATTCAGACCGTCCTGTGATGCCTGGCTCAGTGGAGCCGATCCGGAGTTCAGCAGAAAGCTCGGTGACAATGGCTGGCTGGGCATGACCTGGCCAACAGAGGAAGGCGGCCACGGGCGATCCCAGCTTGAGCGATTTGTGGTGATCGAGGAGTTACTCCAGGCGGGCGCTCCGGTTGCAAGCCACTGGGTTGCCGACCGCCAGGCAGGCCCCAGCCTACTGAGGTTCGGTAGCCCATTGCTACGAAAGAAATACCTGCCAGCGATTGTAAGCGGTGAGTGTTTCTTCGCGATTGGCATGAGTGAGCCTGGCACCGGATCCGACCTGGCATCGGTTCAGTCCCGTGGGGAAAGGGTACCGGGAGGCTGGCGGGTCTCAGGTACGAAACTCTGGACCAGCCAAGCCCACATTTCCCACGCGATGATCCTGTTGTGCAGGACGGCGCCTCTTGAAGATGACCGTCACGCAGGCCTGAGTCAGTTTATTGTCGACATGGATGACCCCAACGTGTCAGTGAATCCGGTCCGGCTACTCACGGGTGAGCACCATTTCAACGAGGTAGTGCTCGACAATGTCTTTGTTGCGGACGAACAAGTGCTCGGAGACCCGGGTAACGGTTGGAAACAAGTAACCTCAGAGTTGGCCTACGAGAGGTCGGGCCCGGAGAGGTTTCTGTCGACTTACCCGCTGTTTCGTGAGCTGGTTAGCGCACTGGGGGACAATCCGGCCGTGGGTGCAGCCACAGCGGTCGGCGAACTGGTCGCTCAATACTGGTCATTGCGTGCTCTGTCTCTCGAGGTTGCGGCAGCGCTGCATCTTGGCCAGTCCCCTGACGTCGAAGCGGCATTAGTGAAAGAGCTGGGTACGCGCTTCGAAAAGACAATAGCCGATGTCACACGAGAATATGTCGAAGCGGTACCGGAATTGAACAGCGACAAGGCTCTTGAGCGCTTGCTTGCGGAGGCGATTCTTCATTCGCCAGGATTTACTCTGCGTGGCGGAACCAATGAAATCCTCAGGGGTGTCATCGCCAGAGGATTGGGCCTACGATGATGGACGAAACAACATCGCTCTTGCTCGAGTCATTCGACAAGGTACTACATGATCATTGTTCAGCCGAGAGCCTGCATGCTTGTGCACAAGGCGGATTCGACGCCGGCCTCTGGTCGGTGATCGAGGAGTTGGGCTTCAACACGGCTGCACTGGGTGAGGATAAGGGCGGTGCCGGATTACGCACATCCGGTCTGATCGCCTTACTCAGAATAGCGGGACGTCACTGCGCCCCCGTTCCGATGGCGGAAGCACTACTCCTTGGCCCGTGTTTGTGTGCAGAATCCGGACTCGAACTGCCGCCAGGGCCCGTGGCTGTCGGGCCGGTAATCCCGGAGGAAGAGCTGGCGATTTCACCCGCAGGCACGGGTTGGCGTCTGTCCGGAACGCTTCGCCGCCTTGCCTGGCCAGACAAAGCGAGCCGCCTGCTTGTCATGTGCCGTTCAGATGATGTCTATCAGCTTGCCGCTGTGAATCCTGCGGACTGTACGGTAAAAACGGCCGTCAACCTGGCAGGCGAAACACGCGCCACCGTCGTGTTCGATTCGGTCTCGTTGACCGCTGTAGATGTCGCGCCCGTGCGACCCGGTTTTACGCCGGACCGCCTGCTCGAGCTGGGTGCGCTGGCACGCGCATCGCTCATGGTCGGAGCACTGGACGCGGCGATGGAGCAGACACTGAAGTACACGCTTGAGAGAAAACAGTTCGGACGACCAATCGCAAAGTTCCAAGCCGTCCAACACCAAATGGCACAACTTGCTTGTGAGTTGGCTGCAGCCGCGGCAATGGTCAACCAGGCGGCAGTATTGATGGAGCGTGGCGCGGCGACGGAGGCGGTTGCAGCCGCAAAAATTCGTGCGGGCCAGGCTGCCGGGGTCGGAGCGAGTATCGCTCATCAGCTGCATGGCGCAATCGGTTTCACCGAGGAGTTTCCGCTACAACATGTCACCCGCAGACTATGGGCGTGGCGGGACGAGTATGGTAGCGAACGCTATTGGTCTTTCAAGCTTGGTTCGGCCGTAGCCGATCTTGGTGCCGATGCTGTTTGGCCTCTCATCACACAAGCGCCTCGGAACGCCAAAGTGCAGGACCAACGAAACACCTGACAGACTTTCGTCTCGGGTAATTCCTTTGATATCAGGATCAGATCTGTGGATGCACTATTCTATGAAGACTACGATCGCAAATGGCAAATGCAGTCGGCGGACCGAAGCATCACGGAATCTGACGTTAGGCAGTTCATCGCCCTTGTCGGGATGAATGAGCCGCAGCTCTCTGAAAAGGCGGATACTCAGGAAGAGACGCATTTCACGCAACTTCCGATACTGGGAAGCCAGACATTCAGTTACGCCGAAGGTCTGGTGATCGGCAGTGGGATATTGCACACAACAGGAATAGCCTACCTGGGTGGCGAACTAAAAGCACTAAAGCCAGTTTATGTGGGCGACACGATACGGGTCGACGTCTCCTTGCACGCGAATAGGGTGACCTCGAAGAGCGACCGCGGCATCGTAACGACACACAACCGCGTACTCAATCAACGGGATGAACTGGTCCTTGAATACTGGCCTGCGCGAATGATCAGGCGCCGGTCGAAGTCTTAGCGGCGTGTTTTCTCACTGTATGAAATTCTGTGACTCAGCCATTGCGAACCAACATGTCACCCTCCACTAAAGGACTGGCGTTCATGGTTGTGGCGACCATCGCACTCGCCTGCATGCATGGCCTGGTCCGCTATCTCAGTGACAACTTAAACGTGTTCGTCATATCGTTCTACCGCAATGTATTCGGATTGATCTTCTACCTGCCCATCATTGTCGGTTTAGGTCTGAAAGGAATGCGGGTCCAGCGCCCAATGTTGATGCTGCTGCGATGCATACTGGGGCTACTTGGAATGTTCACCTGGTTCTACGGTCTGTCCAAGGTTCCCACGGCGGAGGCCACCGCCCTCAGTTTCGCCGCCACGGTATTCGCGTCGCTGTCGGCTTTCTTGTTTCTCGGCGAAAAAATGAGGCTGCACCGTTGGCTTGCAATCTTCGGCGGCCTCGTCGGGGTTGTTGTCGTGCTGCAGCCCAGTTCGGATTCCTTCAGCCCGCCTATGTTGTGGATTCTCGTCTCATGTCTGTTTTGGGGGGCGTCAATGACGACGGTCAAACTGTTGACACGAACGGACTCCGCCGCCGCAATTGTGGCCTGGCTGTCGATTCTGCTGACAATCATGTCGTTTCTTCCCGCCCTGTTCAATTGGCAGTGGCCTGACCCGAACGACCTTTTGCTTCTTGTCCTGATGGGTGCAATGTCGGTAACGGGCCACTTCTGCCTGACGCGTGCGATGTCTCTTGGCGACGCATCGGCTGTTATGTCTCTCGACTTCATGCGCCTGGTCTGGGCCACGGCTATCGGCATTTACTTTTTCGGTGATGGACTCAATATTTCGACCTGGATCGGAGCCTGTCTTATCTTCGCCAGCGGTATTTACATCATTGCCAAGGAATCACGGTCTGACTCACAACGGTCTCGTTAACGCGATGCAATGCCGACAAACCGTCAATCAGGAATCGCACCCGCCAACGACACCACTGTCGTGCAGTGCACCAATCTCCGCAGCACTCATGCCGAGTTCAGACGACAGTATTTCATCCGTATGCTGGCCGACGCGCGGTGCAGCGCAGGCACCCTGTCGCGTGAACTCACTAAACTGCAGCGGGCTGGACGGCATCAGGTACTCACCAATCCCAGGTTGCTCGACACGCTGGAATAAAGGGTTTTCTGTCGAACATTCGGGATCGCTACCGACAAGCTCGGTCACGCTCTGATACTTGCCAAAGCACACGCCGAACTGTTCAAAAAGAGCAGTAACTTCCGCAAGCCGGCGGGCAGCGAACCACGGCTCCAGTATCGCCGTGATCTCCTCCCTCGCCTCAAACCTGTCGCCTTCCTTCGCGAGATCAAGGCCGGTCGACTCGCCAAGGCGATCGAACTCTTCTTGAAACGATGTCGCATTGACGATTGACTGCCACTGACGCTTCGTGATTCCCACCATCATCACGCGCTGATCGTCGGCCGTCACAAAATCTTTGCCGTACGCACCGAAAAGGTAGTTTCCGTACGCAGGCCGGTTGCGACCACTTAACTCCGCCTCGGCAATAAACCCCAGGTTGCCGATCGTCGCCAATGCGACATCGGCCAGCGCCAGTTTTATCAACTGCCCTTTGCCGGTGATTCTTCGATGTCTCTCTGCAGCGAGCAACCCCAAGGCAAGCGTTTGCCCGGCGATCACATCCCAGGCTGGCAACACGTGGTTTACCGGATCGTCGTATCCACCCGTCAGGTAGGGGAGCCCGACAGCGCAGTTGACCGTATAGTCCACCGCCGAATGCCCGGACCGGTTCCCCGTCAGTTGCATGAATATAAGGTCCGCTCGGCGTTCGCGCAAACTCTCGTAACGCAGCCATCCGCGTGCTGGAAAATTGGTGAGGAATATTCCGGAATTGTCGCCAGGCCCTGTGATCAGACGTGCCAGAATCTCCTGACCTTCAGGCTGTCGAAAATCGACGGCAATCGAACGCTTGCCCTTGTTAAGCCCGGCCCAATATAAGCTCTGATCGTTCTTGTCGACTGGACTCCGCCTGTAGTCCAGGCCTCCACCGATTGCGTCAAAGCGTATGACGTCAGCGCCCAATTGCGCCAATGTCATGGCACCCGAAGGTGCGGCCACGAATGCGGCACCTTCGATGACACGCATGCCGGACAGAATGTTATTCATCGTGTAGAAAAGCCGCGATTGTCATTTTTCACGACAGCTTTGCGTAGCCGTTATCAAGTACTACCTGATCCCTGCCCACGACCAAACACCGGAATGCCACACTGCTGCTATCCAGTCGCCAAATCTGCGTAAGAATTGCTTCGCCTGGAATAACCGGGGCAGAAAACCTCGCTCTGATACTGTGCAGCCTGGACGCATTAAAATCGCAGCAGGAACTTAGAATCGCATACCCGGCCACGCCGAATGTGCACAGGCCGTGCAGTATCGGCTGTTTGAATCCGGCGCTTTCTGCCACGTCCGGATCGGCATGCAGCGGATTGTAGTCGCCGGAAAGGCGATAAATAAGCGCCGCCTGCGGAAGCGTCGACATCGTACAAGTCCAGTGCGGGTCGGCGGCCGGAATAGGCTGGTACGGTGGCGGTTTGATATTGGGACCGTTGAATCCTCCCTGCTCCCGCAGCATGGTGGTTTGCCGCAATGTACACAAAGGCTCACCATCATCAGTTGATACCTGTCGCGAAGAGTAAATAAATGCACCCTTACCCTTGCCTTTGTCGATAATTTCGTCGATCTTGGTGGTCGCCTTGACCGTCCCCTCTACGGGTAACGGGTGATGCAGGACGATCTCCTGGTCGGCGTGAAGCACCTTTGTCCAGTCGACGCCAGTATCCGGTTCTTTCAGCCAGAAACCAGGATGTGCCAGAACCGCGCCCATTGTCGGCAACGCCTGTAGGCCATCCTCGTATACGAAACGCAAGGCGCTTCGATTGAGCGGATCAGAACCGACACCCACTCCCAGTGCATACAACATCGTATCTCGCGACGTGTAGGTGTGTTCAACTTCACCAAATTCGCGATTTTTGAGTTTCTTGTAGTCTATGGCCATACGAATACCCTGCTCAGACCGGATCCCAGCTGAATACGTCCGCTGAACGGTCAAGCGGCGAGAACTGGCTTTCCAGTTGAGGTACGGCGGTCTCAAGAATACTCTCGATGGTCCAGCCATCGCCGTTGTGCGTCGATCGAACCGGACGGGACTGACTCATGAGAAAGATCTCGTTCATCCGAACCGCGAAAACCTGCCCCGTAATGTTTGCCGCCTGGTCTGCACACAAGGCCGCTGCAAAAACACCGACTTTATCCGGGGTCATTTTCTTGATTTTTTCCACCCTCGCCGCCTGCTCAGGCGTGTTCACAGGAATTGTCGCCGTCAGGCGGCTCCAGGCAAACGGCGCGATACAGTTCGAGCGGACATTGTAGCGCTGCATATCGAGTGCGATCGACTTCGATAACGCAACGATACCCGCCTTGGCCGCCGAGTAGTTCGCCTGACCGAAGTTCCCGATTAGACCGGAAGTCGACGTCATATGGACACAGGTTCCATGTTGTTGCTTACGGAAGTGAGTTGCGGCAGCGCGACTAACGTTAAAGCTGCCCTTCAGGTGAACGGCTATGACCTGATCCCAATCATCTTCGGTCATTTTGTGAAAGATGACGTCACGAAGATTCCCTGCGTTGTTAACGACTCCGTCGATCCGACCAAACGTATCGACGGCTTGCTCAACCATGCCATTCGCGGCATTCCAGTCCACAACGCTGTCGGTGTTGGCAACCGCCTGACCTCCCAGAGCCTCGACATCTTTCACCACTGCCTCAGCCACCTCAATATCGAGGTCATTAACCACGACAGATCCGCCGGCCTTGCCAATTTCCAAAGCAACAGACCGACCGATTCCACGGCCTGCGCCCGTTACCAAAATCGATTTTCCCTGCAAGTGTTTCTCTGTACTCATCATTGTTATTCCCTCGCTAACCCTATGTCTTTAACGGTCGGCGTGAAACAGTCTGTCCGTCACTGTTCGACGCCGATATAACCAGCTCTTTTGCGATAACCCTGAGCGCCAGTACCTCCTCGGTACCCTCGAAGATGGACAACACGCGGGCATCGACGAAATACCGGCTCACAGGAACTTCCTCTGCATACCCCATACCGCCGTGTATCTGTAACGACGTGCTGGCAACCCATTCGGCTGCCCTGCAGGCGAATAGCTTGACCAGGCTGGCGGCTATGCGCCCGCCGCCCGCATCCACCTGCCGCGCCACCGCGTAGCTGAAGTGCTTGGCCGCCAGAAGCGCGCAGACCATGCGACTGATATTGATCCTGGTCAGCTGATAGCCGCCAATTGGCTGCCCGAAAACCTTGCGATTACCAGCGTACTCCACGGCCTGTTCGCACGCGGCCTGCATGACGCCGCTGGCACGCGCAGCCGTCTGCATTCGGCCTCCGGTGAGCCCGGTCAAAACGAAGTAAAAGCCCTTTCCTACGCCCGCTTCTTCGCCGATAACGTCTTCACCGCTGACGAAGAAATCCTCAAAAAACAGGTCAAACGAGTGCATTCCGCGGTAGCCGATCGTCGGTATGGCTTTGCCTGTCAGCTTGCCGTGGCCAGCGCCATCTGCCGGGTCCTGCCGGACCTCGAACTCCTGCCCCTCACACCGCGGTTTTTTGACCAGGAAACAGCTCAGTCCTTTGTGGCCATCACTTTCATCGCCGGTGCGGGCCAGCGTGACGATGAGTGACGCGGTACCGGCGAACGTACACCAGGTTTTGCTGCCGTTCAGCAACCAACCGCCGTCCGTTCGAGTCGCCTTGAGCTTTACCGAGGCGAGATCCGAGCCGTAGTCGGGCTCGGTCAGAGAAATTGCACACAGAACCTCACCGCTCGCCACTAACGGCAACCAGCGTTTCTGTTGCTCAGACGTTCCCCCGGTGAGCAGTGCGCGTGCCAGAATTTCCGGCCGCGTAATCAGGCTTCCTGCTGCGCCCAGCGATCCCCGGGACAGCTCCTCGGTTGCAAGAATCATGTACAAGCTGTCATCGCCACTGTCGGATTGCAGGCCGCCAAAGCGCTCCGGTATTGAAATGCCGAAGCAGCCCATTTCGCGCAGCGGTTGCAAGATTTCCTCCGGAACATCCCGGTCGTGACGATGGATGTCTTCAGCGAGTTCCATCACGACGTTGGTCGAGAAGCGACGAATGGCATCGCGGATCTCCCGCTGCTCATCCGTCAGTAGCATCGGAACGTAGTCGCCCTCACGCGCCATTAGCGCCTGCCCGAGTTCGGCCATCCGCTCACTCGCGAGGTAGAAATCCGCGAAACCGGCTTCACCAAGCTGGCGTAGCGCGTCGGCGATATCGTCGCTTCCCATGCCGTACTCAACCGGTCGGGCCGCCAGTCGCCCCATGACGGACTGTACAGACGTCGCCGCAAACTGGCAGGCCGCCCATGCGGCTACATCGTCCTGGGCACACACGCTGACCGCATAGTCGACCAAATGGCGAGCCGCCGTATGATCAGCCGTGCAAAACGAGACCTCATAGCAGGGCAACTGATACTGATCGAGCAACTGCTGCGACAGGCGTCCATCAACCACACACAGACTGTTCAGGTGCCGCAACGCGGCATCGATCAATTGTCCCAGAGTGTCCAGCACATCATGGGCCAGCTCCAGGTCCGACGCACGGGATCCACTGAGTGTCTTCAATCGAGACTACTCGACGTGCCGGAGTTCGTCGATCAGACTGACGCTGCCCGACCTGTCTCGCCTAAGCATCGTACTGACCGACGATCGCGACACTCACCACGTTCTGGTGTGGGAACCCGCCCAGATTGTGCGTCAGGCCGTAGACCGGGTCCGGCAGCTGGCGTTCGCCAGCGCGGCCGGTAAGCTGCAAGTACATTTCGTACATCATCCGCAGTCCCGAAGCGCCAATCGGGTGGCCAAAACACTTGAGACCACCATCGATCTGGCAGGGAATCTTGCCATCGGAATCAAATGTGCCGTCCAGGACATCTTTGACAGCACCGCCGTCCTCGGACAAGAACAGGTCTTCCATGGTGATGAGTTCGGTGACGGAAAAACAATCGTGCACCTCTGTCATGCTTATTTGCTCACGGGGCTTCGTGATTCCGGCCGACTCATACGCTCGCTTCGCTGCCACGCGCGTCGTGTGGATGTACGAAGCATCCCATTGATCGTAGCCGCCCTCCTGGCCGTTCGATCCACAAAGCTCCAGCGCTTTGACACTGACCAACTGCTCTTTGCCCAGGCTCTTGGCAATTTCCGGTGTGGTTACGATCGCGCAAGCAGCGCCATCACTCACACCGCAGCAATCGAACAAGCCAATCGGCTCGGCGATGAACGGTGCATTCAGCACCTGCTCTTCAGTGATCTCACGGCGCAAATGTGCCTTGGGGTTTTTCACGCCGTTGGCATGACTCTTGACGGAAACGCGAGCCATCGCTCGCTTCAGGTCTGTCTTATTCGTTTTGTACCGGGATCGATATCCTGCTGCCAGCTGTGCAAACATTCCAGGCGCGGACAGGTTTGGGTAATACATGTCATTCGTTACGCCTCGTGAACGCTGTGGCAGACCCCCGTACCCGGTGTCCTTCAATTTTTCGAAACCCAACGCCAGCGCAATGTCACAGGCGCCTGACGCCACGGCATAGGTCGCCGCACGAAATGCCTCAGTCCCGCTCGCGCAATAATTCTCGATGCGAGTGACTGGAATGTACGGCAAACGCAGGCCCATGCTCAGAGGCATGGAACCTGGCCCGACGCTGGTCGCGTCGATCGCTGTCGACTGCCAGGCAGCCCCAATCTCGTCCTTGCCTATGCCGGCGTCTGCCAGGCACTCCTCGAATGCCTCGGCCATAAGATCCGCTGGCTCGCAATCC
>Ga0209344_10004080_pt1 | contig 13744 bp, 11 predicted proteins | sample Cruoilmetagenom6_FD_187293 | JGI IMG/M metagenome (GOLD analysis project Ga0209344, IMG submission 187293) | Oil polluted marine microbial communities from Coal Oil Point, Santa Barbara, California, USA - Santa Barbara Oil Seep Sample 6 (SPAdes)... | ecosystem: Environmental > Aquatic > Marine...
TACATTCGCCGATACCCAAATTAGACTGTTCCACAACGACGGGAAAGCACTCTCTGAAGCCAACCACATCGCAATGAACGACGATTACGGGTACGACTACAGAGGAGGCGGCTACGGCTCAGAAATCAATGATTTCAATGGCTCGGTCAGCTATCTGGATTCGTTCATGGAACTCTTCCTCGAAGCCGGCGACTACACCGTTGCTATCGGGGCGCTCTGGTTTGCTGAGGACGAGGCTAACGACAGAGAGGGAACCGGGACTTCGTACTCATCGGATCCGTTCAGCATTCCAAATGGCGCCGAGTACCAACTTGACATCATCGGCAATGTCCGTCCGACTGTCCCAGCTCCAGGTGCTATTGCACTGCTGAGTATGGGCGGGTTCCTTGGCACACGTCGAAGGCGATAACGCTACACACGATCTCAATCCACGAAGCCCCGTCTGTATTGGCGGGGTTTTTTATGCCGACTCGATGCGATCCCCAACGCACACAACCCCGCCTGTATCCGACGTGGCGTACACACCGACGCAACGATCGACATTCGCCAAGATTGTCTTGAGGATCGCTTGGTCGCCCTCTAGTCCATGCTGAGCAGCGCTGACCATCGGGCAACGCGGGATCGGCTTGATTACATCCATCAACACCTCCCCGACCCGGATCGAGTTGCCAACCCACCCGATCTCCGCGTATCCATCGACGCCCTCAGGACTCTGGATCGCAAAGTTGTGACGGAACCGACGATGCTCGATCTCTGATCCGGGCATCATCTCCCGGAGCGCCTGCATCGAAGCCGACGTCTGCATGCTCAGTGTGAGGTCATCGAAGTGATCTCCATTGGACGATTCGATCGTGACCGGTCGTTCAACGTATGCCGAGAGCCGCTCAGCCGCGTCATCATCGTCCGTCCGGACCGTTGTTCCATCCGGGAAGGTGATCTCAACATGCGGTGTGGATTCTGCTGTGGGTTCATCGAGATACCGGGCCTGGCACATCAAGAGCATCGGCAGCCGCTTCCCGCTCCCGAGTTTCCCCGTTGCGACATCACGCAATGCCCATCCCCGATCACCAATCACCCCCTGTGGCGAGACGAGGCACCGCTCGATGCGTTCACCAATCATGGACTTGAACGGATATCTCCAGATCTGATCGACTGTCCCGAGGGCTTGGCTGTTCTGCATCATCATCGGCGATGGTAGGTTGTTGATCTGATCCGGCTCTCTGCCACATCTCGACCGGCATTGAATCACGGTCGTCCGATATCAGGACCAGACCGCTCGGATTGATCTAAAAATGCTCGGATTCCTCTCTGATCCACATGTTTTCGCTCTTGCCCACTGAACCGGGCATCCGAGCGGTCTAACCTCTTGCCCTTGCCGGAGCAGAATCATGGTATTTATACCGAGTTCACTGGCAAATCGCGGATTGTGGTGTATCAGTTAGATGCACCGCAGGGTTATAAGACCCAATCAAGTTCTGTTCTGGAGAGAACATCATGAACGCATCCATCCTTTCGATCGCATTCACCGTTGCAGGCCTAGCAGGGGTTTCACACGCCCATGTCATCCACAACACCGCACTCCAGACCGGCATCGCCAATACCCTCACCATTGATCTGGGAGTGACAACCAACACCAGTCCAATGAACTTTGAGGCCTTCAATGTCGGGTCGCTCGTCGATGTGGTAATCGTTGAAACCAACCCGTTCGACGCTACCCAGCTAGACGATTCACTCGATATCATCTCCAAAGACCTCCACATCTCAGTAAGCCCTGATCTGATGATCTACGAGTCGGCTCGCCCCTCAAAGAACCTCCTCGGCCTGAACTCCCCGAGTGAAGATCAGCCTTGATGTGAATCCTCCACGATCAGACTCCCCCTCATAACTCATACAACCCCTCCAAACGAACCCGGAATCCTTCGGCTCCTCTGGCATGCTCTGGTTCTATTTGTAACACTTGGTCTATGCAAGTCGCACCACCATCGTTATTCTCAACAGGATTGCAGGGGTTGAACCGCAGCAACCAGATGCTGGCACGCTCATCAGAGCGGCTGTCAACCGGGCTGGCGATCAACCGGGGCTCCGACAATCCCGCTGGGCTAATCGCATCAGAAGCTCTCCGCGAGCGGTTGACCTCCATCGAATCAACCATCCAGGTGACTTCTCGCAACAACATGACCCTGTCGATCGAGGAGGGCGCGTTATCCTCCGACTCCGGCTCGGTCGCTGACCTGCGGGGCTTGGTCATCCAAGGCGCCAATGCAGGAGGATTAACCGGCGACGAATCCGGTGCAATCTCTGGGAACATCAACTCTGCGATCCAAGGCATGGAGTTCACGCTGGGACAGTCCGGGTCCGATGTCCTGAGCGGTGTCAGTGTCGATCGTCAGATCGGGACCGATGGTTCTGGTGATCCTATTTATGAAACCCTGACCATGAGCGACCTGGCCGGGTTGGCTGAATCGGATCCAGTGAGCGCCCAGGCATTGATTGATGAGGCCGGCAGTGCCATCGCAACCAGGCGGGCAGAGATCGGGGCCGAGCAGCGGTCCAACGAATCGATGCAAAGAGCGATGGAAGAGGAGCAGATCAATGTCGCCCGTGCGGAATCCTCTATCCGCGATACCGACTACGCCAAGGAAGCGTCTGAGTCCGTCCGAGCATCCATCCTGGGCAAAGCCTCCATCAGTGTCCTGCTGATCGGGCAGGAGCAAAGCAAGCGGGTGCTGGACTTGCTGATATAGCTCCCTCTGACCGACCAAACACAGATTCCGTGATCTGCAAACCGATTGGTCACATGAATCAGTCTGGATTCCGCTTGCAAGCCCTGAGATCCAATGATCCCAGTGCCCGGGCAGAAACGGGTGTTTTTTTCGGTCATTCTGTACAGATTCTCTTCTGATTGTTGGCATGCCCAGATTCCTGAGGCATATTTGCCCAACTCGTACTTTTAGAGAGGATCTCCAGTGAATACCAAAGCAGCAGTTATTACCCTTATCGCATTGAGCGGCATCGCATTCGGCGACATCGTGTCGATCGAGGGTGGCCTTGTAAAGAGCAATCCAGAAGTCAATGACCCCCAGTTTGGCTACGGCGAAGCAAACTATGTGCAAGGCTTCGCAGAACTCCGCAGCGTCACCCTGGCTCAGGACATCATGGTCCAGCTCGGTGATGGATCGATGAGCGTTCTTCAAGCAGGCACCATCGTGGACTCGCACATGGTCTATTACGATCCAGAGGGCGAACTGACAACGGATATCAATGATATCGAAATTCAGTTCAGCAGCGAAATCCTCGGGCTCGTCGTCCAAGACCTCATGCTCGAAGCCACACACAATACGCTCGGGCTGGCCGGGCTCAACTACGCCAATCAATCCACTCGGACCTATGGCCCAAACGGGGTTGGTGATATCGAACTCTACGAAGGATCGTTGTTGAATATATCGTTGCGTCCCACCAGCGCCGATTATTTCCGCGTCCTGACCGTCAGCAATGGCATCCCAACACCGGGCTCGGTCGCACTCCTGAGTGCCGCTGGTCTGATCGGGATCCGCCGCCGCCGGTAACCAAACTAACACAGTTCCTGTGGACCCAAAGTCCCGGAGCCTGCATAGGTTCCGGGTCTTTTAATTATGCTATTGGTTCTGCTTGATAGTCTTCTTGACGCTGATCCGGATCAGCTTCTTGAGGGTTGGCAAGTGCACTCCGTCGAGCCCTTTGAGATACAGGCACCCCTTGCCCATCCGGTGCTTACCGAGCTTCTCAAGCAGCTCCTCGTGACCATCGAGCCCGCACATTAGATACACCGAGATCTCCGAAGCCCGGGGCGAGAACCCCGTCAACGCACAATCCCCCTCGCGCCCGCTCTCGTACACATAGTGGTATGACCCGAACCCAACAATCGACTCCCCCCACATCACCGCCGGCTCCCCCACTATTGCCGACATGATCTCGATGAGCGTCTCGCTGTCCTCATGGAACTTGGCGGGCGACTTCTTAATAAAGGCCGGGACCGACCGTTTGGTCGGTCCCGTCTTGTTTGTAGCGGCCTTCTTTTTAACCGCCTTCTTCTTGGTGGTTTTTTTAGCCATCGGATCAGTCTTCGAGCATGCCGAGCTGCCACATCATGAACATCCGTTGATCCGCGACATCGCGGATCCGCAGGTGCAGAGGCTTGCCACCGCCGTGACCCGCCTCGCGGTCTACCCACAACAGGATCGGCTCGGCCTCTTGATCAGAACCCGTTGCGTTCTGCATGATCGCCGCCATCTTGCGTGCATGGAGCGGGTGGACACGGGTGTCGTTCTCGCCAGCGGTAAAGAGTACCGCGGGGTACTTCGTGCCAGGCTTGACATTGTGGTACGGGGAGTACGCCTTGATGAACTCGTACTGCTCCGGGTCCTCAGCTGTGCCGTACTCAGGGACCCAGTAACGGGCCATGAGGAAGTTCTGGTAGCGGACCATGTCGAGCAGCGGGACCGCAGAGATCACCGCGCTGAACAGATCAGGACGCTGGACAACCACCGCACCGGTCAGAAGGCCGCCGTTGGATCCGCCCGCGATCCCGAGCTTGCTCGGATTCGTGTAGCCGTTCTCAACAAGCCATTCGCCGGCACCGATGAAGTCGTCGAACACATTCTGTTTCTGATCAAGCATCCCGGCTTCGTGCCACGAGTTGCCGTACTCGCCGCCGCCGCGGAGGTTCGCGACCGCATAGACCCCGCCATTCTCATACCAAGGGAACATGGTCGAGGAGAAGTAAGGCGTCATCGAGATGTCAAAGCCCCCGTAGCCGTAGAGGATCGTCGGGTTGTTGCCATCGAGCTCGATGCCCTTCTTGTGGACGATGAACATTGAAACGGGCGTGCCGTCCTTGGAGTCGTACCAGACCTGTTTCACTTCGATCTTTGATGGATCAACCGGAACATCCGGGCGCGCCCAGAGTTCGGATTCGCCGTTGGCCAGGTCAACCTTGTAGATCGAGCGGGGCATGTTGTAGCTGGAGAAACTTAGGAATGCCTCCGTACGGTCGTCGCTGGTCACCAGACCACCCGAACCGATCCCGGGGAGTTCCAGATCACCCTTGGAGTTCCCGCTGTAATCAAACAACGCGATACGGGTCTTCGCTGAATCCAAATACTCGACCGAGATAATTCCGCGCGAGTAGTTCACACCCTCGATTACCAGATCCTGATCATGAGGCACAACCGCTGCCCAGTTCTCGAAGCTCGGGTTCGATAGATCGATTACCGAGATGGTCCCGTTGGGAGCATCAAAGGAGTGCTGCAGGAACAAACGGTCGCCGTCGTAATGGGCACCGCCGATTCGGCCCATTTTCCCGATCGCCATAGGAACGAGATTCAGTTCACCCGTCCGGAACCATTCCGAGAGATCCGCGACCCAGAGGTCAAGACCAGCAGTCCCGGTCCAGTATCCAACGGTCATCCAGCGTGCGTCTTCTGAGGGCATCCCGAAGGGACCCCAGGTGGTTTTGAGCGCTTCAAGTTCGGCTTCGGTCTTGTCCTGATCGCCGTAAAAGAACTCAATGTCGTGCTGGCGGAAGAGTTGTTGGTCTTGGCGGTGGTGCGTGCCCAGCTTGTGGAGTTTCATGACCGATGAGTACGCATCATCGAGATCTTCGAGGCGTTCGTAGAAGAAGCCTGACGAGTCCGGAAGCCATTGTGAGAAGCCGACCTTGCCGGGGATTTCGTCAGCGAACCATTCGCCGGATTCGACATCCATCACATAGAGCGTGGAGTTCTCATCGCCCGCGGTGTACATCCCGAAGGCCATGAGCGAGCCGTCCTTGTTTGGAGCGGTCCAGGAGACTGTGGTGAGACCTGAAGGATCGATTGTTTGTGGATCGAGCAGGACGCGTTCATCTCCGTCGAGCCCATCACGCACGTAGCGGACCGCCTGAGGCTGTGTCCCCTCGCGGCGCGAGAAGAAGTAGCGGTTCCCATACGCCGATGGGCTGCCGATCGAAGGTACTTCCATCAACTCACGGAGCCGGGCTTCGAGAGCCGCGCGTCCGGGGAGGTTGTCGAGGACCGAGCGGGTGTACCCGTTCTGATCATCGGTCCAAGAGGCGACCTCGTCATTGACGAGTCCCATGTTCTCTGGGTTCGAGTTGTCTCCTTCGAGCCAGCGGTATTCATCAACGACACTGTCGCCGTGCAGGGTCTCGGAAACCGGGACCGACTTGGTCTCGGGAGGGGCGGCAAGGGCAACAGTCGAGCCCGCAAGAATCAGGGCTGAGAGTAGTGCTTTCATTGGTCATTTTCTCCAAAGTGGTATGGGCGCATGATACCAACATACGGCATATCTTGCCCGCCATTGATACCCAGATCGCTATGGAAAGATGCGTTTTTGAGCGTTCTACTGAACTAAACCCTTGGTCAATCGCATGAAGGCGGTCTCAAGGTTGACCGGCTCTTCTTGGAAGTGGGTCATGCGGAGCCCGTTGTTGATGAGGACATTGGGGATGTCGGTGTAGTTCCCGCCCTTGCGATCGTCAAACTGGGCGTGGATGAGTTGTCCTGAACCTCCACCCATCGCGGTACCGTCGCCTTGGACGATGGAGACTTTTTCAACACCAGGCATTGTTTGGAGTACCTTGGCCGCCTCCTGCAATCGCTCGGCAACCCCGATATGGACCACATGTCCGACCTTGGCTTTGCGGAGGATTTCATCGACGGTGCCGTTGAAGAGCAGTTCGCCTTTTTCGATGATCCCGACGGTATTACAAAGCTCGGCGAGTTCGTGGAGGATGTGGCTGGAGATCAGGATGGTCTTGCCCATCTTCTTGAGTTCCTTAAGCAGCTCGCGGATCTCGATTCTTGCGCGTGGGTCGAGGCCTGAGGCGGGTTCGTCCATCAGGAGGACCTTCGGATCGTGGAGGAGTACGCGGGCGATGCTGAGGCGTTGTTGCATGCCTCGGGAGAGGCCGCTGACTTCGGCGGTTTGTTTGTAAGTCAGGTCGGTGAGTTCGAGGACATCGTTGACGACCTTTTTGCGTTGCATCCCGTTGATGTTGTAGGCGGCGGCGAAGAATTCGAGGTACTCATGAACGACCATATCCTGGTACGCGCCCATAAAGTCTGGGACATACCCGATCAGCGGGCGGATCTGACGGTTCTGATACCCGATGGTCAATCCCGCGATCTGTGCCTGTCCAGAGGAGGGCTTGAGCAGGGTTGCAAGGACCTTGATTGTGGTCGTCTTGCCCGCTCCGTTGGGCCCGATGAACCCAAAGCAATCACCCTCGTTGATCGTCAGGTTCAGCGAGTTGAGCGCGGTGAGGTCGCCGTAGCGTTTGGTCAGATTTATGGTTTCGATCATGGGCATGGGTTCATATCCTACAAGCTCTCTATTCATCTATTAATGGCAAGGAATCATCTTCGGTTTCAGGCTCAGGATCAAATACGCCCGCGTACCTTGGGGGGTTCGGTGGGAATGGGTATATCCAGGTCACAAGCGTTTTGCCTGATGCCGGGACCGGCTTTCCGTTGACAAACAAGGGCACCGGTGATCCATCAGGATTGGCGTCTTTGGCTTCGACCTCAAGCACTCCCATTACAATCAGGCATGGTTGGGTGAACCACATTCCTAGGTCCCAGCCATGCAGTTGACGACGATGGGCAAGACGATTGCCGACGGGGTCAGTGAGTGACCCATATCGCGGCGGCTGCATCTGAGAGATCATTCGGGCGGCCATGAGCCGATCCATCACACTCCCACGCGGGCCCTGCAGCGACATCGCATCTAGACCCTGCTTTATTGAAGTTGTAAAGTAATCACTCTTCGAAGAGGTGCGATTGGTATCTGAGAGCTTGGTGTAGTCAAGCAGATTGATGACTTCGCCAGCCCCCCACCCGCCGCCGGGAACTTGGGGCGACCAGGTTGTAACACGCGAAATCATTGCCTGACCGATCCCTTGGCCTTCGCTTCGGATCGGGGTTTGCTGTGAGACGATGACGAACATGAGATCTTTGAGTTCGCCCGGCAAGCCGTGCTCGAGCTGACCGTGGACTTCGGTCCCGAAAAGCTCCAGTTTGGATTCTTTAAACGCCACGGTGTCGATCACCGGATGGGGCATCGACCAATCACTCACACCGCCCCAATCGGCACGGAAGTCTTTGACTGTTGCCCGCGTGGGAACACGAATCGATTCCGGCGATCGGCTCTCAATCCGGTACCCAGTGTTGTCTGGGAAACCCGATACGAACGAGGCCGAGGATGTACTTGGCTGCCAAGGTGTAATCAGACTCGCCATCCGCCCGGTGGACATCACGACATCATCGTCCGGATCACGAAGGGAAACTTCGGACTGGCCGTAGCTCGGGAGCATCACGCTCATCCACGAACGAGCCCGGCTTGTTGGTTGCCCGTAGACCTGCTCAAAGAGGGTGAGGTGTGTAATGTTGACCTTCTTGGGACGCAGCATTGAAGCACCCATCCAGGAGAGCGCGGTGAACACCGCGATCATCACCACAAATCCGACCCATGCGTGCTGGCTCTTCTTTCTGCTCTTGAGTAGCGCAAAGCCACCCGGCCCGGCAATGATCCAATAGATGATGAACACGATGAGCCCGAAGAATACCCCCTGGATAGCGCGGCCGGTCTTGGCGATCTCCCCGGAGATATTCGTGTCAAACTCAAGGACGGTCCTGGACCGCACATCAGAGAGTAACTGATCGTTCATTTCCGCTGGGCGTTTGACATCGCCCCTCATGCCCAGAATCCTGTGCCAGAACGACTCGGGCTCGGGAAGACCGAGCCTGCGGAGTTCACCCTGACCAAGATTGATCCCCACCACCGTCACCATTCCAGACCCAACAATTCTGCGGATCGCGATGGTTTCCCCGACTCTGGTTTTAAGCACCGGGATCGAGGTTCCGGACTGCGCATCGCTCGCGGGCGTGAATGTGGTCAGTGTCCCGTTTGTGGGGAGTTCGATGTCCGCTGATTCTGTGAGCAGTTGGCGGATGGCGTTATAATCCACGCCGTCGCGTCGTTGTGGGCGCTCGATGTCTGGGAGTATGTTGCGGAGCGGGTGGGTGCCGCTGTACCACGGATCGTCTGACGGCGGCATGACAACGATTAAATGTCCGCCTTGCTCGACCCAGTGCCTTAGAGCGCGAGCGCGTTCTGGTGAAAGAGTTGAAGGGTCGTGTTCGCGGAGTGTCGAACTCCCCCATACGAGGAAGTCCAGAGGCACCAGCCCCTGCCAGCGGTCCGGGAGTGAGAGTGTTGTCAGACCCGGAGCGATCCGGATCAGTTCATGGCCAAGTGGTTTCCAGGTCCGGTTATCTACGGTTATCCCGTATTGCTCGATCCCGAGCTGCCTTGTCCCGACCATCCCGCCGATCGCGATCCAGGGCTCTTGCATCACCGGGTTGTATTGAGATACAACCCCGAGCAAACGCCCGGCTCTGTATCCGAGCTGCCCTGCCTCTGCACCACCAGATTCCTCGGCTTCAAACGCGTGAATCTCGAAGCTCGCTTGTCCAAACTGAAACGGAACCCAGCAGTACAACCAGAAACTCTGCGGGAGCCCAGGATTGGCGCTCACGACCCGGTCGTACTGGGCATCGTCCCCGTCTGAATCGCGGATTGTGACTCGTAATATAACCTCACGCTGCGATGACCCCTGATCGAGCATCTGGACCTGGATCCCGGCCCAATCGCCAGAGCGGATCATGCCACCGACTCCTAGGTTCAGGATGGAGAGTTGGACCTCGCCTGTCCCCTGAGCATTGTCCCCACCATCGATCTGGGAGTGGGAACTTGGGGAAATCATCGTCATCATGATAATGACAGCAATCATGTTCAATGTGTGCTTCCAGCAACGCAAGGCGGGACCTCCATATATACCATGGCCGCCCTATGGAATCGGCTGGTGATGAGATTCTATAGCTTCGGAGACAAACTTGCGTGCAAGCCCAAAGTTTCTAGACGAATCGTCCGATCATAACTGCATAATGATCGATTCAGGGACCATGATATTGCTTATTACCGCCCTCACGGGTGGGATATGTGTGCTGTGCCTGTATTCGGTCTACGGGAATGTGATCAGACATGAGACAACTCTGCATGATTTGCGCAATCGTGTTGAATCGCTTCAAAATAAGCAAGCCCTTCATATGGCTGAGCTTAAAGGCGAAATCGCTCCTGATCTCGTAGGAGAAGCCGAAATCCTGAGCGGCGATCCTAAATCTGATGCCGATGATATTCCTGAGAACTATGACATCAATACCGATGCAGGCATGGATCAATCTTCTGCTGAACCCGTCAGTTCAGAAACCAATGCCGCGTGACTTCGAGCTCCCATCCGGAAGCAATCGAGTTCGAACTTCTCGTTCGGTGAGTGAACCCGGTCATCTTCGAGCCCAAAGCCCATAAAGATTGTTTCGAGCCCGATGGATGTTTTGAGCAATCCGGCAACCGGAATTGAACCGCCCGATTTGATCATCGCCGGCTTGATGCCACACGCTTTATTGATCGCACGGAACGCCGCTTGGAGTGGCGCGGATTCTGTTGCACAGGTCGCTGGGGCGCCGCCGCCGTGGTTCTCGAATGACCAACTGCACCCTGGTGGTGTGTGTTGATTGAACCATTCGATCGCGGCTTGAGCGATCTTGTCTGAATCCTGATCATCAACCAATCGGAATGAGAGCTTGGCGCTGGCCTTTGACGGGATAACTGTCTTTGCGCCCGGGCCTGTGTATCCCGCGATGATGCCATTGATGTCGCAAGTCGGGCGTGCCCACTCGCGTTCGGTTGCGGTGAATCCGGTCTCCCCTATGTTTGCTTCTGCGGGCATCCCGACGCCTCTCAATGCGGCGACCGGATCGACACCGAGTTCTTTCCAAGCTTGGCGTTCGCCATCGGTTAGATCGCGGACGCCGTCGTAGAAGTTCGGGATGGTGACGCGGCGGTCGTCGTCCCAGAGTTGCGAAAGAACTTTGGTCAGTTCGTTGATTGGATTGGGAACGCGTCCGCCCCAGAGTCCCGAGTGGAGATCTTGGTCTGGGCCGATGAGGGTGACTTCGATGTAGGCGAGGCCGCGGACGCCGTAGGTGATTGCGGGTTTACCTCGTCCGAGCATCCCGGTGTCTGAGATGAGGCAGACATCGGTCTTTGAGAGCATGTCCTTGTTGTCCTCAACAAACTGCTCGAGGTTGACTGACCCGGATTCTTCTTCGCCTTCGAGGAGGACGGTGTAGCGGACACCGCCTCCGGGCTTGCCGGTGGTTTCGTACCATCCTCGCATGGCTTCGAGGAACATCATGACCTGGCCTTTGTCGTCGCACGCGCCGCGGGCAACGATTCGTTCGCCGATCTCGCCGTCGGCTGGTTTGCGGACTGGCTCAAAGGGCGCGGACTCCCAGAGTTCGATCGGATCGACTGGCTGAACATCGTAATGCCCGTAGAAGAGGATATGAGGCCCGTCGTAATCATCATCACCTGGTGAGGTTGCGAGGACGATTGGCTGCCCAGGACTCTCTGCGGTTCCTGTTTTCATCAGCTCAACACTGAATCCGGATGATTTAATATGATCCGCGGCCCACTTGGCGGCATTAGCGGTATCTGGGTCGTGCTTTGGATCGGTCCCTACAGATGGGATACGGAGCCATTCCATAAACCGCTCAATTGATTGATCTTCATTCTTGGATAGCCAGTCGATAACGCGTTGTGTGGACATCTTGATCTCCTCCGGGTGCTTTCGTTGAGCATAGCCAAAAAAGAACCCGCCGCCCAATATGGACGGCGGGATCATAAATCTATGCAACTGTTTGACGGATCAAACAGGTGTCATCGATCGCTCTTAGCGACGACGACGGCCAGTTACCAAGCCACCAAGACCCAAGAGTGCCAAAGCACCTGGAGTTGGGAGGTTTGCAGCACCTGGAGTTGCTGAAGGTGAAGGCTGACCGAACTCGAGGAGTCCGATGTTTGCCGAACCGTCACCAATGCGGTAGAAACCGGCTGGGAGGAAGGTGCCGTCAGGACCGAAGGTGAAGTCGGGGGTGATTGGTGCACCGGCAATGTTTGCAACATCAGCGATGTTATCGAGTACCAAGAATGTTTCGACGATGGCGCTGGTTGCGTCACGGAGAACCATTGTGTAGGAGCCGTTCTCGATGGAGTTTGCACCGATGATCTGATCTGCGGTGTAGCCGTAGGTCGAGATTGAAAGTGCGTTACCGAGTGTGTAGTGACCGCCAGCAGCGATTGAACCGGTGATGCTGAAAGTCGAGCCACCGTCTTGCTGACCGAAGCCAGCGGTGTCTGCGTCTGAGTCCCAGAGTTCGATGGTCCAGCCAGCGAGATCTACTGAGGCGCCGGTGGTGTTGTAGAGTTCGATGAACTCTGCGTCCGAGCCCGATGTTGAGCCGAGGACTTCGTTGAATGTCACGCCAGCGTTTGCGGCGGTTGCGATGCCTGCGAGGGCAGCAATTGCGATTGAAAGCTTCATTTTTCTCTCCAAATTGGTGTAAATTCTCTCACTTCTCTGAACACATTATTGAACGATACTTAACGGCCTATGGGTGACAGTGATCGGGTCAAGAACTCAGAAACACCCATGTTCCGGTCGGTTTCGAACTGTGATAGTACCATAAACCTCCCGATCGATGGAGTCAATTCCTGAGGAATTAAGGTATTGTCAAGAAGATTGGGACATTCCAGCGTCCGATACCCGTATAGAACACAAAAACGCCCCTTTCGGGGCGTTTTTGGATTGCGTAATGATTAGATTTAGTGGAGCTTCACATTTGTTCGCCCGTTGGCCTGGCGTTCCATGAAGTCAATAGATTCTTGTGTAGCGTTGATCGGATTCCAGATTGTCCCGGTGGGGAACCATGGATTTGGATCTTCGTAGGATTCGCGTTGAGTCATTGATTGTACAGAAGTATCAAAGCGTGCCACGTTGAGCTCTTCGTCGTGGCGGTATGAAAGCAGTTGGTTGTTCCCTGTTTCTGAAGCCCATTGACTTCCTCTACCATAAGTTGTTGAGTCTTCAAATATTGGCGAAGAACTGGTAAATGAGCCAAATGAGCTTGGATTGAGCGATGGATCGAAGTCAAGTCCTCCGTCGTCATCCCAGAAACGAGTCCCGTCAGCAAACATGATTTTGCTTGAAGCACTTGTTCCTACTCGATCCATTCTGTGCCTGAATCCCTTAGGTTGCTGTGGAGAGTTCGGATGCGAAATCATGCCTTGAACACGGGTGAAAGTTGCCCCGCTGACAAGACTTTGTAGATATGAAGTTTCATCATCACTCACATGAGCGAATCCTGTAGGCATCAGATAGCTGACCTGAAGAATTCCGTCTTGAGCGGTTTCGTCGAACTCATCCATATCTGATGGATTATCGCCTGGGAACACAAAGTCGTTGAAAACATTTGCTCGAGCACAGGCAAGCGTACTAAAGATATCTCGAGTACGCTGAGCGCGATTGGTAGATAGCCCGACAGAATCGCCTGCGATTGGCGATATCCAGTCTTGTGTTGTCGTTGGAGTGACAGATTCGCTGTTACCCAACAATGCTTCAGCACCGGAAACCAGGCCTTCACCGGGGATAATCACGTTTCCTGTGTATCTTGTTCCCACGTTTACCGGGCTGGAGTAGTACTCGCGGTTGTCAGCGGCGTAGAACGCGTTGAGGGTTGCGATGTTCCGCATGGTGGACTTGCACACGAGGCTCTGGGCACTGGCACGAGCCGATCCGAGGGCGGGC
>Ga0209344_10004082_pt1 | contig 13728 bp, 11 predicted proteins | sample Cruoilmetagenom6_FD_187293 | JGI IMG/M metagenome (GOLD analysis project Ga0209344, IMG submission 187293) | Oil polluted marine microbial communities from Coal Oil Point, Santa Barbara, California, USA - Santa Barbara Oil Seep Sample 6 (SPAdes)... | ecosystem: Environmental > Aquatic > Marine...
CATCGGATTTATTGAACACAATCCAGACAAGGACCTGTGGCTTGGTTTTGGGGAATGGAGCCATTGTCTATTGGCATGGTCTGCAGGCGTCGGTGTGTTTCTGCATATCGCTGCTGCACTCCGACATCACTTCTTGTTGAAAGATGATATCTTGCGCAGAATGCTACCCTGATCAAAACGATCATAAGCGCAAATGCAGACATAGAGGCTCTCAAATGATCTTGCGAATTTTCGGTATTCTTCTGCTCATGATTTCAAGCGCAGTCGCCGCTGACTGGACGATAGATTACGAGAACAGCAAACTCGAATTTGAAGGCACGCAAACAGGAACCGAATTCGACGGCACCTTCCGCGACTTCACTGCAACAGTGCAATTTGATCTCGAAGATTTAGACAATGCTGTCATTGATGTGACGATCGACACTGCGAGCGCGAAAACGGGCAATCCCGAACGTGACGGCATCCTGCCGGGTGCCGATTGGTTTGATGTAGCCAATCATCCAACAGCTCACTTCATCTCTTCCAGCGTCGTTTATATGGAGAATGGTTACACCGCTATCGGAACGTTGACGATGAAAGGTGTCTCACAGGAAATCCACCTCCCGTTCAATCTTCGCGAAACCAATGGCGTCACAGAGGCAGTTGGTGGCATTACTGTTGATCGAAATGAGTATGGGATTGGCACCGGGCCATTAGGCCCGATGGTAGGAAATGATGTCGTCATCAAATTTCATCTGACGGCGATGCCCTGACGGTTAGCCAGGTAGTTTTTCAAACTCTGCAACACCCTCGGGCACCATATGAAACGCCTGCTTGTCACAAGTATAAATCGCTACCAGAGGCCCTTCAAACAGAGAGGGGTCATCCATGGTTCCAACCTTTAGCAAAACGACGCCCGGTGCTCCAGGAGCTCTTGAGAGCAAGCTTGTGCCACACGATCCACAGAACTCTCGTTTAACGGCAGGATCAATATCTGTACGTTGAAATATTTTTGGGGCGCCCTTCGTATATTTGAATGCAGCCTCCGGCATCCCCATCGTCACATTGGGTCCACCGCCAGAAATATACTGGCACTCACGACAATGACACTGCGCTTTAAACAATGCGTCGCCTTCCACTTCGTAGCGAACTTCTCCGCAATAACATCCGCCTTCTACTTTCATGACGTCTCTCCCATATGTTTGTTTTATTGGGGTATGTTGGCAGATCACGCAAGACAGCGCCAACAGTTTGAAGCCGCAACTATCGGGGCAACGCGGGCAGGCTACGCAAAGCTGAAATCATCAGTACCGAGGTTTACTAGACTGACCCCCGTCAGGGTCACTTCCATATCTCCGACGCCATTACCAGTCACGTCGAACGTCAACAAATCCGTTCCATCGTTGAAATGGGCTTCGGTATCACCCGTTCCGGTAAACGCATTCGTATCCGCACCAAGAAAATTGAATGTGCCGTTCAACAACCCGATAAGAATAATGTCTTCGGCGGCATCTGTCGCATCGAAATCCAAAATGCTATCGCCCGCACCGATCACGGAATCGATGATAGCGCCAAACTGGAAGGTATCGCTGCCACTACCACCGGTCTGTTCGTCTTGACCCACCCCTCCCGTCAAGGTGTCATTGCCATTATCGCCGAACAGGAAATCATCACCGCTTCCGCCTAACAACGTGTCGTTGCCAGTCCAACCACGAAGCGTATCGCTTCCAGCCCCGCCATCCATCTGATCGTTTCCAGCTTGGCCATACAGACCATCATCGCCTGAGCCGCCGTCTAAGTGATCGTCTCCATTTCCTCCAAACAGAGAGTCATTGTCACTGTCACCAAATAGGAAGTCTATATCGTCACCACCAAACAACGTGTCGTTCCCGGTCCAGCCACGAAGCGTATCGCTTCCAGCCCCGCCATCCAGCCGATCGTTTCCAGCTTGACCGTACAGAGCATCATCGCCTGTGCCGCCCTCTAGGTGATCGTGCCCATTCTCTCCAAACAGAGAGTCATTGTCACTATCGCCATACAGGAAGTCTCTATTGTCACCACCAAACAACGTGTCGTTGCCAGTCCAACCACGAAGTGTATCGCTTCCAGCCCCGCCATCCAGCCGATCGTTTCCAGCTTGACCGTACAGAGCATCGTCGCCTGTGCCGCCTTCTAGGTGATCGTGCCCATTTTCCCCAAACAGAGAGTCATTGTCGCCATCCCCATACAGGAAGTCTCTATCCTCACCACCAAACAACGTGTCGTTGCCAGTCCAACCACGAAGCGTATCGCTTCCAGCCCCGCCCTCCAGTCGATCATTTCCAGCTTGACCATAGAGAGCATCATCGCCTGTGCCGCCGTCTAGGTGATCGTGCCCATTCTCTCCAAACAGAGAGTCATTGCCGCCATCCCCATGCAGGAAGTCTCTATCATCACCGCCTAACAACCTGTCGTTGCCGGTCCAGCCACGAAGCGTATCGCTTCCAGCCCCGCCATCCATCTGATCATGACCATCTTGACCATACAGAGTATCATTGCCTGCGCCGCCTTCCATTTGGTCATTGCCACCTTCACCAAACAGCGTGTCATCGCCGTCATCGCCATAAAGGAAATCTGTTTCGGCGCCGCCTAACAACCTGTCGTTGCCAGTCCAGCCTCGAAGAGTATCGCTTCCAGCCCCCCCGTCCATCTGATCATGACCATCTTGACCATACAGAGCATCGTCGCCTGTTCCGCCTTCTAGGTGATCGTGCCCATTTTCCCCAAACAGAGTGTCATTGCCGCTATCGCCGTACAGGAAGTCTCTATCCTCACCACCGAAAAGAAGGTCCCCCCCATCACCGCCGCGCAATGTATCGCCGCCAGCGCCCCCATCCAACCGGTCATAGCCGCCGAGACCAAGCAACGCATCAATGCCACCATTACCCTGCAAATTGTTATTGGCCTGATTGCCGGTGATAGTATCGTTGCCCGATCCGCCGCTCGCAATTTCGATAACCACGCCATTGGCAATGGTGAACCCACCGTGGATGCCAGCAACATAGGACACATAGCCACCTCCACCGTCCTGCTGCTGCAAAGTCGCAGCACGAAGATCAATCATGGCGTTTGTCGAACCTGAATGCCTTATTGTGTCCGTATTCCCCCCCGTATCCCAGATTGCCGAATAGAAGGTCCCTGTACCATTGCTGGTCGGGAGAATATAGGTGTTGTTACCAGCATTAAAACTGGTCCTGGCACCGTAATCGGATTGCAATGCAGCAATGTCCAGCCCCATCAGACTGCCTTGCCATCCGTAGGAGCTGCCCAGCGTCGGTCGGCCATGTGGCGCAGTCGACCAGCCGTCATTGTAGCTCATCGTTGTGAAGATGCCCTGGTTCAAGGCATTGTCGCCATAGTCACCGCTCGAGCTGCTGACCCCCGGCAAAATTGTAGACGCGCCACCGGTATCATGTGGATGGGCAAGCCCCAACCCGTGACCAAACTCATGGATCATGGTGACAAATCCATAACCACCTTGTTCCAGTCCACCGCTTGTATTCCAACCAAGCGCATCTGTAGCAAAAACACCGGTGCCGGAGTTGCTGGCGCCAGGAGGGACAAACGTGCCCAAATAGTCAACATTTGTCGTGGTGACGAGGTTAAAGTCTGCGTTGGCTGTAGAGTTCACCTGGTTGAAGGTGACATTGATATAATCATCAATGACGCCAAACGCTTCCATCGCCTGTTGGGTTTCGTAACTTGACCAACCTTGCGATGTTACACCGCCGAACGCTTCACCACTTGCGGCGAAATAAACATTGATGACGTTGTTGGTTGCAGAAACTACAGTACCCCAATCAATCGAATCCAATGGACTAGGCGGAGCAACTGTATTTACCGAAAGTGTATATCCGCCAAGACGGGTGCTATACGCATCAGCAGCGATATAAAAGGTCCCCGTCGAGGTCGCCGTGTATGTCAGCAATGAGTTGAGACCCGGCCCTCCATCATCATTATATGCCAATTGGATACCGGATGAATTGTACAGCCGAACATAAGGATCACTGAGCGCAGTACCGCCGCCGATGCTGTTGCTACCGTTCAGCGCAAACTCGTAAGTTTGGCCAGATACTAACTGAACCTCGTACCAATCTTCGTCGGAAGTATTGTTGATAACGCCCGACACCGACCCACCGACAGCAACTGTGTATGGCGTCGAGGTGTTTTCAGGGATAGAATCCGGCCCGATAAAGCGCATAACTTGCGGATCAACATCACTTGCGATGGTGTCGTCAAATGTTTCTAGATCAAAGTTTAGATCGCCTCGAATGTTTGCCATTACGCCTACCCCTATTTTTGCATAAATATAGGGACTCTAAACTTTGGATTTCAAACAAAAAATGGACAGCGACGAGTTTCCGCTTTGTTACAGTCTGTAAAAGCAGCCCAAACCAAAAGAACCACGCGCCTTCAAGCTGAATTGGATTACAATATTCATGTAGGTCTGACCAACAAAGTTTGAACTGACATGTTTAAGCTAATGAACCATGGTGCAAGATGAAACAGCGACTCACTCTCCGCGTTCTGACAGTTACGCTGATTTTTGGAGTATTAGGGTGCAGAGCAAAGATAGAAGCCTCCCAACCCGCAGACGAGCCTACAGAATTGGAACACGACCACAAAGGACAGCAGGGTTTACCGCACGCTCAAGGACGAACCTTCTACACTCTGGATCAGTATCTTGCCCATTTGACGACAATGGGTATGCAGGATCGACCGTTTTATGAACAAGTGGGACCGGACCGGTATCGACTAAACGTCGGCCGTGGAGGACATGGGAAACCGCCTCAACATTTCACCCGCGAAGAGTTGATGCACAAATATGGTTTTACCGAATAGCTGAACAAACCGGCAGAGCCAAAAGCTTGAAAATTCAAACCATCAAGACGTCGCGAACGCCGGTCTTTGCGAGGAGAGAAACTGGTACGCCCTAGGGGAATCGAACCCCTCTTTCCAGGTTGAAAACCTGGCGTCCTAACCGATAGACGAAGGGCGCTCAGTGCGGCTTTAATAAGGGCTCACTTCGGGGAATGCAAGTGCCTAATCCGTTGTTTTTGTGGATAATGCTGGTTTCTTCCACTTAAAGTCGAACTGCATCATCAATCTGCAATTGCACGTCGCGTCGCCCCTGCCAATCATCGGCTTTTAGGCGGCCTGCAACGTGAAAAACCGCCCCGCCGCTGTTCAAAAGCCCTTCACCCAATTCAGAATCTGCCGCTCGGAACGCGATTCCCTTGAGCCGTCCGCCTTCATCGCCCGCCAAAATACAACGAACGTGGTTCTGACCAACCCGGTCGGCGCGCACAATGCGCACACGTGGCACCGCAAAGCGTGGCTCTGTATTGCCAGCACCATACGGTCCAGCCTGTTCAAGCAGTTCAAACATGTCTCGTGAGGCTGCATTTGTGGTGAGCGCACCGTCCAGTTTCAAAAAGCGGGTTTCACCAGCAGCCAACACATCATCTGCGACACGATCAACAAGAAACGCCTGCAACGCTTCCAGCTTGCCAGCCGGTACTGTTAAGCCAGCCGCCATTGCGTGACCGCCACCATTGGCTAACAAGCCCGCTTCCAGTGCCGCAGTCACCACACGCCCAAGATCAACACCAGGGATAGAGCGCCCAGATCCCCTGCCCTCTCCGTTGTTATCTAAGGCGATCACAAAAGTTGGCCTTTCATATTTGTCTTTTAGCCGGCTCGCGACAATACCAATAACACCAGGGTGCCAACCTTGTGCAGCCGCAACAATCATCGATGGCGCTTGATTAGCGCCAGATCGCGCCAACTGCGTGTCTACTTGTTCCAGCGCTTGTTCAAGGACCAGCGCTTCGATAGCCTGCCGTTCCCTGTTGTAGGTATCCAGCGCAGCTGCAATTTCATGAGCTTCTGCTTGGTCGTGGGTAGTAAGAAGCCGTGCGCCAAGGTCTGCGCGTCCGACGCGACCACCAGCATTAACACGTGGCCCTAAAAGAAACCCTGCGTGATAGGTTCCAGGCTTCCCATCCAATTTTGAGACGTCGCCAAGAGCGGCCAACCCTAAGTTCTTGCGACCTGCCAAAACTTTCAATCCTTGGCTCACCAGGGCTCTATTCAAGCCTGTCAGCGGGACAACGTCACACACAGTGCCAAGCGCCGCGAGATCAAGAAGCTCCAACAAGTTCGGTTCCCCTCGTTCGCCTTCGAACCAGCCTTTCGCCCGCAACGACCGGTTGAGCGCCACAAGCAAGAGGAAGACAACGCCAACCGCCGCCAGCTGCCCTAGATCGCTCGTATCGTCCAAGCGATTAGGATTCACCACAGCAACCGCAGGTGGCAATTGGGGTTCAGCCTGGTGATGGTCAACAACAACGACGTCTAGGCCGCGTTCTTTTGCAATCCCCAATGGCTTATGCGCCATGGTCCCGCAATCAACTGTGATGATGAGAGAGATGCCCAGGTCTTTGAGCTTCAAGAACGCAGGTACGTTGGGTCCGTAACCTTCTTTGATGCGATCTGGAATATAAATGCGCAACGGCACCCCAACCATTTCGAAATAGCGTTTCAAAAGAGCTGAAGACGTTGCCCCATCCACGTCATAATCGCCGAACACAGCAACATGCTCTTCGCTAATTATCGCACGCGAAATACGGTCAGCTGCAACATCCATATCCGCAACGATAGAGGGATCTGGAAGATAGTTTTTTAAAGTCGGGTTGAGGTGAGCGTCGCATGTTTCAGGCGTCACACCGCGTGCTGCCAATACACGTGCAACGAGTTCTGGGATTTCAGCTTGTTGTGCGAGCTGAAGCGCCAAGCGATCATCTTCAAGCCGGGGCATCCAGCGTCGGCCAGTCAACGACCGTCCGACACCTAAAAATCCACTATCCGGCTCGTAATCCAATCCGCCTCCAAGCAGGGTCAACCAATTGGCTAGCCCATTTAGATAGATGCAAACTTTGAGTCTGCACGGTGGAACGCGCGAATGCGCCGCACTGTTCCAGTCGAAGCGCGCATAACGATCGTATGCGTTGAGACTCCCTCAGGCGTCACTTTAATGCCGTCCAGCATTGAACCATCGGTCACGCCCGTCGCCGCAAAAATCACATCGCCACTGGCCATTTCATTCATGGAGTATTTGGCATCAAAATCCTTGACGCCCATACGTGCAGCCCGTTTCTTTTGTTCTTCATTGTTTGTCACCAAACGGCCCTGCATTTGGCCGCCGATGCAACGAAGTGCCGCCGCTGCAAGCACGCCTTCTGGCGCGCCGCCTACACCGATATATATGTCAATGCCAGTCGCACGGTCCGTCGTTGCAATCACACCAGCAATGTCACCGTCAGAAATCAAGGCAACGCGCGCACCAACGTCGCGGATAGCCGCGATCAAAGAGGCGTGGCGTGGGCGATCAAGCACACATGCGCAAATCTCAGATACATCCACACCCTTGGCTTGTGCCAATGCCTTAATATTATCAGCAGGTGAGGCATCCAGATCAACGATCCCGTCAGGGTATCCGCCGCCAATGGCAATCTTGTCCATGTAGACGTCGGGAGCATTTAGCAATGTGCCGCCTTCAGCTAACGCGACAACGGCCAATGCATTTTGCATGTTCTTGGCGGTCAGCGTCGTGCCCTCAAGCGGGTCCAAGGCGATATCTACTTTAGGCCCGTTCTTGGTTCCAACTTCTTCACCAATAAAAAGCATCGGTGCTTCGTCGCGTTCGCCTTCGCCGATAACAACCACACCATCAATGTCGAGGTCATTCAGTTCCTGGCGCATGGCGTCCACAGCAGCCTGATCGGCCTCTTTTTCATCACCCCGACCTGAAAGACGTGATGCAGCAACAGCCGCACGCTCAGTAACGCGCACAAGCTCAAGCGACAATGTACGGCTCAAGCCAGCTGTCTTATCTGCACTTTTCGATGTCATCAGGTTCCCCAATATCTAAAACGGATCATGTTCACTTCGGTTGATGGACTTTTAGCTGCCTTCAATGCGGATCACAACAGGTGTGCTCACCACATCGGCATGTTTCGACAACAATTCCATGGCCTTTTGCATTGTAGCTTCCAACGTCTCATGCGTAATTATCACAACCGGCAACCAGGCGTCGTCGTCCCCGCTATCACCATGTTGCACAATCCGCTCAATAGAGACACCTGCGTCTGCCAGCGCTTTGGTGATTTCGGCCATGCTGCCTGCGCGATCAACAGCTTTAACGCGCAAATAATAGCCCCCAGAATGGCCAGACATTGAGGCAGGGCGCGGCTCACTCAATTGCGAATACGGCAAGCCAAAAGGCGCATAGACAATGCCGCGCGCAATATCAACCAGATCTGAAATCACAGCTGACGCAGTCGGACCTTCGCCCGCACCAGGCCCCTCCAAGACCACATCACCCACGTAATTCCCATGGACGGCGACGGCGTTTGTCACGCCTGAGACGGCTGCAAGAGCAGTTGTTTGCTTGACGAGTGCTGGATGAACGCGTTGTTCAACCAGACCATCGTCAGCAAGCGAGGACAGCCCTAACAATTTGATCCGATAGCCAAATTCCGCAGCGAACTGGATGTCTTCAGCGCCAATCGCCTCAATTCCCTCTACAAAAACAGAGGGGAAATCCACTTTGGTACCAAAAGCCAGGCTGGCCAGAATAGCAAGCTTGTGAGCGGCATCAGTGCCACCAACATCAAAACTAGGGTCGGCCTCCGCATACCCCAAACGCTGTGCATCATTCAGCACATCGGCAAAGTCAGCGCCTGTGCTTTCCATCTCTGTGAGAATATAATTGCATGTCCCGTTCAAAATCCCTGCAACAGAGCTGATTTTGTTGGCAACAAGACCTTCGCGTATAGCCTTAATGATGGGAATGCCACCAGCAACTGCGGCTTCATAATTCAATGCAGCGCCGCTCTTTTCCGCAAGAGCTGCCAACTCACCACCATGATGGGCAACAAGAGCCTTGTTCGCGGTCACAACATGGCGACCGGCTGTCAAAGCAGCCTCAACGCCGGCTTTTGCTGATCCATCAGCACCGCCCATCAGCTCTACAAAGACGTCAATCTCGCCATCCCGCGCCATTGCGATGGGATCATCGAACCATTTTGCACCAGATACATCAAACCCACGATCTTTTGAGCGATCTCGGGCACTAATCGCCGTGACGACGATTGGACGTCCAGCAACGGCAGATAAGCGCTCACGCTCCTGTTCCAACTGTTTGCCGACGCCACCGCCAACAGTACCCAGACCAGCCAGGCCAATTCGCAGCGGGATCGTCATTTCTATGCTTTCTTTCCAGGATAGGACACTACAGTGCCACCTGAGGGATCGTAATTAGCTAGGATTTTATCAGCATCGGCTAGGAATTTTTTCACACTACGCGCCGCCTGCCGGATCCGCTGTTCATTTTCAACAAAGCCAATACGAACATGATCATCACCATATTCACCAAAGCCAATTCCCGCGGCCACAGCAACATCAGCGTGCTCAATCAAAAGCTCTGAGAACGCCAGCGAACCCAGATGCTTGAATTTCTCGGGAATAGGCGCCCACGCAAACATGCCAGCCTGCGGTTTAGGAATATCCCAGCCAGCACGCGCCATGGACTCGATAAGAATATCGCGTCGCGCTTGGTATATGCCTCGAATTTCCTCGATGCAATCCGTCGGACCATTAAGCGCCGCAGTCGCGGCCACCTGGACCGGCGTGAATGCGCCATAATCCAAATAGGATTTAACCCGTGCCAATGCGCCAACAAGGCGCTCATTGCCAACACAAAAGCCCATACGCCATCCCGGCATCGCAAATGTCTTCGAGAGCGACGTGAATTCAACCGCGATATCTATCGCACCCGGCACCTCAAGAAGAGATGGCGGCGGCGGTGTATCGTCAAAGTAGATTTCAGCGTAGGCGAGGTCAGAAATCAGCCACAAGTCGTGCTGTTTGGCCACTTTCACGACTTCTTTGTAGAAATCAAGTGTTGCCACAAATCCTGTAGGATTGGATGGATAATTGAGCACCAGCGCCGAAGGTGCCGGTACGGAGTGCCTAAGAGCACGGTCAAGCGCGCGCAAATACGCCTCGCCCGGTGGCAAATCACCTGGCAAATGGCGCACAACGCCACCAGAAATGATGAAGCCAAAAGCATGGATTGGATACGACGGATTAGGCACCAGGATCACATCACCAGGTGCTGAAATCGCCTGAGCAAGATTTGCTAATCCCTCTTTAGAGCCTAAAGTAGCAATAACCTGTGTTTCCGGGTCAAGTTTGACCCCAAAGCGGCGCTCATAATAACCAGCTTGAGCTTTCCTGAGACCTGGAATGCCCTTTGACGATGAATAGCGATGTGTCCGAGGGTCTTGAACTGTCTCGATCAGCTTATCGACGATATGCTTGGGCGTCGGCATATCCGGATTGCCCATGCCAAAATCGATAATGTCCCGTCCTTCCGCTCGCGCCTTCGCTTTGAGGCGGTTGACCACCTCTAAAACATAAGGTGGTAGGCGCTTAATGCGGTGAAATTCCTCTGTCATCTCAAAGAACTCCGGCTAAATAGCCATTGTGAAAAGGCGGGTTAAATTGGGCTCCACGGAAATCGGCTTGTTTGGCAAATCACAGTGGGAGCGTCGTTATACCCTCAAAAAATTGCAGGAACCAAGCCAATTGCGACGACAAAGGCTACGAAAGCAATCGTTGGGATAAAAAACGAGTACAACGCGAGATAATCAGCAGAAAACGTCCAAAAAAGATCATTCTCGCTGCTTACACCAAAATCATTCAATAAAGATCTCAGCGCGTCGATTTCCGGCTTCTCCAGCAGGCATGGACTCGTAATAGACGGGCACCGCATCGCCTTTCGCTTCCACAAACACGCGCGATGGATCGACACCATTCTGGATTAGCGCATTGGCAACAGCCGTTGCGCGGTCAAGAGACGCTTTGAAATTCGCCAATACATGACGCCCTACTGCCAAATCACCCGTTCTGCTCGAGGCATGGCCAACAACCCGCACAAAACCGCCTTGCGATCGAACGGCGTCCGCTGCTTGCGCGACCTTTAGACGATCCGCCGCATTTAACTGCGTCGACCCGTGCCCAAAACTCACCACGTAAGGAGGAATATTGCCCGGTCCGCCCTGGCTTGCGAATGCTGCCGTAACACCAGGACCCTTTGAGGGCTGCAAAGACGCTCCCGGCCCGATCCCTCTCAAAGCATCCAAGTTGACCTTAACAGGATCCTCGGGGTCAGCAGTACCAATCGTTGTGCTCGCAGGTGTTCCATACCGTGAACTCACGATTGGACCCGCAGCTTCCAATGCTTCTTGTGCAAGAGCTGGCGCTGTTGAGGCTTCAAAACGGTCATTCGCCCGTTGCGCAGTCGTCACGGGTGCCGCAGCAGGTGGTGCAACTGGTGCAATGACACGCTGGGTTGAGGCTGACGCTGCGTCAATTGGTGCCACACGATCATCAACTTGGCTCTCAGTCCGAGCTACTCTCGCGACGCGTTCGCTTTCAGGCAATGCAGGAACCGCCGCGCGGCGCGCTACCGGTGGTGGCGTAGCAACGGGTGCTCGTGCTGCAACAGGTGCTGCTGGTGCGACTTGTGCAACGGGTGCAGATACAACCGAAGCAGGCGCATTTGGCACTATCTCAACAGCTTGTGTTTCTGAACCCCGGTTTTGTGGCACTTCCGCAGTTGTCGCTGCAGAAGAAGGCAGCGCACGGCCTCCGCGATCTGGCGCAGGAATAATCCCGGTGTCAGGAGCCGCCGCGATCGGCGTTGGCGCCACAGGTGCCGGTGCTGCAATTACAGGTGCTGGAACAGGAGCGGCACTTCTGGGTGCTTGAGCTGGAGCTTCAGTACCACCGCGCAAAACCTCGTCAGTATAACGTGCGCGTTCCCGGTCAGCAGCCAAACCTTCCGCTGCTTCACGACGTTGGGCCGCTGTACTTGAAGGTGCAGGCTTTTCAGGAACATCTGCAAGTTCTGGAAAATCCTGTTCAGTTGAAGGATCCGCTGACGCGGCAGCCGCATCATCACCATAAATTAATCCCGGCTTTGCCCATTCCGGCGCCGTTGAGCAAGCAGCAAGGCCGACTACCAAGGCAATCGCACTCGCTCGTTTACCCAAACGTAAAGCAGCATTTCCAAAACCAGACAAATTTTCACCACTCATTTGACTTGCGGTTGTCACGGACGTCCCCCACAGCTGACCAAACATGGGCCGCTCCTTTTGATGCCTGCCGACGATTCGAGATGCAGGCCACAGATAAATCTCATAACACCCTATATGATAAATAACGCGTAAGTAACCAGAGCAAACCCAGACTTTTAACAGAATTTTTGAAAGATCTTGTACTGCCCAAATTTGACGCGCCGCCTATAGTGCCCACACGCAGCTTCACCGCACTTTGGACTTCAAGTCGGTATTCCACCTTACGACGCCTGCTGCAAACAATCGCCACGCACGAATTCGAAGCTAATGAAACACTTTAAGGGATCAGTTTTTCACATATAAAACAGTAACTTCCAGATCATTTCGCAGAAATAATATTAACCATGTTTTCCGCAAACTGGATTGCCTTGAGAACACGTAGGATCGACTCAGAGTTACCTCTATGGTCCGCGCCATGGAAAACCAGATTTCGTCAGATTTGAGTCTCGGGCTCATTGCCCTAGTTCTAGCGACCGCACTTATGCACGCCAGCTGGAACGCGATGGTGCGTGGGAGTGCGGACAAGTTGAGCTCTTTGGCCCTTATGACGGGCGCCAGTGCCATCATCGCGCTGCCGGTTTTGCCCTTCTTGCCGATGCCAACGATGGAAACCTGGGGCTTTTTGCTTTTTACCCTCATCCTTCACACCGGATACAAGCTCTTCCTCGTTCGGGCTTATACATTCGGTGATCTGGGGCATGTTTATCCCATAGCCCGGGGCTCAGCCCCCCTGCTCGTCACCATTGGCGCATTTCTATTCATCGGAGAGACTCTTTCAATCTGGGCCATTGGCGGTCTTTTGCTTGTCACGGGTGGCATCATAAGTCTGGCATGGAACAAGCGCGGCGGCACAGCAGACGAAAGCAAAGCCACCATTTATGCCCTCATCACAGCGACATTCATCGCCAGTTACACAATGGTCGACGGCATCGGTGGCCGGGTCGCCCAATCACCGTTTGTTTATGTGTTTTGGTTGTTTGTCCTGGATGGAGGTGTGTTTTTTGCCATTGGCCTTTATCGCCGTGGCTGGACCTCCCTCAAAAACACATCATCCGTCTGGTCGGTAGCAATCGGCGGAGCAGCACTACAATTGATCGCCTATGGCATCGTCATCTGGGCCATGAGCGTGGCGCCGCTCGGACCCGTTTCCGCACTTCGGGAAACCAGCGTCATTTTCGCAGCATTTCTGTCCTCTTTCATGCTGAAAGAGCCGATAGGTCGTCTTGGGCTCGCTGCAGCTATCACCGTGACTATAGGCGTGGCACTTATTAAACTTTAGGCTTCAGCAGCCTTATTTGTAGTGACCACCAGCGCACCGCCATGCGCTCTCACGCCGGGCACCACCAACATGATGGCCTCCATTATCTGGCTCATGCCGCCAAGGACCAGCAACCCCAGATTTACCAGCAGTGCATTTCTCATTTTGCCTCACATGCAGATTTATAGCCTTCTACAAAAATCAAGTTCCACCCAAAATCATAACCACCACGAATGCCTTCAATCC
>Ga0209344_10004083_pt1 | contig 13725 bp, 14 predicted proteins | sample Cruoilmetagenom6_FD_187293 | JGI IMG/M metagenome (GOLD analysis project Ga0209344, IMG submission 187293) | Oil polluted marine microbial communities from Coal Oil Point, Santa Barbara, California, USA - Santa Barbara Oil Seep Sample 6 (SPAdes)... | ecosystem: Environmental > Aquatic > Marine...
CGTAATGCCAGAAGTTCTTCTTCGGGGCGTGGGACAAATGATGCGATTCCTGCTGCGTCAACTGATTGAGTGCCGTTAACCAAAACCGCAACACTCAGGCGTTTTACAGCTCCGGGGGCTTGAGTGACTTCGCGTTCGGTTTGCGACACTTCGTAGTTCACACGTTCGCGCGTTTCGTTTGTCTGGCTGTTGGAACTATCACCTGAGGAACCATCGCCATCTGGCAAATTTGACGCAACGGTGACGGCACCGCTCCCCTGATCGTTGGCCGAATTTGTCCGTTCTTCCGTGTCCGTGCTGATCGCCACGCGGCTTTCTGGATCAATAAGGCGCTCGCGAATGAGTTCTGTTGTTTTAACTGTGTCCACACTCACCTCAACCACGGCATTTCCGGGCCCGACACGAGCTTCGACAAGCCGTTGAACACGTAACCGCATTGTGTCGGCTTGATCGTCTCCAACATGTGATTGTGTTTCTTCAGCCCCGCCAATAAGGCCGCCTGAACTGTCGATAATCGATACGTCTTCGGTGGCCATACCTGCCACTGCTGAGGCGACTAAAAACTTCAGAGCCTGTGCGTGTTTTGGTTGCAAGCCTCCTGAAATGGCGGTCACCATCACCGAGGCTTTTGGTCTTATGTCACGTTGGAACGGATTAGACCCAGTGTTTGCGATATGAACTCGTGCCGCATTGATCGAAGGGTTGGCGATTATTGTGCGCGCCAATTCACCTTCTTTGGCCCGCCAATATGCGGCATCAAACATTTGGGATGTTGTGCCAAACCCCGATAGCTCATCAAGTAACTCATATCCCTGCCCGGAATTGGAAGGTAACCCCTCACTGGCCAACGTCATGCGCAAAGCGTCACGTTGTGCCGAATCTACAAATATCGCATTCCCGCGGATTTCGTGGGCAATACCACGTTGCTCCATGGCACGCACGACCTCGCCGGCCGGCCCGCTTTCGAGGCCTGCATACAATAGTGACATTGACGGTGAGGTGGCGACACGCGCCAAGCCAAGAACAGCGGCAAACATTGCCACACTGGCAAAAGCAACGATAAGACGTTTGCGTGTATCCAAAGCGTACCAAACCGAAATGACTTTTTGCAATTCTTGCCTCCTCAACTCCGACATTTTGCCGGATGACCGGGTCATGTTTGGCTGATCAGGCTTAACAATCGGTTAGTGCCTCACAGTCTATGTTGATTGCATTGGGCAAACAGGTGCATACGATGGCGGATTCAAAAAGCGAACAGGTTGAAATTCCCAAGAAAGCGTCGAAAAAGCCTTTAATTTTCGCCTTTTGCATTGCCCTTACGGGTGGCGGAGGTGGCTTTTTTGCCGCGTATTCCGGTATGATGCCGGGCTACGAATCGGGCCCGGATACAGACAGCGATCACGTGGTAGAGATGACTGCTAAGATCGGCGAATTACCTGATGTAGCGTATGTACCTATTGAACCACTGGTAATTTCTTTGGGCGATGGTGCCAATGGGGCGCACCTGAGGTTTCGGGCTCAATTAGAGGTGAAAACAAAATACAAATCGGATGTCGAACAGATTCTGCCGCGTGTTGTGGATGTATTGAACAGCTATCTTCGGGCACTCGAAACACGGGACCTTTCGGATAGCACTGCGTTGATTCGATTGCGGTCTCAAATGCTTCGTCGGGTTCAAATTGTGACTGGTGGCGAACGGGTCAATGACCTTCTGATCATGGAATTTGTTTTGAACTAAAGGTGTTAGATGGAAATGATCGCCGATATTCTTTTGGTTGCTGGTGCCTTGGGCGCCGGTTTTTATTGCTTCGTACTCGCGCGGCGATTGAATAGATTGAATGATCTTGAATCAGGGGTCGGGGGCGCTGTTGCAGTGTTGTCAGCGCAAGTTGATGATTTGACAAAAACGCTTGAAGCCGCACGAAATACTGCGGGTGAATCAACGGGTTCTCTGGAGAATTTGACCGATCGGGCCGAGCAGGTTGCACGTCGCCTCGAATTGATGGTGGCCTCGATGCACGATCTTCCCGATGCGTCACGAGATACGCCGCCTGTTCGGGCAGCAAAGTCTCCGTTGGGGCCGGTATTTCGACGCCACGGTAATGAACACGGTAATGAAGAGGCCGCACGATGAAGCGCGCACAGAATTCTAAAGCCCGAAAACCACGCCGTGCTGGTCGCGGTGCATTGTTTGTTGTGGCAGGTTTACTGTTCGGCTCGGCAATGTTGCGGATGGGGCACGATGCCGGGCAAGCTTTCGCCCGTGCTGACGGCGAAATTGAAACTGTGGGTTTAGATTCCCCTCCTGACATTTTTCAGGCCAGTCAGGGAACTGGAATGCAGGAATTGCTAGATGCTTTTCAGAAACGTGAAGAACGTATTCACAAGCAAGAGAATGCAATCAAGGACCGAATGCAAATCTTGAAGTTGGCCGATCAGGAAATTGAACGGAAACTCGCGAAACTGGTGCAGGCAGAAGAAGACTTGCGTGCCACAATTGCCTTGGCGGACACCGCAGCCGAAGGTGACATCGCACGTTTGACCAAAGTGTATGAAAATATGAAGCCGAAACAGGCCGCCGCATTGTTTGAGGAGATGAACGCGCAATTTGCAGCCGGGTTTCTGGGCCGGATGCGGCCCGAAGCAGCAGCTGGTATTATGGCTGGTTTAAGTCCCGAGGCTGCACATAGTTTCAGCGTCGTACTGGCGGGGCGAAATGCGGAAGTTCCTATTGAATAAACGATCTACGCTCAATGATTCTTAACCCAATGCTGTCAGCCTGCAATCCGGACTAAGTGGCGGAGCATGTGATGATTGGTTTAGTTGGAATCCTCATAATTTTCATTATGGTTTTTGGTGGCTATTTGGCGGCTGGCGGTAAACTTGGGATTATCCTCAAAGCTTTGCCATTTGAGTTTATGATGATTGGCGGAGCTGCGACGGGTGCGTTTCTCTTGAGCAACGACATGTCGTCGGTAAAACATACTTTAAAAGATATCGGGAAGGTATTCAAAGGCCCACGTTGGAAACACAATGATTATCGTGATTTGCTCTGCCTGCTGTTTGAGCTTATCCGGCTCGCGCGACAAAATCCAATTGCCATTGAAGAACATATTGAAGACCCGGACCAATCTTCAATTTTTACTAAATACCCGAGTATTTTAAAGGACAAGGAAGCAGTTGCGTTGATAAGCGACACAATGCGTTCAGCGTCGATGAATTATGACGACCCCCACCAGGTTGAGGAAGTTCTGGATAAACGCATGGATGCCACGTTGCATCATGCATTGCATTCCAGCCATGCGTTGCAAACGGTCGCGGATGCGCTACCGGCACTAGGAATTGTTGCCGCGGTTTTGGGTGTTATCAAAACGATGGCATCCATTGATCAACCTCCCGAAATCCTTGGTAAGATGATTGGCGGAGCACTTGTCGGGACCTTTTTAGGTGTTTTTCTTGCATATGGGCTTGTCGGGCCGTTCGCTTCTAAGGTGAAGGCAGTGGTCGAGGAGGATAGTCATTTCTACCAGTTGATCCGTGAAGTTTTAGTGGCCAACCTTCACAATCATGCAACAAACATCTGCATCGAAGTGGGGCGCCAGAATACGCCGTCCCATTGCCGTCCAAGCTTTGTCGAGCTGGAGGATGCTTTGAAAACCGTGAAGCAGGAAGCGGCATGAAGTGGCTATGGTGTTTGCTGTTGGTTGCAATTTGGTGCAGTTCCGCATTTGCCCAAGTTGTGCCTGTTCGATCCGGTGAACATGAAGGGTTCTCAAGGCTTGTTCTTGATCTGCCTTCTCGTGTCGCTTGGGTGTTGGAGGATATGGCCGACGGTCGGATATTACGTATTGATCGTAAAGGGTTGCGCTATGACACCAGCACCGTATTCCAAAGAATCACGTCAGATCGTCTTGCAAATGTTGAGCAGGCAGTTGGCGATTCCGGTCTCAATCTGAAACTCGCATGTCTGTGCGACGTGGACGTCTTTTGGCACGGTGTGTCAATGCTTGTAGTGGACATTCGCGATCACCCCAAAGATCGACCAACAAAAGCGATTACTTTGGTGCCCGCGGGTGCTAATCCCGTTGCTGTGGATTTGGCTATTTCACAATTTTCGAAAGGCAAAACGACTAATACCGGATCAGTTTCGACTGACCGGCCGAGCGACCAAATTGACGACACGACACAAGCTACCGCGTACATAGCCACTGCTCGGGTTGAATTGGCAAGGCAAATCGCACGCGCGGCCTCGATGGGCTTGTTGGTTGCGCGCGATAGGCATGAGCCAATGGAAAATGAGCGGTTGAGGGTTGCCACTGAATCTTTGGATCAACAATCGGCCAACATCGGCCTGGATATTTTGAATTCCCCGGACACAGTGGCAGACACAAGTATCGCCCTTCGCGCCGAAAACAGCGCGGACTTAAAATCAAAATGGAACTCGCAGATTGCCCACGAAACAAGTGATGGTTCGCTCTGCCTTTCCTCGGATTTATTAAACGTGCCCGATTGGGGTGCTGATCGGTCTTTTTCGTCCCAAGTTGGCCCGTCTCGCTCTCGTTTGACGCAAGAGCTTGATCAACTGCAAGAAACAGAGGCCCTAAGGTTAGCAAGGTTATACATATTTTTTGGTTTTGGAGCCGAAGCAAAGCAACTTCTCCTTCACTATCATCCGGATACAAAAGAACAAAAGGCTGCGCTTGCCCTGGCGACGATACTGGAAGATGGCCATGCAGTTGGTTCCGTTTTGTTGGGCCAAACAGATTGCAATTCCAACGCAGCCTTATGGTCGGTGCTTGCGTTCGAGACCTTGCCAAAAAACCTGCAATTAAACGACGATGCGATTTTACGATCTATCAATGAGCTCCCCAGACATTTGCGTGTATTTCTTGCTCCTCAACTGGCGCAGAAGCTGTTGATGGCAAATCACGACGATACCGCTAAACATGTTCTTCGGATGTTGGAAAGAAGCCCTGAAAAACCCAGTGCAACACAGGCCTTGGCTGTTGCACAATCTGAAATTTCCATGGGTGATTTGGTTGGGGCGGATACCTCGTTGGAACATGTTGTTGCAGCCAATGGCGGCTCTACAGCAGAAGCCCTAGTGAAGCGAATTGACACGCGATTACAAAACGGCCAAGCAATCCCGCAAAACATGGCGGAGCTGGCTGGGGCTTTTGCGTTGGAACACCGAGACACGGCCATGGGGCGTGATGTTGCACGGGCATATCTTGAAGCGACTGCTGCTTCGGGTGATTTTGACAACGCATTTGCCGAGATGGGTCGATTGGCACCGGATTTGACGCCGCCGATTCATGATCGGGTTTTGTCCACTGTTTTGGGGCTGTTGACGCAAAACGCAGACGACATAACATTCCTGAAACACGCCACGGATCACAAAGATGTATCTGCGAACCGAATTGCGGCGGCAACGGCCAACGGTGTCTCGCGACGGTTTTTACAATTGGGTTTCCCAAGTTTGGCTGATTTGTACGTTAAGGGTGCCGTAGTTGGTCTGGATCTCAACAATCGTCGTCTTTTGAGGGCGGAAATTGCACTTGCACAAGGCCGTCCAAGACAGGCACAGGTTGACGTTCTGGGATTGACGGACAACGGGGCTAACGTCTTGCGCGCCCGTGCGGCGAGCATGGTTGGATCCCATCGTGCATCGCACTTTTTGTATTTGGCTGCGGGGCACCAAAATGAAGCATTGCGTGAAGCGCTAATGGCTGAAGACTGGAAACAAGTGGAGGCCACAGGGGGTGGCTCCATCTCTCAGGTCGCGAAATCCGCGAGCGCCCCGAAGGAGGATGCTGACAGTTCCGTTGGGGTATTGGCACGCAATCGGAAGGTTTTGCAAGACAGTGCTGACACGCGGAATGCGGTGTCGAAAATGCTTGCGGCGCAAGCTGTACCGATTGGTTATGACGAAGTAAATTTTGAACGTAGTAACGAAAACTAAAGAGCCTTTCAGTATTGTTTCAAAGCAACTGCAGAATGCGTTGTTTTTAAAAAGGGCTGGCTTTGACCAATTTTCAATCCGTGGGTCGTGATGGTTGTGTCGTTGAAACAAATTTGTTTCCAAGATTGCCTCTGGGGATAAGCACCGCTTTGGCATTTTTTTGTCTGGTAACAGTTCCGACGACTTCAATGGCCAAAAATGCCTGTGACCTGGCAGCGCTCCAAGCGTCCAGGGCGACTGGCGTTCCTCTGTCTGTTCTTCTTGCGACGACGCGAACCGAAACCGGTCGAACGGAACACGGCTCTCTCCAACCATGGCCATGGACCGTCAATATGGAAGGGACCGGGAAGTGGTTTGAAACCAAGCAGGCGGCGCAAAGCTATGTTGCACGGCATTTCGAACGAGGCGCGCGAAGTTTCGATGTTGGTTGCTTTCAAATTAACTACAAATGGCATCATCAGGGGTTTGAATCTGTAAATCAGATGTTTGAACCAGTTGAAAACGCTCTATATGCGGCCAGATTTTTGGCGAAACTTTATTCTGAAACCGGGAGCTGGTCCAAGGCTGCCGGCGTATATCATTCCCGGACGCCAAAGTTTGCGACCCGGTATTCGAAGAGATTTGATCGCATTCTTGCTGCTTTAGATCCGGAATTTTCTGTGGCAATGCCAGACCGGACAACCTTGAAAGAACCAGATGGTGACGGTCCGAGACAAAATTCGTATCCGTTTCTGAAAGGCGCTGGGACGTCCCGTGGATTAGGGTCCTTGGTTCCATTGGGCGATGCAAACAGACCACTTCTGTTCGTGCTGACACGCCAGATTGAAAAGTTGCAACAATGAACTTTCTGTCGCCACGCGCATTGTTTCAGCCGACGATCTTATTAGCATTGGCGTTAATGGCAATAATTGTCATGATGATCTTACCAATGCCTGCATGGGTTTTAGACGTAGGTTTGGCTGCTTCATTTGCCTTGGCCATTTTAATTTTCACGGTCACTCTCTTTATCGAACGACCGTTGGATTTTTCTGCCTTTCCGACGATTCTTTTGGCCTCGTTGATGTTGCGTTTGTCGTTGAATATTTCCTCCACCAAACTGATCATCGGACAAGGGCACACCGGAACAGATGCCGCCGGGGAGGTGATCGAAGGATTCGCCAGTTTTGTGATGGGCGGAAGCATTTTCCTGGGATTGGTTGTTTTCGGTGTTTTGCTAATCGTAAATTTCATGGTGATTACCAAAGGCGCGACCCGGATGGCCGAGGTCGGCGCACGTTTTGCCCTGGACGGAATGCCCGGCAAGCAGTTGGCAATTGATAGCGACATGTCATCCGGTGCAATCGGTCATGATGAGGCACGCGAAAGGCGTGAACGTGAACAGCTGGAAACGACATTTTTTGGCTCACTTGATGGCGCTTCGAAATTCGTCAAAGGGGATGCTGTTGCAGGCCTGTTAATAACTCTTCTTAACCTTGTGATGGGGTTGGTCATGGGCGTAGTTGTTCATGAAATGCCACTTGCTGTCGCATTTGAAACCTACACCATTTTGACGGTTGGCGATGGGTTGGTTACACAAATACCGGCGGTTGTCATTTCCATCGCATCCGCTTTGTTGCTGGCCCGCGGAGGAAGCATAGGAGCCACAGACCGTGCCCTGACTACGCAATTGGGACGCCACCCACCTGCGATGGCGACCGTTGCATTGTTGATGGTATTGTTTGCTTTGGTCCCGGGTTTACCGTTCGTGCCTTTTATCGTGGGGGCAAGTGCGCTGGGAATCACAGCGTTTGTATTGCACCGTCGTATCAGCGCGGACAAAAAGGTGGATATCGACGGGGATGTTGACCTTGATACGCCGCCCGAGAAATCGCTTGGCGATATTCTGGAACTTGACGATATTCATGTGGAATTTGCGCCGGACCTCGTCAACATGGTTCTCGACCCCGGTACTGGCCTGGATGCTCGAATTTCAAATATGCGGACGCATGTTGCTAAGAATTACGGTGTTATATTGCCGGAAATCAGGTTGACGGATGACCCGTCGCTGGCGTCAGGAAATTACCTCATTCGCGTTCAGGGGGTTGAACAGGGTCGCGCCATATTGCGTCTGGATCAGGTTCTTGTGCTGGACCCAGACAATACGTCGGAGTTACCGCCCGGGGAATCCGTAACAGAGCCGGTTTATGGGGCGCCGGCACGGTGGATTCCTTCAAGCCAACATGACAACGTTGCCCTTTCCGGAGCTACTCTTGTCGCTCCTGCAGAAATTTTGGCGACGCATCTTCTGGAAGTTATAAAACGCAACTTAAGCAGACTGCTGACCATGAAGGCGATGCGCCGTTTGCTGGACGAAATGGTCAACTTAACTGACAAAACACGTGCTGAAGCCAACAGAAAGCTGTTGGATGAGATGATACCTGACCGTGTGCCGTCTGATTTGTTGCATGCGGTTGTACGATTGCTTCTGTCAGAGCAGGTCTCTATCCGAAATCTTCCGCTCATAATCGAAGCGACAGCCGAGGCCCGGCCCATGTTTCAGCAACCGGAGGCAATTTGTGAACATGTCAGGCAACGATTGGGGTTTCAGATGATCGCGAAGTTACAACGGGACGATGGAAGCCTACCTGTGATCCAGCTATCGCCAGAGTGGGAGGATATTTTCGCGACGTACCAAGTTGATGCTGATCGAGGGAGGTTGGATGTCGCTTTGCCGCCCGAAATGTTCAATTCACTAACTGCGGCTGTGGCTGATCAGGTTAGTCGTGCAAGTGACCAAGGTGCTTTTCCTGCGATTGTAACATCCACCACACGTCGGCGGTTCTTGCGCACGGTTCTGTCTGCAAAGAATATCAGCAACCCGGTGTTGTCCTTTGAGGAAATCGGGCTCGAAGCTCGCCCGTCATTGATGGGTGTCGTAGCGGCATGACTAATTTGAACGGTATGATCATGATAACGCAGGAGCTTTTCTTGTTTCATGCGATCGTGTTTTTCCGAGTTGGGCTTGTTGTGTCATTGTGCCCGGGGTTTGGAGAACGCTCTGTCCCCATACGAGTGAAATTGGGCTTGGCCTTAGCATTCACGGCTATTGTGACGCCTGTTGTTGGATCGAATTCCGTTGTCGGTGGGTTTGAGAATCTGGCGTCCGTTCGAGTAATCCTGACGGAGGTGACCATTGGGCTAATTGTCGGGGTTGGATTGCGGCTGTTATTGTTGGCTCTGCAAACTGCGGGCTCAATGGCGGCGCAGGCAACTTCGTTGTCCCAAATTTTGGGAAGTGCCGGCATCACACCCTTGCCGGCCATTGGGCATGTGTTGGTGGTTGGCGGTTTGGCGTTGGCGATGATGATGAACCTGCACGTACATGTTGCCGAAATGATGGTGTCAACATATTCGGTCTTTCCCATGGGGGTGCTACCATCAGCGGAAATAGTGTCGCAATGGGGCGTCTCTCAGGTTGCGGCGGCATTTTCTTTGGCGTTTTCTTTGGCCGCACCATTCATTATCGTTTCGGTTCTCTACAATTTGACATTGGGTGTGATCAATCGCGCCATGCCGCAATTGATGGTTGTGTTTGTTGGCGCCCCGGTGATTACCGCTGGTGGGTTGGGTTTACTCGCGCTTTTGGCGCCCACGATGCTGATGTTGTGGGTTTCTGCGGTGCAAGAGTTTGCCTCAGTTCCCTTTGGCGTGCGATGATGAGCAACCAGGAGGACGATACCGAAAAAACCCACGAACCAACGCAGCACAAGCTGAATGAGGCCCGCAAAAAAGGTGAGCTGGCGCGATCTGCCGATTTGCACACCGCAGCGGCCTATTTTGGGATTTTGATTGCTGGGTTGGCGGTTGGTTCTCAATCTATTGAACAGATCAGCAACAGTTTGATGGTGCTTTTGGATCAATCTTCGGGCGTAGCGAAGTTATTGTTTTCGGAAACGGCGACAGCAACAGTTGGAGGGCTTTTGGGGGCCGTGGTTTTTGGATTGATGGCGTGGTTTGTGTTGCCAGCGAGTTTTGCATTGCTGTCCGTTATCGCACAACGCAGTTTGGTCTTTGCACCTAGTAAACTGGCATTCAAAACTTCGAGACTAAATCCAATTGCGAATGCAAAAAACAAATTTGGTGCTTCGGGTCTTTTTGAGTTTGCAAAGAGTTTTACGAAACTTTTGGTCTATTCCCTGTGTCTGGGTGTGTACCTGTCAGCCAGATTATCCGACATGTCGGGGGCGTTATTCGCAGAACCACGCGGTATTGGTGCGCTCATGACGCGAATGATGCTCGAATTTATGATGGTCGTGTGTCTCGTAGCTTTGTCAATTGGTGCCATAGATTACATGTGGCAGCATTTTGATCATCGTCGCCGCAACCGGATGTCGCACAAGGACATGCGAGAAGAACACAAGCAAAACGAAGGCGATCCTCATATGAAACAGGAACGTCGCGCTCGCGCCAACCAAATTGCGTCAGATCAAATGATGGCAGATGTTCCATCTGCGGATGTTGTTGTCGTCAATCCAACACACTACGCCGTCGCATTAAAATGGAGCCGTGAACCAGGCAGCGCACCAGAATGTGTCGCCAAAGGAATTGATCACATGGCATTGGCGATTCGCGCTCTGGCGAAGAAAAACGGAATTCCGGTTCGCCATGACCCACCAACCGCACGCGTGTTGTTTGCGACAACCGAAGTGGGGCATGAGGTTTCCCAAGAACAATACCGCGCAGTAGCAGCCGCCATTAGGTTCGCCGAAACCATGCGCCGCCGGGCAAGGTCGTATGGATGACACGAGCGCACGTTGAGGATTTGATGGAAATTTCCGAAACGATTTTTCGTTTCCACCAGGCAAAAGTGCGCGAGATTCAGATCGAAGAAGACGAATTGCGCCGCAAAATTGCGGATATTGACGTTGTAAAAGACCGAAACGTGACACTGCCGCATGAAGATCTTGTTGATGCCAGAGCGATAGGTGCCGATTTACATTGGCAAAGATGGGTCACGCATGCACGCCAAAATTTGCAAAATAGCCTTGCTCGTGTACTGGTCCGAAAGGCGGAACAAACAGATGTGCTTCGACGTGCTTTTGGAAAATCCATGGCTTCAACAGAGGTTTTCAACCAGTTACAGAGCAAATACAGCGGGCGAAAAGCCAAACGCGAACAATATCAAATCGAAACCTTGATGTTGCTACAAAAACTCCAGACGGATCCCTAAGCGTCTTGACGAGCAATATCGGTGATCAGAATCCCTGCGACGTCCGCGCCCAAGACAGAATGAGCCACTTCCAACAAAGAGGCGCGCAATACATCCAGCTTGTTGGTGTCGGTGAATTCCCCTTGAAAGCCGCCCATATTGGCGTGATCAAACAAAACTTGCAAAAAGGCGTCTCGCAGTTTGGGTTCACGCCGATAAACAGTTTCTGCTGTCCCCGAAGAAACCTCGACACTTAATGACATCACGACCAATGCCTCAACCTTGTCCTTGAGTACAACTGGGATAACAAATTGGTTGTTCAACTTAACAAATTCGTTTTCTGCTGATGTAATATTACTTTCGTCGCGACTTTCGTTTGCATGTAAGTTCTTGCCGCCTGACGGGCCACATGACTGACTGTCGATCATTTCGGTGTCATGTGGTTTTAAAGTCAGGCCGGCTCCAACCCCACCGGAAATTCCAATTATCACCAGGAGCACAGGAAATATTTTTTTGATCATTTTGTGTCCTAAAATGGTAATATCGCATCTAGAACCTGTTGGCCCAGACGGGGTTGTTGCATGTCGGTGATTTGCCCGCGCCCGCCGTAGGAAATTCGCGCCGAGGCAATTTTGTCGTAAGTGATTTCATTCTGTCGCGAGATGTCGGCAGGGCGGACATATCCGCTAACCAGAAGTTCGCGCATTTCGAAGTTTACACGCACTTCCTGAGAACCCTGAATGGAAAGTACGCCGTTGGGCAACACTTGAACCACAGTTGCGGCAACCCTCAGCGTTAGTTCTTCGCGCCGGCTTACCGACCCGTCGCCACCTGAACGGCTGGATGAATTTATTGAAACTGCATCCGCCATACTTGCACCTTCCGGCAGATCATTGTCGATCCGTTGAGGCAGCCCGAGTAGTTGTGGGATGCTAAGATTCTCGGATCCACTTCTTGAACGGTCCGTTGAGTTCGAGATTTCGGCTTCTTCATCGATTTCAACAACCACGGTCAGAATGTCGCCCCGCCGAAGTGCGCGGCGATCACCGAGAAGGGATTGCCGTCCGGCATTCCACAAAGAGGCGTCATCGACCCTGCGCCGTCGTTCCACCGTTTCTGGCAATCCAGGGTCGAGCATGGCCGCGTGTTCATCTGCGTTCATGGTGGGCGTAAACGACGGAGGTTTGCCGATGTGGTCGAACCGACCACACGAGGAAACGGCAAGAACAAGAAAAAGGGTAGGGATACGAAACGTCATGACGGCCTCCTAACGGGAAACAAATATGCGGCCGTCAGAACCGACGCGCCCGGAAACTGTGGCACGTGAACTTAAGTTCATCACTCTGACGCGATCCCCAACACCGGCACGAGAAAGAGAGCGCCCATCGGTTTCAATCTGCAAGCCGCCATGTTGGTAAATCAAAGAGATCACCTGATTGCGTTCTATAATCGCTGGCGGACCAATATCGCCCGCATGGATGACACGTCCTGCATAAAGGGCGACACGTGTTTCCTGACCAATTACCGCATCGGGTGTTTCAAAGGGGCCGATCGTGTCCGAAGTTTTGACAGCGACGTCATTTACCGAAATGACGGTTTGCGCACGGATGGTGCGTGTGGCGACCAATGTGTCGGCCTGCACCATTGATGGCGCCAGACTTAGTATCATGCAAGCAAACCGCATCAGCGTATTTGCGTTGTTGCGCCGAGCATTTGATCAGCGGCTGAAATAACTTTCGAGTTCAATTCGTAACCGCGCTGCGCTTCGATCAATTCTGTCACTTCGCGCACAGGATCAACGGAGCTGTCCTCAAGATAGCCTTGCCTAAGTGTGCCCAGTCCATCCTGACCTGGTGTCGATGCTATGGCCGGTCCTGACGCTTCGGTTTCGACAAAAAGATTGCTACCACGAGCCTCAAGTCCTTTTGGGTTGGTGAAACCCGCCAAGCTGAATTGCCCCAGAAGCTGGGCTTCCGCGTTTTCCTGAAAATAGGCATAAACCTCGCCTGCGCCGTTGATCGATATCGAACGCGCATCATTGGGGATGACAATTTCCGGCGCCACGGCAAACCCGTCTGACGTCACAATGACACCTTCGGCGGATCGTTTCAGCGCGCCATCACGTGTGTATCCGACTTGGCCAGATGGAAAGGTAACTTCGAGATATCCGTTGCCGTCGATGGCGAGATCCAGATCGCCGTTTGTTGCTGACAACGACCCTTGGGCAAGGTGAACCGAAACAGCAGCGGGGCGCACGCCAAGGCCCAATTGCACACCGGTGGGCAAAACCGTTCCGTCCGCCGCGTTGACAGTCCCGGCGCGGGCCATTTGTTGGTAATGTAAGTCGGCGAATTCAGCGCGACGGGCATTATAACCGTTGGTGGACATGTTGGCCAAGTTGTTCGAAATGGTTTCAACCCGCATCTGTTGGGCTGCCATGCCGGTCGCTGCAATTTTTAGGGCGCGCATTGTTATTTCCTATCTGGTTTGAATGAGGGTCTGGAGTGCAGTACGCATGCGTTCGTTTTCGGCATCAAGAAAACTCTGGCCCATTTCATAGGCACGCTGAACCTCG
>Ga0209344_10004084_pt1 | contig 13724 bp, 16 predicted proteins | sample Cruoilmetagenom6_FD_187293 | JGI IMG/M metagenome (GOLD analysis project Ga0209344, IMG submission 187293) | Oil polluted marine microbial communities from Coal Oil Point, Santa Barbara, California, USA - Santa Barbara Oil Seep Sample 6 (SPAdes)... | ecosystem: Environmental > Aquatic > Marine...
CTGCATAAAAATGCAGATAAGCTGCTTGGTCACGAAGAACTGCGACAGTTGCTGGAGCGCTTATCACAGAGAACACCAAAGCTTGTTGATGATTTGATCCCAAAAATTCTGCCTTTTGTCACCATTTTGAAAATAATGAAAAATCTCCTCGCGGAAGGTATTTCAATGCGTCATTTTCAATCTATAATGGAAGTGCTGGCCGAGCATGGCGCTGAGATGCAGGATGCTGATGAATTGACGGAAAAAGTGCGGCAGTCCCTTAGCCAGATCGTGATACAAAGTTATTTCGGCGATAAGGATGAGATACAAGTCATGACATTAACTCCTGAGCTTGAACAGGTTTTTTTGCGTTCCCAGCAGGCGGATGGAGGCAGGGTGCAACCTGTGGAGCCAAGTTTGCTGGAACGTTTCCGCGAGGACTTGGCGCGCATATTGCGAGCCGAAAGTAGTGGTCAAACTTTGGGGCTGTTGGTGGCGCCTCCAATTCGAAGGCTTATGTCGCGCTTGCTGGCCCGGATGGCGCCTGATGTGCCGGTACTATCGTATGCAGAAATTCCGCAAAATAAATCCATCGTGGTGCAGGCTTCCGTCGGTTCAGTTGGTTCAACCCCAGGGTAGAAGCGGAGCTAACAAAAGTGGCACATCAAGGTTATGATAACCGTGTTTCTATCAACGAACAGTGGTTATTGAGATATACGCCATGGGTTCGGCGTCTGGCACATCACATGGTGGTTCATCTCCCGGATCATGTCGATCCGGATGACCTGATTCAGGTCGGACTCATGGGTTTAATGGATGCAGGTCGGCAATATGAAGCTCGTAACGGAGCGAGTTTTGAAACCTATGCCCGGACGAAGATACGCGGAGCGATGCTTGATGAATTAAGGCGCAATGATTGGGCGCCCAGGTCCGTCAGTCTTCATGCCCGGATGCTGCGCGAAGCCAGGGCGGAACTCGAACAAAAAAACGGACACAGAGCCAACGAACTGGAATTGGCGAAACATCTTCGAATAACGTTGGATCAATGTCAACAATGGATTGATGAGGTTCATCAACATGCTTTGACATCCATTGAACAGGTTCATGAGACGGATGACGCCGAGTATGACTTGGCTTATCCTTTGCCTGCTTTAGGGCATTTGCCTGAAAATGTTGTGGATCGTCGGCAGATGCTGGCTATCCTGGCAGGCGCGGTCGATCAACTGCCTGAACGAGATCGCTTGGTTTTGTCGCTTTATTATGAAAAGGATTTGACATTAAAAGAAATCGGTGCCGTGTTGGGGGTGAGTGTATCGCGAGTATCCCAGATTCATAGCAAGGCAGTTGCCCGGCTGCGTGTTATACTGCGGACTGATAAGGGAGAGAACGGCGTTTTCGCTCCCAGGTGATACGGGATCGGCGATCAAAAATTTGTTTTTTATGGTCAGGCTTATGGGCCGTATCCTTGTTGCTGGCGCCAGTACTTGCTGGAACTATGATGTACACTTACCATCCGTAGTGTATCGGGACAGGACTAATAACTGACAGTTCCTAGATTAAGATTATTGACAGGGGGCTTTGAACGTGGGGGAAGTGAAGAACTGATGTGCTCCAGACATAGGGACTAGGGATCGGATATGAAGAAAGATTTGAAAATATTGGTAGTGGACGATTTCTCTACGATGCGTCGCATCATCAGAAATTTATTGCGCGATCTGGGTTTTTCTAATGTGGAAGAGGCGGAGAATGGCAGCGTAGCATTGATAAAAATGCGTTCGATGAATGGAAAATATGACTTGTTGGTTGCGGATCTGAATATGCCGGTTATGGATGGTTTGACCATGGTCAGGGAAATGCAGGGGGATGAGAAACTGAACCGCATTCCTGTGATCGTGGTCACGGCTGAAGCACGCAGGGAGTTGATCGTGGAGGCTGCAAATGCCGGGGTGAGCGCCTATATCGTTAAACCCTTTACCGCTAATACCTTGAAAGAAAAAATAGGAAAGGTTCTAGGCGAAGCGATTGATTAACTGGAACCATATTTTATGGACATGGCGCTTCAAATCACGATCTGCTGGAGAATGACTATATGACTGATATGCAGGAGGGGGAAGAGGGCAATGATACTACTGATTATAAGGTATTAGCCCAGCGTTTTATGGAGTGTGTAGAGACGGAAGATCAGAGTGGAATTGAACAAGTTCTGTTGGAGTTGGTTGCCAATCGCGAATCAGTATTATTGCAGGATTTGGGACGATTGGCTCGTGATTTGCACGAATCACTCATGAGTTTGCGACTCGACCCATATCTGGCAGATATGTTAAGAGACGATATTCCCGATGTTAAAGAACGTTTGAGTTATGTCACCAGGATGACCGAGCAAGCTGCCAATACCACCATCGGGATGGTAGAATCCGCACTACCGCTTGTCGATGATATTGGTGGAATAGCGGAGCATCTGCAACAGGATTGGCGCAAGCTGGTGCACAGGGAGCTGAGTGGGGCTGAATTCGGACGCGTAGTCGATGAGATTAGCTCGTTTCTTCTGACGGTGCAGGATTATTCAGGCGGTATACGCGGCAAGCTTACCGAGGTTCTTACGGCTCAGTCTTTCCAGGACCTGACCGGCCAGGTCATAACCCGGCTTATATCTCTGGTGGAGGATCTCGAGAAAAATCTTGTTCAACTCATTCTATGCCAGGCGCGTGACCATATGAGCGAAACGGCTGAGGGGATTGCAACAGGGGTTGAGCATGAGCATTTCCTTGCAGGACCTCGTGTGGAACATGAAAATGATGCGGAACAGATCGTTAAAAGCCAGGATGATGTGGATGCCGTGTTGTCGAGCCTTGGATTTTAATAATGACCGGCAAAACAATTGTCTAAGACTATAATAAAGCGCCTTGTTCAAGCTGTCTGCGTTCAGATCGAGGAATTGCGCTATGCTTTGGGGTTCTGGGTAAAGGAGCCACGCGTTCATGATTCTTTATGATAGCGTTTGTCGCTGTTGTCATAAACTTAAAGCTCTGGGTGGTTCCGCTAATCTCGAAGAGCTTGTTTTATTGCGCGATGGCATGGGGCATGTGATGCAAGCGATATCTTATCGAGATCATGGTTCGCTATCATTGAACGTATGACGGGTGCTATAGTGGAAATGGATCCTTGTTGAGTGATGTGTGCAATGTAAATCGGAAAGGCTTCCTCGCTCAGTCGTGCATGACAGGGCTGCATGGGTTTGCGAGCAGCTTTGATGAAAAAGACAGTGGTTTGGAACCGAAGGATTCTTTGAAAACTATGGAGTCTATACAAAAACATATGTCCTATGAGCCATTCCGACCAGATCTGAGAGCGCACACACATAATGGAGCAGGGGCAAAAGACAAAATAAGCATGGAAGAATTCGATGTAAACTGGGAACAATGTTGCCGACTAAGGACTAAGCGGCCGTTTGATTTATTCCAAACCATATTTTACTATAATGGTGTGGAATCAGAGGGGAAATTAGCGAGTTCCAAGGCAGGTGCTATTATTCAGAAACTACAAACGCACGCCGATAGTCCTATTGAAGCGGATGGGCAGAATGCCTCACGTCCCAATAAGAGTAATTTTGTGCGTGTGGATGTTTCGCTTCTGGATAGTTTTTTTGTATGATCCGAGAATTGGGTTCCATTCGTCATGAGATAGAGCAAGTGGATAGGCAGGGGTGGATAGATTTCGGATATGATCAATTGATCATCCATTTGCTTCAGCTCGAGAGCGATATGCAGAACACCATCATGAAGGCCCGGAAGGGAAATGATTGACATTTGTTTGCATTTCTGATTCTATGTTCTACGTTGAACAGTTTGTTGGCGCAGTGAGGTTGGCATGGAACTGGCGCAGGGTGGTTTATAGTGGAGCGGCAATCCCATTGTGAAATGCATTAGGTGCAAAATCAATAGAATTTCGGCAATGGAATTTCAGGCGCAGCTATTCGTTGAGAATCTGTGGCATCAGGATTGTCTGATGGGGAATCCTGCGACTGTTTTGCTATAATCTATCAAGTGGATTTCATAACTGGTTTTGGTTTCGGGGGATGATATCCAGGGAATCGCTGATGCAAGTCTGGGCGAAGCTCAGGGGTGGTTCATTATGTTCATATTCGAGACGACAATCGCGCGGGTTAGCAGGGCTATTGCGGAGATTGTCAACAAAGAGGCTGAGCCAGTAGGGCCGCAAGAACCGAGTTCATGAATTAATTAGAGGTTCCCTGGTAATCAGTTAATCTCGGAGGGCTTGGTGGAAAAATGGTTGTCGCTGGGGTTATTGTGAAGTGAATTTATTGTGAAATGAATGATTTTACATTTCTTTCTGTGATATTTTAAGCTCTTTATGGGAGGCAAAGCATGAGAGGAGCCGGGACTATTACGATTTTCGGTTTGATCGTTGGAATAGGTGCTGTGATGATAGGTGCCCTGATTGAAGGGGCAACTCTAGGCGCATTTATGAATCTACCCGCGGCGCTGATTGTGATCGGGGGAACCGTTGGTGCAACTATTTTGCAATCCACTCCGGATGTATTAAGACGCACATGGAAAAGTCTGCCTTGGTTGATACGGCGTTTGCCGGATGTCAATAGCGAAGTCCATGCCCAGCAGGCAGCATACCTGCTATCCGCAGGGCAAAAAGACGGGCCGGTCAAGAGTTCAGCGGAGTTGCTCGAACAGACGAAGTCAGCGGGCGGTCCGAGTTTGCTGGAGCTTAATGAGCATTATGCCAGTAGAAACGCAGGAGATGAGGGTGAGTGGCAATCCATAGATCCTTTTATTATTCATGGTCTGAATATGTTTGATCAGGGTCTCATTAAAGGGGATCTGCGCGCAGCTCTGGAAGAGGAAATGGATGCGGCAGAAGCTATGGACAGAGATGCTGCGAACCTCTTCGAGGCAGCTGGGGGTTATGCGCCGACCTTGGGGATTGTGGGAGCAGTGATCGGATTGATTCGCGTTGTGGGAAATATCGCTGATACGGAAGGTTTGGGCGCGGGCATTGCTACGGCTTTTGTGTCCACGTTATATGGTGTGGGAATCGCAAATCTGATTCTGCTGCCGATAGCGGGTCGATTGGATGCCTATGCCACACAATTGGGACGGGTGCGTAAATTGTATGTGGAAGTGATTGTGCGCATGGGCGGATCGCCACAATCCGTCGCTGCGCAGATTGATGGACTTCGTTCCCCTCTGGTTGCTGAAAACCAGTCAGTTCTTGGAATTGTGCGGATGTTGAGGAAAAATCAGCCAACTTCTGCGGGACGAAGGGCCGCCTGATTTTACGCGGCTTTGAGGTTAAGACGCCAAGCTCGTTTTTGAAGGTCGGATAATATTTTTGGTAGGGATTGAATATGGCTGATCAGGATGATATGTCGGTAGGGTTCGTGCAGCTTGGAAAACGAGTGGATGGTGGGGAGGCATACGGCTCGTCTTTACATCAGGGTGAACGCCATCCCCATGTTCACACAAGAAAAAAGGAACTTAAAGGTCAACATCGTGGATCGGACCCGTTGCGCTGGATCATATCATACGCTGACTTTATTACCTTGCTGTTGGCTTTTTTTATCGCTATGTACGCCATGGTACATCAGAATGATGCGCAACGTAAATTGGTGCAGGAAGTACTGATAAAAGTTTTCGATATAGATCCATCAAATCTTAATATGATTGATTTGCCTGGGCGCGGGGGCGGTGTGGACCTTGGGGATGTACCGACACATCCACAGTACCTTGAGGAAGCCATGCGGAGCTATCAAACGCGGTTGCGGTTTATGCAAATAAGTCAAAAGATTGAAGAGGCGCTCATATCCATAGGTGAGCAGGGAAGTGTGATGGTCCGCCGCTCGGATACTTGGCTTGAAATTGAGCTTGCGAGTGGCTTGCTGTTTGAGAGCGCATCGGCGGAACTAAAGCCGCAAATAAAAGATCAACTCGCAACCATTGGAAGATATCTTGCAGAAATACCGTATCATCTGAATGTCGAAGGGCATACCGACAACTTGCCAATTTCCACAGTCCGATTTCCTTCGAATTGGGAATTATCAGCTGCGCGGGCGGCAGCCGTTGGCAAGAAGTTCATCAAAGCGGGGGTAAGTCCGGAGAAGGTGACCATATTAGGTTATAGCTCAACGCGACCAAAAGCGGATAATTCGACCCCACAGGGTAGGGCGGAAAACAGACGGGTGCTTGTAACTGTGATCGCCGGCCCCGATCCGAGGATTTTTTATCGACAATTGGCGGACGTGAAGGCTAAACAGGATGCCGATATAGTCGAAAATAGTGACTTGGGCCCCATGATTCGGGGAGCGAAAGATGAATGAAAGATGAGCGCAAGGCACTGTGATGGGTATGCCTTTTGTTGAAGGAACAAGTGAATACGATGGTAAAAAGGGTGCTTCTTCTTAATATGAAACGATACTATAATAACCTGATAGATTGACAAATCTATCGGGTGATTTGTTCGCCATTAGGGCTGCGGACGTATTAATGGGACGGATGATAAGCATTCGCTCAATTCAGAACAACAAACGAGACCAATCATGAATAGCAATATCAGTGCATTGATGTCAAGTCAGATTTCTCTTTCCGGCATGGAAACAGGAATCGCCGAACGTAATTGGGCTAACCAGGATCTGGGTGAGAAAATTGACTTTGGTGCATTATTCAAGTCTGTGATTGATCAGGTCAATTCACAGCAACAGACGGCGTCCGGTCTACAACAAGCATATCAGACTGGTGAGATTCAGGATTTATCGCATGTTATGCTATCGGCGCAAAAGTCATCGGTGCTTTTCAATGGGCTGGTTGAAGTTCGAAATCGTGCTGTTGAAGCCTACCAGGAAGTGATGCGCATGGGTTTATGATACCAGGATAACGATTGAATCTGGAGTGGCTTTTACATAGAAGCACGCAACTAAACCAAAAATTATTTATTTATTCAGTTAATTGGGGGGACGGTGGCTAACCAATTTGATTTGGTAGATTGGAGGCAGCGCTTCGAACAATGGCGCGGGCAATTACCCTTAAAGCCATGGCAGCAAATCAGCGCTCTGGTAGCGATCGCGTTTATCCTGAGTCTGATTATCTGGTGGATGGCGTTACGTAATAGTCATGACTACGCGCCTTTATATGGTAATTTATCGCCGGAGGATTCAGTCGAGGCAATAAGCGTACTGGATGAAAGCAATACCGAGTATCGTATCAACGAGCAAACGGGTCAGATACTGGTTGATAAGGATGAGGTCTATTCCATACGTATGCGGATGGCGGGATCAGGCGTGCCTAAGTATGGCACTAAAGGTTATGAGCTGCTGGATCAACGTCAGGGGTTCGGTGTAAGTCAGTTCATGGAGCATGCCCTATATCAACGAGCGTTGGAGGGTGAGTTATCTCGCGCCGTAATAAGTCTCGACAGCATTGAACATGCACGAGTGCAGTTGGCATTACCACCACAGAAAGTGTTTGTGCATGACAAACGCAAGCCCAGTGCTTCAGTTGTGGTGGTGTTGCGTCCCGGATGGACGCTGGGTCGCGAGCAGGTCGCTGCCATACGCCATCTTGTAGCTTCTAGTGTGGTTAATCTTGACGCAGCTTCTGTATCGGTGGTAGACGATGCTGGTCATTTGTTGAGTGATGATGAACCACGAGACGGGATTGAACTTGTCGACCAGCAGTTGGAGTTCGTCCAGCGAGTCGAGAGTCGTCTGGTTGAGAACGTGATGGCACTACTTACACCGGTAGTGGGCGAAAATTCAGTGCATGCCCGGGCAACGGTTGAAATTGATTTCTCGCAGAATAAGCAGGAAAAGGAGCAGTATGTACCGGAACCTCGAGCTTTGCGCAGCGAGCAATATGAGCAGGAAATCAATCAGGAGCAAGGCCCAATCGGTGTTCCTGGAGCATTAACGAATCAGCCGCCGGCAGCAGGAACTGCTCCGCAGCTGGCTTTGCCCGGAGATCAGATAGGTGGCGGTGGAAATGCTGGCGCGCCTCCTTCGCAAATGCGAGAAGGATGGACTCGGAACTGGGAGATTGATAGCACGCTACTTCAGACCATATGGCCTCCAGGTGGTATTAAAAGGGTTTCAGTTGCGGTTGTGGTTGATGATGCTTTCCGTCCGGATGAAAAAGGGCGTTGGTTTTATCAACCCCGCTCCGAAGAGGAAATGCAGGCTCTTGAAGCTTTGATCCAGGGGGCTATTGGATATGTTTCAGCACGTGAGGATACGGTGACAGTGGTGAATAGAAGCTTCGAGTCGGTAACAGGAAGAATGGGTCCACCAATCCCATGGTGGCAGGAGGAATGGTTCTGGGATATTGTACGCCAGGCATTTCTGGGTATATTGTTGGTTTTGCTTTTTTTGATGGCGCTGCGCATGCTCAGAAGTTGGGTTGGGCCTGAAGGCGCGGCGATGGATACGGCGCATAGATGGCCTGTGGAACCAGAATTGGAAGACGATGAGGCCAAAGCGCTGCGTGAACAATTGGAAGAAGATGCACGATTGGCAGGCATGACTGAGGAAGAGCGACAGGAATACCAAATGAAAGATTTGCAGCAGAGCGCTCAGGAAATAGCGAAGGGAGATGCGACTAAAGTCGCTCAGTTGGTGCGTGATTGGATCAGCGAAGATGTCCAGGCTGATAACAGTGAGGATGGGGAATATGCTGGAAAAACATGAACAACAGATGAACGAGGCGCTGAAAGAAGTTCGGCGCAGATCTCTTCCTTTGAATGAGATGACCGCTTCGCAGAAGGCGGCGGTGCTTCTGTTGGTTCTGGATAAGGAGACTGCGTCGGAAGTCCTGAGAAATCTGGAACCTCAGGAAATACATCGTCTGGGTAAATCTATGGCATTGATCGGCAGTGTGGGTTTGGCTGATGTGCGTTACGTGCTCGAGCAATTCAGGAAAGACATTGCAGAGCGTACGACCTATGGCATGCACGTGGATAATAAACTCAAGGAAATCTTGAAAATAGGTTTGGGTCGAGATGCAGATGGTCATATTGCCAGGATTGTGGAGGGAATTGATACCAGGGGGCTGGATAAAATAAAACAAAGCGACATCGGCGCCATCGCTTCTATGTTGCGGGCAGAACACCCCCAGGTTATTGCAGCAGTGTGCGGCTATATTGATCCCCAGCAGGCTTCCGAAGTAATGGAAATGATTGCCAATGAAAAAGAGGTGGTCTCCGATCAGCAGGCCAAGGTGCGATGGCTCGCGGATATTCTTTACCGAATCAGCCATATAGGTTTACAACCGAGCGCGATGAATGACTTGAGTGATATTATGGCCAAACAATTTGGTACCAATGAGCGGACTCCCGGTCGCTCTAATATCGGCGGTGTAAAACCTGCTGGAAGCATCCTTAATTATTTCTATCAGGAATCCCCGCTTATTTTGGAAGAACTGGGTAAGATTGATCCAAAAACTGAAATCGAAGTGCGCGATAATATGCGGCGGTTCGAACAGTTGGCCTGGGCTGATGAAAATGGATTCAGAGCTCTCGTCGGTGCGCTCGATATGGAAATAGAACGTGGCGCCATGTCTGATAATGAAGTAAAAATGGCATTGGCCAAAGCGGATCCGAATTTCGTCAATCTATTCCTTGATACTTATGAATCAATGCACCAGAGAACGCAAAGAGGCATTTTTGAGGATGATGTCAATACTTTTTCAAGTCAACCTCTTAAACGGCATGAGGTCGATCGGGCGCAGAGAAAAATCGTAGATATTGCGGGGCGTATCCAGGATACGCGGGGTTACATTATGTTTGGACGACCTCGTGCTGATGAAGACGAAGAGATGATATAGTTAACAGTATTAGTATAAGAGAGCTCGGTATAATTACCCGAACTGTATTAGGGAACCTCTGATTAAGTCATGAACCCGGTTCTTGCGGCTCTTATGTCTATTTTTGTTGATAATCTCCGCAATAGCCCTGCTATACTGCGCGATTTGCGTCTCGAGTCTGAGCATAAGGAACCGCGCCTGAGCTTCGTCCAGAATTCAGCAGAGGTTCCATGAAAATTATGCGATACGCTGTTTCTAGTATGGAAATAGTAAAGGCGAAGATGGTCATAGTGCAACTAAATCAAATTTTGTATATAAAGCAACATGTTGGATTCAGAATGCCATGGTAACTGATGATCGACCAGAATTTACAGATGTTGGTAGTGAATGGCTACCAAGATTGTCCGAGCAATTGGATGAACGGCCTTCTTTGTGGTGGTATGAAGCATTTGGCATAGACCATAAAGACGAAAAACCGCGAGTTGCACCGGCTGTTGAAGATACCTCACAGCAGCAGCTTGAGCAGATAGAAGAACAGGAGCAGCAATGGCTGGAACGCATGCGACAGGCAGAAGAGTCGTGGCGGCAGCAATATGCGGATGATATGCAAGAGGAACGAGAACGTTGGCAACAGGAAAGTTATCAACAAATTAAGGACGAGGCTGAGAAGCAAGGCAGGGAAGAAGGGCTTCTGAGGGGGCGGGAAGAAGCCTGGCAGGAAGGTCATGCCAAGGGAGTATCTGGCGGATACGCCGCGGGCATGGAACAAGCGGAAGACGAGATCGCGGCTACCACAAAACGTCTACAGGGTCTTTTAGAATCCCTGGCATCTTATTCCCTGGATTCGGTTGGTGGATTATCCGAACAGTTAACTATTTTAGTCATGGAAATCATTAAGAATCTGGCGGACATTGAAGCAATTCCACGCGTTTCATTGATTCGCAAGGGATTGGAAGAAGCGGTAGCTGCTTTGCCAATCCGGGTGAGTGAACTTAAATTGATTCTCCACCCAACGGATAAAAAATTATTACGTGATGCGGCGCCGGAAATCTTCAAGGATCCGCGTTGGAATGTTGTGACCGATAGCGCAGTAGAACCTGGCGGATGTCGGCTGGAAGGTACTGAAGTTTTAGTTGATGCCAGTGTTCAGGCGCGGATCAGATCACTGGTAATGCGTGCCATGAGCTGGCATGATGAATGAATCCGCAGCGATTCAAAACATGCATGAGAAGCTCACAGAACAGGTGCGACGCTGGCGTTTGTCTGTCGAGCCTGCAGTACTGCACCCGCAAGGTCGGCTTGCCCGTGTTGCAGGGCTAACCATGGAAGCTTTGGGGATTGAAGAGCCACTGGGATCAAGATGTTTGATCGTTGGAAACGGACATGAGTCTTGCGAATCGGAGGTGGTAGGTTTTCAGGGTGACGTAACTTTTTTGATGCCAACCGGAACTATCACAGGTTTGGGTCCGGGTTCCCGCGTGATCCCAACAGGCGAGAGCTATCTGGTACCTGTTGGTCAAGGCTTGCTGGGACGTGTCATAGACGGGCGCGGTGCCCCTCTAGATCAGAAAGGTGCCATCACCACCACTGCCAAGGTACCGCTTTACGCCAGAGTCTCCAATCCCATGGAAAGGGCGCCGGTTAAACAATCACTGGACGTAGGTATTCGCGCCATCAATGCGCTTTCCACTATAGGTCGTGGGCAGCGGGTTGGTTTGTTCTCTGGCAGTGGGGTGGGTAAAAGCGTATTGCTTGGTATGATGACTCGCTTTACGCATGCCGATGTGGTGGTGGTTGGTCTGGTTGGAGAACGTGGGCGTGAAGTACGTGAATTTGTCGATGATAATCTGGGGGCAGTTGGCTTGCACAAGGCTATTGTGGTGGCAGCCCCGGCGGATCATCCTCCTTTGCTCAGAGTTCATGCTGCCCTGCGGGCTATGAGCATTGCCGAGTACTTCAGGGATCAGGGCATGAATGTGTTGTTACTGATGGATTCTTTGACCCGTTACGCCCAGGCTCAAAGGGAGATTGGATTGGCCATTGGGGAGCCACCCGTAACCAAGGGTTATCCGCCATCAGTATTCGCGCATATGCCGGCCTTGGTGGAGCGTGCCGGCAATGGTTCTGAACAAAAAGGGGGCTCTATTACAGGCATATTCACGGTGCTGGCAGAGGGCGACGATCTTCAGGATCCGATCGCAGATCACGCTCGCGCCACATTGGATGGACATATTGTATTGTCACGGGATATTGCGGAGGGTGGTTGTTATCCCGCCGTGGATGCATCGGCATCGATCAGCCGCGTGATGCAATCGGTGGTTTCAACCGAACATTTAAATAGTGCGCGTTTGTTCAGGCTTTTGTTCAGTACCTATACCGAGAACAAGGATTTGATCAGCGTCGGAGCTTATGTTCAAGGCGCCGATGAGGTCATGGATCGTGCGGTGGCAGCTTATCCTCGATTGATGGATTTCATCAGACAGGGGATGAATGAATCGGCTTCATGGGAACAGTCGTTAGATCGCTTCCTGCCTTTAATGAGGCGATTGGTCAGGGCTTCTGAAGACTAATGAAGCGTAAGGCAGAGCGCTTGAAGCGATTAATTCATCTGGCTCAGTTTGAAGAAAAAAAAGCCATTCTTGACATGTCCGAGGCTATAGGCAACTGGAAGAGGGCGAAAGAATTGCCGCAAACATTGCAAGGCTATGTACAGCAATACTACAAACAGTCCCCGCAAACAGGCAGCACTGTTGCTGGGATTATAGTTAGTAATTATTATAATTTTATGCAACAGTTAAACGATGCTACTGCTGTGGCAAGAAGGGATGAAGGTCGGGCACATCAAGCCTATCGCCTGAGCTTGGGTAAATACCATGGTTGCCGCAAACACAAACGCACCTATGAGTTGCTGCTGGATCGGCATCAGGAAGAAATCACGATTAAGCAAAGGCGTCAGGATCAAATGGCGCTGGATTATTTCCCCGCGCAGCATCGGCGTAAAAAATAATAACGATGTCAATGTGCTGTTGCCCACGAATAACCAGAGATGTGCTGAGGTGATGATCGCCACTGCTTATGGGCAGCCCGGTGATGGCTTGAGTCATATCGCCATAGCTTTGAGTTGGTTGGTTCGAGATCTTTACCGCATTGTCCGCCGTTATCGTGTGTACAGCGCGCTTGTAGGGCTTCAGTAATGCGATCGCAGCGCGCAACATCTTCAGCTCTTTTACTATACGACTTGCATCGAAAGGCTAAACTTGGTGACGCGTTCAACGATTATAATCAGCGCGCCGCTATGCCCTTTTCCTATAACCCCATCCATTTCCACCACCCCCTATAATACGTGACCTACTATCGACTACGACAGAGCGCTCATCAATGCTCACACGGTGCTTTATCTGATCTCGAGTAGATTTACCATGATGACGCTTGTCGTATTTCTTGCCTTGTCGACGAAGGTGCTTATAGAGATCTCCGCCTGCTTGTTTGTCAAACCAAACGTGCAAGCATATAGCTTCATGACCGATTAATAACCCTTTTTCTTCCGCCAGCCAACCTGAAATTTGCTCAGGACTCCATTCCTGGCCAAGCCTGGACTCAATGAGAACAATCACAGATTCCGTCATCTTTGTCGAGTCTGAGGCTGCCTTACAGCGGGCAGCAGATATCGCTTGTGCTTGTTTGTGACGATAGCCCTGCTTTCCCGCGCTATTGCGGGGAAGCTCCCGGCTTATTGTCGATTGGCTCACCCCTATGCAGTGAGCGATTTTTCGTTGGCTACAAGCCGTTTTCTTCAAGGCTGAAATCTGGCATCGTTGTTCATAAGTTAGCTGTAGGTGCTTGCTCGTCATTGCTTCATCTCTTGCCGGAGAAAAATAATGCGAGCTTACCTTCAGCTAGGGAACCTCTGATTAAGTTAAGCTC
>Ga0209344_10004085_pt1 | contig 13722 bp, 9 predicted proteins | sample Cruoilmetagenom6_FD_187293 | JGI IMG/M metagenome (GOLD analysis project Ga0209344, IMG submission 187293) | Oil polluted marine microbial communities from Coal Oil Point, Santa Barbara, California, USA - Santa Barbara Oil Seep Sample 6 (SPAdes)... | ecosystem: Environmental > Aquatic > Marine >...
TAAAGAAAACCATCTGAAAATGTGGGCTGCATCATGGTTTATATATTGTATCAGGCTGCCTATCACGCTTATTTTCATACTTAATAATCAAGAAAATGCTTTTATTTTATTAGACAGCATTGCTAGTCTGTCAAGTGGTTTATTGTTGATGCTGGGAACATTAAGCTTTATAGGCAATAAAAATGTTTCCAGAATATGGTTGTATTTTTTTTGTCTTGGTATTATCTGGAGTGTTGTTTGGGGCATATTAAAGCTACCTTTTTTTTGGATTGCCTTTCCTGTATTTTATTTTCTTGGCATATTGCATATTTTTGTAGGAATTAAAGTTCTTCGGGCAAGAAATTATAAAGGATTAGGCAGGCAAATAACTGGTTGGAGCTTTATAATTTGGGGAATTCACAAATCTCAGTATGTAGTTATAAGAGAACTTGATTTTATTAAGCCCTGGGCATATCTGTTTAGCGCAATTTTAGCACTAATGCTCACAGCAGGAATTTTAATTCTTTATATTCAAAGAGTATTAGATAATTTAATCAAAAGCGAAAAAAAATATCGTACACTGATTTTAAATATTCCTGATACTGTCTGGACATCTGATGTTGACGGTAAAATTGTTTTTGTTAGCCAGCCTGTTAAAAAAATCTATAACTATTCACATGATGAGATATCCAAAATCCAAAAAATGTCCAGGTTTGACTTTGTTCATCCTGATGATATTTACCATGTAAAACAAACCTGGAAAAAACTGTTTTCTTTAAATATAGAATATGACATTGAATATCGGATAATTAATAAAGATAATAATATTGTCTGGATCCGTGACAGAGCAATAAGAACATATAATAAAAACGGATATGTTTTTGCTGATGGAATCTTAACTGATATTTCCGAAAAAAGAAGAGATGAAGAAAGGCTGCGTCAATATGAACGTATAGTTTCATCTTCACAGGATCTAATGGCATTGGTTGATAAAAATTGTGTTTTTCAGGTGGCAAATGATGCATATCATATTGCATGGGGTAAAAATGCAAATGAGTTGCTGGGCTCTTGTTTCTCAGATCTGACAGAACAATCTGTTTTTAACAAAACAGTAAGAAAAAAGTTTGACAGGTGCCTTTCTGGTGAGACAGTTCACTTTCAATCTTATATTGATTTTCCGGCCCATAAAAAAAGATATATGGATATTGCCTATTATCCTCTTGTTGAAGATAATCAATCAATATCAGGTGTGGTAATAAATCAGCGCGATATTACACAAATTAAGAAATTAGAAATCTACTTGAACAATGAAAGCAAAATAAAGGCAATCTCATCATTGGCAGGGGGAATTGCTCACAGGTTTAACAATGCCTTGTTTTGCATTACAGGAAATATTGAATTGCTTGAGAGGTATCAATCAAATAGTAAAAAGTTATGTAACAATAGCAAGTTTAATGATATGAAATTATCAGCTGAACAAATGACAAACCTTACGAATCAACTACTTGCATATTCCCGTGGCGGAAAATATAATACAGAAAAACTGAATTTGAGCTGTTTCATAGAAGATAATTTTTCAATTAATTTAAACACAGCAGATAATTCAATACAAATTATACTAGATCTGCAAAAAGATATTTGTTACATTGAAGCAGATGCAAACCAGATTAAAATGGTATTATATCAAATTATTAATAATTCTATAGAATCATTTGAAAACAGTGGATCTGTTTTAATCAAAACAAGAAAGGTAATACCAGCCGCTACATTGATTCAATGTAATCCAGAGCTTGAATCTGGAGTATATGCAAATTTAACTGTTCAAGATGATGGGAAAGGGATGGAAGATGAAATTATAAGCAGAATGTTTGATCCTTTTTTCTCAACCAAAGATTATGGAAGAGGTCTTGGAATGGCTTCTGTATATGGTATTGTGAAAAATCATAGCGGCTGTATAGTGGTTGAATCCAGGGCAGAAAAAGGTACAAAAGTAGAGATATATCTGCCAGCTATCCCAAATTAACAATTTTATATCAATCAACCATGTATCATCATATAGACAAATATTAGAATATACATGAATCTAAGTGGAATAACTTACAAATGCCGGTCCGCTTTTTTCAAAAGGAACATATTTTTTAATTGTTTTACGACCATTTGAAATTTTTTTAAGCTCCAGTGCAACTTTGTTTTTTTCATTATTTATTAGAGTCTGAACTTGATTATTAATGATCTGCACTCTTTTTTTTATTCCCAGAATTTTTATAACTAAAGCAAAAATGTTGTTGTGCTCTTTTGAATCATTTTTATCTTCGGAAAAAGCAGTGAACTTTTTTTCAATGCAGGATATGTTTTCAAGATGCCTTATTTGAGAAAAAACATTTTCTCTTTTATTCAATGCTTTTTCCAAAACATTGAAGTTACGGTTTTGCGCAAGCTCTTTTATTGTTTCACTTATACATCCTATCTGTTTAAGCAGTAATAGCTCCTGTTCATAAAAAGCATTTATTTCTTTAAATGTACTCATGTAACCAATATAATTTTCTAAATACTTAAAGGTGATGTCAACAAGTTGATTCTAATAGTCTGTCTGTTTTATACTAAACAGCTCAAATAGAAACGCTTTTAACTGCTTCATAACCAACAAAGTAAACAATGCATTATTATGCGGATATCCTCCTGGATATTACATGATTTGAATATTGACCTGCTGTTATGTTTTTATTTGTATCAGGTTTTGATATGATTTCCCTCCATGCTTCATTCAGACTACGCAGCATTGAAATAACATCGTCAATTTTTTCATCTCCTTTTTTTGAAATCTTTGCTTTCATAAGATGCATCAGCATGAACTGATACAAACTATTTAAACTCTGTGCAATTTCTCCGCCCACATCTATGCTTAAAGAAAATTGCAACTCCTGAATTATATCATGGGCGTGATTAATAAAATTTGCCTTGCTTTCAGTATCATTTTTTATGATACTTTGTTTTGCTTTGTTTAGATAGTTTATAGCACCATCGTAAAGCAATACCAGTATTTTCCCATTGTCTGCTGCGTTAAGCTCTGTTTTTCTGTATTGATCATAGTTTTGCATAATGCATCTCCTTATTAATGTTTTATAATTTACACGCAACTATAACTTTATTATTTGTTTGATATCTATTATTCAGGCTTTTTTTCAGGAATTTAAGTTGTCCACTACAGCTGATAAAGCATTTTGCTGAACCTTTAATTTGCCCAGCAATACCTCAAGCCCGGAAAATTTAACATTTAGACGGTTTTCAACCAAAGCGATGCGTCTCTCCTCTAAAGCAACTTTATCGTCAATATTTTCAATAACTGTTTCATAATTATTTTTAAGAACTGCAAGTATTCCAGGATCGCTATCAGTATACGCTGCTGTTATTGCGTCAGCTTCATTCTTGATCTGTTCAACAACTCCTTCTATATCACTATTTTCATCTTTTATGAAAAGTTTTTGGACTCCTTCATAATCATTTGCAAGAGCTTCATGAAGCACATTGAAATCTATTACCCATCTGCGAGCTTCCAGGGAAAGTGTTTCGTCTTCACTGATTTCGATAGGTATTTCTCCAGCTTCGGTTGTTATGCCTATCTGTGCAATATGTGTATATGTATCTGTTTTTTGTGTCAGTCCGGAAATGGTGTCTGTTAGAATTTTGCTAATATTTCTTTGTACAATCTGGAAGGCATAGTTTCCTATCATTGGCCCATTGTACTCACTTTCTCCACTTTCTATATGAGCACTCATAGCTTTTAAGTAATCAACAACAAAATTTAATGAATCAACAAATTCTTTAATATTGTCTTTAATTTTTTCTATATCTGTTGCTATGGATACTGTTGATTCGCCTGTGCCAATCAAAGACAGGGTGACACCTGTTATTATATCGTTTATGGTGTTAGAATCACGCTGGATATACTTTCTACTATCTGCTGGATATCCATCAACCTTTAACATGGCATTTTGTGCAGTCTGGGTTTTGCTAAAGCCATAACCACTTGTGCCTCCAGTATCAAAATTATCCAATGTATGGCTGATATTCTCAATCTTATATTCTGATCCTGTTTGATTGCCTATCAGCTGAAGATGAAAAGCTGTGCTTAGCCCGGTGCCATCGTTAATTATTACAGCTGATACACCTGGATTATCCGAATCATTATTTATAAGTCCAGCCAGGTCTGATAAGGTTGATTGTGCCGGCACTGTTATGGAAGTTGCCGAGCCGCTATAGGTATATGTAAAAGAAGCTTCAACTGTGGTGATATAAGAGGCATCTTTGTCAATAAAACCCACATGGGATTCAGTTTCTACCTGAGCCATGCCACTTTCCTGACCTTCCTGAACAGTAGTGTGAAAAGCTGTAACTGAAAATGTTTCGTCTTCTACAAGACCTGTGGTCACAGAGGTATCGAATTTGATTTTCACACCTTGATATACTTCAATTTCATCGTTTATTTCATAAGTATCTGGAAATGTAATATCGCCGAAATTTCCTCTTGTATCTTTCCACGATATTTGAATCTCATCCTGTCCTAAATTACCCGTATTTTTTACTGTAAATTCAAATGTTTTGTTTGTGCTTCCTGTATAGTATCCTGTTTTTACAGGCACAGCAGTACTGTTTGTCCAGTCTTTTGTTTCCACATCACCTATACTATTGAAAACATTGACCTTAAATGTCTGGCCAGATGTAATACCTGCGGCATCATCAAAGCTTAACGTGATTCCATCTGCAACAGTAAGAGCTGTGTTTGCAGTATATCCTTGTCCTGTTTCAATAGTACCTGTATTTCCTGCTCCATCATCCCACCCAATTTCAAGAGAGGCCGTTTGCCCTACAGTGCCTGTTGCCTGAGCTGTAAATGTATATGTTTTATCTGATAAAACAGTGGATGTGCCAGATGCAGTAACAGTTGCGCCTGTCCATGTATTTTCCACAGTATTGCTGATATTGTTTGCGTTAAAGTTAAGATTTGTGGGATTGTTTGTAACAGATATTAAATTTGTTTCACCGCCTGTTACAGCTGTAAGTTCCAAACGATATTTGTTTGACGATCTTTCATCTTCAATAATAGATGCAACAACTAAACTTGAATTTTCCGAATCATTGTTTATAGCATCAACAAGATCCTCCATGGAGCTTGTGGCATCAAATTCTTCGACACCTGCTGTATAACCTCCACTTGGAGCAGAGGCCACAAAGTCTATTGTAATTGTTGAGCTGCCAGCAGATATGATAAAGTCCTGATTATAATTTGTATCTGCAATAACCCCTATTGCATCTGTTTTACTACTTATGCCCTGGGATGCTATTATATGTGGGATATCTGTGCCAACTGTTACTAAATGGGCACCTTTTGCTGCTAAAGCAGCATTTGTAACCAACAGTACATTTTCATCATTGGATGAAGAACTTAAAGCTTGAAACTCCATTGCAGTATTAATATCACCAGCTTTTGCCTTAAGCTGAAGCAGCCTGCTATCAAGTCCTTTGATAGCAGTAATTTTTTCTTGCCATTCCTGTTTCCATGTATTCATTCTTTTTATTTGAAACTGCTCAAGAGTAATTAATTCATCAACAAGATCTGCCCATCTTGTTTCGGATGTCAAACCTGTGTACTGGATTGTTCCTGCACTACTTCTTGTGGTATAATCTCCCAGTTCAGAAACTGCCATGGATTCTCCTGAATAATTAAAAATAATGAAAACTAATTGTAAAACCTTTGATAATAAAAATATTAAAAAAGATAATAGCATTCATTGTGCCAGAACATTGTGTTTTATAATCCAATGAATTTACATGTAATTTGTAGCATACGACAATAATGGATACAAAAAAAGGAATGTTTTGCTCTCTTTGCTAGGCAACATATTCCTGATAATAATTTGGACATTAAAAAAAATAAATACCATAGCAACAGATAAAATACTTATCGGCATATATTATAATATAATTTAGTATAATTTAATACTTTTTGGAAATTACAAAATTTAAATATGATGACAGGTTTTATATAAGCCTAATCAGTAATCGCCAGAAAGTAAGGTGATATAGAAAAATGGACATCAAATTTAAAGCGGTGTAAACTGCTTTAAAGAGGTGTGGAGGGGTCAATTTCTGCGTTAGAAAATTAATTTGACCGCAGGTAGACAGATGGTATTTAAGAGGATCAAATTAATTTTCTAACGCAGAAATTGGATAAATTGCGTTTTGTAAGCAGCCTGCCGAGTGTTCCATTCCCTGCATATGCACTTATGCAGCCTGCAGCAAATGTATCTATTGATATTACACAAATGTCATTTATATCTTTTCCAGCATACTCCTCAGGAAACGGCATTCTTTCGTATTTCTCCGATATTACTTTATTTTAAATTTTTCATTCTAATCTGTTACATAACAATTAATATTGATAAAAAATTCTCAATATTTTTTGATTAACCAATTAAGTACTTTGCTGGTGCATTATAACTGAATGATCCCATGCTTTTTCCATGGTTTTTCATCCCTTTTGTTTTTAAGCAGGTCTAAAGCATTAATAAGAATCATTCTGGATATTTCAGGTTCTATCACATCATCAATATAACCCCTGGATGCTGCTATATAGGGATTAACCCATATGTTTTCATATTCTGTGATATATTTTTTTCTTACTTTTTCAGGATCTTCTGCTTTTTTGATTTCTTTTGCATAAAGCACACTGGCTGCTGTTTCAGATCCAACAAGAGCAACTTCTGCAGTGGGCCAGGCATAAACAATATCAGCGCCAAGAGCTGCATTACACATACAAAGCTGAGCACCTGAATATGAATGTCTGACAATAAGAGATATTTTGGGTACAGAGGCTTCTGCAACAGCATGCAGCATTTTTGAACCGTGCTTTATAATTCCTTTTTTTTCCTCTTTTAGACCAATTAAAACTGCTGTGGAGTCATGCAAAAAAATTAAAGGAACATTATATGCATCACAAAGCCTTACAAATCTGGCATGCTTGTTGGACGCATCAACATCAATTACTCCGCCCTTGACCATGGAATTATTAGCCACAATGCCAACTGATCTGCCGTTTAGTCTTGCAAATCCTGTGATCATATTTTTTGCAAATTCAGATTTTATTTCAACTAATTCTCCATTATCGACAATCTGTTTTATTATTTCATGCATGCTAAATGTTTTTTTTGAATTATCAGGTAAAATATCCAGTATATCTGTGTTAAGGCGGAAAGAATCATCACCTGTTTCAACAACCGGTGGTTTTTCACGATTGTTTGAAGGCAAAAAGCTTAATATCTTTTTTGCAGCTTCAATCGCTTTTTTTTCGTCTTTTGCTACAATATCGCAAAGCCCTGTTATCTTGCCATGCAGCATGGCCCCTCCGAGTTCTTCTTCTGTCATGTCAGAACCAAGCATTGTTTTAACAAATGCAGGACCTCCCATATACATACGGCTTATTTTGTCTGCCATAATGATAATATCAGACAGTGCAGGGCCGTATGCAGCTCCACCTCCGCAGCTGCCAAGCAAAAGTGTAATCTGCGGAATTACTCCTGAATATAAGGTATGCCTTTTAAACAGTTGAGCATAAACCTCGCTTGAATCCTGACCCTCTTGCAATCTTGCTCCGCCAGAATCGATAATCTGAATAAATGGACAGCCGCATTTTGCAGCTGAATCCAAAATCTTACAAATTTTTTTGCCATGCATTTCACCAAATGTGCCAGCAAGTGTTGTAAAATCTTCTGCCGCAACAAAAACATTTTTTTCACCAATTTTCCCGCTTCCTGTAACCACTGCATCTGCAGGGACATACTTTTTATCCATGCCAAAAAGCGTGCATCTATGTTTCACGAGCCCATCTATCTCAACAAATGTTCCTTTCTCAAAAAGTATATCAATTCTTTCTCTTGCTGTCAGCTTCCCTCTACTATGCTGCTTTCCAATACTTTTTTCACCTCCCATTTGAGATACTTTTAATTTGCGTTCACGTAGCTCTAAAAGTTTTTTCATATTTTTATTCACTTGTATATCTCCTTTTAAAATTGTCAACCTAACTTCAACTCATGCAGTTTTTTCTGCTATGTTGATATAAATTTTATGTTGAATAACAAGCGCAATTTACCTGAAAAAATATTGAACTTTACAGCTTCTTTTTTAATGGTTTTTATGTTTGCAAAAAAAAATGTATGTGTAAACTATAATCTGCGATATACAAAATTTAAAGTGTAGATACAATTTTAGTGTACAATAAAATATAATTTCGGACATTACGGCATATTAATAATGTAATTTTTACCGAAATATTATAAATACCGTGTACTAAATAATTGATAGTATATTTCATAATGTATGGTATAGAAAAAAATTAGGGCATTGTTAAATAAGAATAGGTTTTCAATATTTTTGTTGTATAATTTTAGCATAATACGATATAAAGACCTATTCAGAATTAGCAATGCCAAAATTAGTTAACAATTTAAGTTACCGAGCTATCCTTGTCTATCTGTATTAAATAAACTATGGTTATGGTACATAGTTTGCATTCTCATCTCAATTGATATATCAATAAATTCTATTCTTAATGTTTAAATCAAGTATGAAAATATTATAAATGGCGAAATAATTATACTATATATAAAAATTAAATTTTTACAGTAACAGAAAAATATAATATTTCCTTTGAATAACGGTAATTTCCAAAATTTTGATAAAATCAATAGGTTATAATAACAAGGCTCATAAAAAGGGATTGTTCAAAAGTCTCAGAATGTATCGAAATAAAAATGCCAAAGCGATATAAAGTTTGGTATCAGGTTAATTTGATGGCCAAAAGCCTTGAGTCGTAGCATATCTTGCCCAAAGAGTTAAATTAATAAGTTTTTGCTTTTGAAGTTTTTTTTTAGTTTTCAAAGTCGTTTTTGTGCGATAGTTATCGCCAAAAAAAATAATAAGGAGTAAAAAAATGGCTATAGAAAAAAAGAAAGAGAAATTATTTGCAGAAGGTCAATTTTGGTGGTGGGCAGAGCAGGAAAGATCTGACAGATTAAATTATTTAAGAAAAGGTGTTTGGTCTAAAGCAACCAAAGGATCATCCTGGCTCCCAGGAATCAAAGTAGATCTTGATAATATGCGTAATCTGACAAAGGTTTTTAAAGCTGCAGATCCAGCTGAGGCATTTATCATTACAAGGGCCAAGGGCATAGCTTCAGTTTTGGATAATATGCCGATTTTTATAACAGATAATTCCAAAATTGTAGGTTATCCAGGTTCTGCGCCACATATGATCACATGGATCCCAACAGCCAGCTCTTTTGTAAATGAAGATTTATATAATGACAGAACCGGAATTATTGATGAAGAGGATCGCAAAGAGGTAAAAGAACTCATCGACTTCTGGAAAGGTAGAACCTATCAGGACAAATGTCATCAATACTATAACAGGCGTGAGAAAGTAATCAGTTTGATAGCGGAATTTGTTTCGCCTGGAAGGGATATGACCGCATTTGATTATGTTGTTCCTCAGCCTGACTGGATGTATCAGGGGCTTGATTCAATAATAAACACGATTGATGAAAAAGTTAAAGAAGCTGAAAAGACAAAACTTGAAGCCTCAACAGCAGAAGAGCAGGTTGCATTACTGCCGAAATTAGAGACATGGAAGGCAATGAAAATATGCCTTGAAGCAACAATAAGATTTGCAAGGCGTTACAGCAGACTGGCAAAAATAATTGCTGAAAATTTTGAAACTGATCCCAAAAGGCAAGCTGAACTTATAAAGATTAGTAAAATATGTGAGAAAGTTCCAGCCAGGCCTCCTGAGCATCTGTGGGAAGCAATGCAGTTTGATCATTTTATCCAGATGGCCTACAGACTTGAATGGCACAATGCCTCATGGTCATGGAGAGCAGATTACTGGCACAGGGATTTTTATAAAAAAGATGTTGAAGAAGATAAGATACTTACAAGAGAAGAAGTAGTAGAGCTCTGTGGAGAGTGGATGATAGCTGCTTATTCAGTTGGCAAAACCTGGTTTCGTGCAGGAAGAGAAGTCCTCCAGGGAAGTCCTGGCCCATATGTCTGGACAATAGGTGGTGTTGATGAAGATGGAAATGATGCATGTAATGATTTAACTGACTGTTATCTGGATGCTGCAAGGCTTGTTCGTGTAGGTGATCCGACATTTGGTTTTAGATACAGCAACAAGACAAGGCAAAAAACATTAAAAAAGGTTTTTGAATGTATACGCCATGGACTGGGATATCCTTCTTTGAGAAATGATGATGTTCTTATTCCCAATTTGATGCAGTGGTTTGGCCATCCGTTAAAAGAGGCCAGACGCTGGGTTCACCAGGCATGTATGGCTCCAGCTCCTGACACAAAAATGGCAGCTCCGCCTATTCGTTATCCCCAGGCCTCTTTAGGAGGTGGAGTTAAGGCAGTCTTATACGCTTTATTTGATGGCTTTGATATTTTGGCGCAGATGCAAATTGGTATAAAAACAGGCGATGCTACTAAAATGGAAACATTTGATGACTTTTATGCTGCCTGGTATGCGCAGCTTAATGATGGCTTTAGGCTGGCTACACGTTTGGAGCATCAAAACAGATGGGTGGAAGCAACTCATTATCCAAAACCCATGACCAGTACAATTTACGAGCGGTGTATTGAAAAAGGCGAAAACAGCGCAGCATCCAAGGAAAGAAGCAGTTTATGGTTTACATTATTTGCTTTTTCAGAAACAGGCGACTGTCTTGCGGCTGTGAAAAAATTGATTTACGATGATAAAAAATATACAATGGCGCAATTAAAAGAAGCTCTGGAAGTGAACTGGACTGGTTATGAAAAAATGAGGCTGGAGTTTGTAAATGCTCCAAAATGGGGCAATGATGATGATTATGTTGATAAGGTTTGGGTGGATGTATATGAAGATTTGAAAAAAATGTCATGGTCTGTTCGGGATATCAATGGACAACCATGGGCTACATTGCCTGAAAATGTGTCTGTAAATATAATGCAGGCACCCAAAACCGCCGCACTGCCTAATGGTAGAAGAATGGGTGATCCTTTATATGATGGCGGCTGTTCACCAGGGCCTGGATTGGATAAAAAGGGACCAACAGCTGTGTTAAAGTCAGTATCAAAGCTTGATCATGTGGGTTCTGTAAGAGCAACTTTGTTAAATCAGAGATTATCACCTTCTCAATTGCAGGGCGACAAAGGTTATGCTTTGTGGGAATCTTATGTTAAAACCTGGCATGACCTTGGAATAAATCATGTACAGTTTAATATGGTTGATAATGAAACTTTATATGCAGCTCAAAAAGATCCTGAGGAATATTCAGAACTGCTTGTAAGAATTGCAGGATACAGTGCACATTTTGTAGAGATGAATAAAATCACACAGGATGCTATTATTTCTCGTACTGTACAATCATTTTAATAAGCCTTAGTACTAACTTTATTGTAAGTTTAATTAAAATAGTGAGAGTTTTGCAAAAAACTCTCACTTGTATGAATGAGAAAATAGGAATTTTTTTTAAAATACCTGATCGAGAAACAAAAAGGTTTTTAGGTTGTCTTATTGTTTTTATCTACGTATTAATTTTCCCGGTCGCAATGATTACCTTTTAAATAAAACCAAGCAAATTGTTGTAACCACACAAAAGTGTTTATTCCGGGTATCGTTAAAAAAAGTGGCATTGTTAATTCTGAATAGGTCTTTATATCGTATTATGCTAAAATCGACAGTTCTGTAAGTATGCGTGAATGTCCCAAATGTCATGAATGGAATTCAGTTAATGAACTTAAAGGTACTGCCATAAAGGTTGTTCATGCAGGAGATGCTCCCTGGAAAAAGTCAGCAGGCATAGAGGGCCGACAGGATGCGCATTAAATTATCTTGTTAACTATTAAAAAAAAAGATAGGGAGGATAATTATGGCAAGACAATCAAGGAGGCAGTCCAAAAAGGCTCATTGGGAGGAGATGCGAAAAAATTTAACAGGTACGGACGTTCATTTTTATTAAACCAGCGGCTTTCTCCCACACAATTGGCAGGCGACAAGGGATTTGACTTATGGAATGCTTACATGAAAACCTGGCTGATTTAGGTTTAGATCATGTACAGTTTAATATGGTGGACGACGATACATTGCGTGCTGCTCAGAAAAATATCAGGAAGTAATAGTCCGTGTAGCCGGTTATAGCTCACATTTTGTCGATATCAGCCGCAAAACTCAGGATAATATCATCCAAAGGACTGTACAGGGCATTTAAGTACAAATATATTTTCAACCAACTTTTGCATGTGATAACAGCACATTCATAAATTAGAAAAAAGGCGGGAAACTGATTGCGGTTTCCCGTTTTTATTAAAAAGCCTATAGCCCCATGAAATTGCCAATAATTCCCTTCATTATCTCATTTGTACCTGCAACAATCAGCATTACGCGTACATCACGCCAGGCTCTTGCTATGTTGCTGTCATTTAACATTGCCGATTCTCCAAACAGATCAATGCAGCGGTCAACAACACGTTTAACCATCTCTGTAATCCAAAACTTTGCCATGGATGTTTCAATAATTACATTTTTCCCTTCCATATGGTCGGCAATAAGCTTATCAATAAAAGTTCTGGCGATTTTTACTTCAGTTGCCATTTCAACAAGGGCAAATTGAACAGCCTGAGATTTTGAAATTGGCTTGCCTGAAACTGAAACTGTTTTGCAATGCTCAATTGTCTGCTCTAAAACATATTCCACAGCAGCAATAGACTGGATAGACACAACCAGCCGCTCCTGTTGAAGTTTATCCATGAGTATATTAAAACCGCCGCCCTTTTTGCCAAGCAGATTTTCCTTTGGTACGCGACATTTAGAAAAAAACAGTTCTGCTGTATCCTGAGAATACAAACCCATTTTATCAAGCTTGTTTGCCTTTTCAAATCCTGGCGTACTGGCTTCAACAAGATACATTGAAATTGCTTTGTATGGATTTTTCACAGAAATATCTTTTGCCGCTATAACAATTAAATCACAGTTTATACCATTTGAAATAAATATTTTAGATCCTGTAATAACAACTTCATCACCTTCTTCGGTGGCTGTTGTAACCATTGCAGCAAGATCGCTTCCAGCGCCAGGTTCAGACATGCCTACTGCTGTTATTATCTCTCCTGTAACACATTTTGGAAGATATTTTTTTTTCTGCTCCTCAGTAGCATACCTCTCTATATAAGGCACAACAATGTCGCTATGCAATACAGCTCCAAGACCAGATTGATTGGATTTGGAAGTCTCTTCAGCTATGATCACCGAATAAAGAAAGTCAAGGCCAGGGCCACCATATTCAGGTGCAATGGTTGGGCATAAAAAACCTTTCTTGCCCATCTCTATCCAAACACTTTTAGGTACAAGTCTGTCTTTTTCCCATTTGTCAGCAAAAGGTATTATCTCATTTTTCACGAACTCACGAACCTTCTCCCTGAACTCAAAATGTTTTTTGGTGTACTTCAATATTTCCATAAAAAACTCCTATACAGCAAAAAAATTAATAAAATTCTTTAATCATTACCTAATTATTATCTGATAAAAATATCTAAACCAGAACGTGATAAAAAACATGTAAATAACGGCATTGTTAAATAAGAATAGGTTTTCAATATTTTTGTTGTATAATTTTAGCATAATACGATATAAAGACCTATTCAGAATTAACAATG
>Ga0209344_10004086_pt1 | contig 13722 bp, 13 predicted proteins | sample Cruoilmetagenom6_FD_187293 | JGI IMG/M metagenome (GOLD analysis project Ga0209344, IMG submission 187293) | Oil polluted marine microbial communities from Coal Oil Point, Santa Barbara, California, USA - Santa Barbara Oil Seep Sample 6 (SPAdes)... | ecosystem: Environmental > Aquatic > Marine...
AAAAATAAAAAAATAGAACTTGATAGAAAAGTCTTGTCTCAAATGGCAATGGAAAATCCGAAAGTATTTGAGAAATTTATGGAAGAAGTAAAAAAATAATACTATTAGACTTCTTGTGTATCTTATAAGGTATCTTATAAGATACACTTTTTTATTTTATCTCTTCTATTCAGAATTCGAATTGCGAAAATAGCTAAAGCTACGCCGACCAAATCAATTCCAACATCTGATAACTTTCCTTCTCTTCCAAAAACAAAAGTTTGATGAATTTCATCAGATATTGCAAAAATAAGTGTGAAAATGGAAAAGGAAAAATATAACATTTTTCCTTTTATTTTATGAAATTTTAAAATTCGCCAAAAAAGAATTGCTAGCACAAAATATTCAAAAATATGCGCGCCTTTTCTTTGCAAATAAAATAAAAAATCGGGATTATTAACAAGTCCGTTACCTCGAAGTGAAGAAAAATAAAAAATTATCCCCATCCAACAAAGAATAGGGAAATAATATTTAAAAAAGAATTTAATTTTATTATTCTTTGCCATTATTATCCGCATTTAAAAGTTCTTTGCTTAATCGATACAAAGCATAAAACGGTAACCACAACCAAAGAGTTCTTTTTAAAAAATTGTCGAGAAATGAATTCATATTTTGTAAATTTTATGAACATGTTATTACCTGGGCACCAACAACACAGTCCCAAATTTGGATACTACCTGCATTCATGTGACCTCCAAGAGTTCCCTCTGCACAAGTTCCGGGGGTATCACCACATACAGGTGGGTTATCATTTTCTGGATTATCCGCATCAGAATCCCAATTTTCGTCAAACTCGCCATCTGCATCGTTATCATCATAATATGCACCTACATCTCCATCGCAAGAAAATTCACTCCAACTCAATACACTTATTCCTAAACCTCCTCCATCAGATCCACTGTCTTTTGTTGCCATCAACCACATTGTTGTATTGATTATCAACCACGCTCCTAAAACTATCACTACTCCCCATAATGCTTGTTTAATTATATTTTTAGCTATTTGCATCATTTCTTCATTGCCAGCAGATACGATATACATAACTCCTCCTATTGTTATCGATGTTAACGCCACCGCTACTAAAATTGTTCTTCCCCAATCAATAATTCCTTTAATTCCTATGATTAAATGACAAAGTCTGCAACGATTATTTGGATCAGATCCACTACCGCAAGGAACTAGACCTTGAGCTTGAGCTTGAACATCAGGAATTAGAAAAGAGCCAAAAGAAAAAACTAAGAATAATACTCCTAAAAATAATGCTATTTTTTTATTTTTGTTTTTCATCGGTAAATTTTAAAATTTAAAAAAACTTTAAACTTAATCTATTATAACAAATTATTTTATCCTAGTAAAATAAATGTTATACCCCATAAATTAATGTTACTCAAATGCAAATGAATGATTTATAAGTGGCTAATTTATGAAATCTACAAAAGTAGAAATTTAATAAGTCTATTTGAGCCACAAACGGTGTATTTAAGCCAAAAAGATACAAATTTTACACATTTTAATAAATACTATCCATCAACGCTAAAGTAAATGTTTTACCCTATTTTTAGGCTAAAAATAAACGCTCCACCCCATGGAATGTTTAATTATTGATAGCTTTTTGAAGATTTATTGAAGAAACTGTAAAATCATTTAAGTCTTTAGAAACTTTTTTACTTTCCAATACAGTAAAAATAGCAACAATGATAGCCATAATAATTAAAATTGTAGTTCCAATTTCTGTTTTAATTCTCATCATTTTTATTTATGTTTTTATAGTAATTCCAAGCTCCTCTTCTGTGGACTTAATCATTTCAGAAATTTTTTCATCAATTTCATTAGTTTTTAGTGTCCTATCAGAATGAGAAAATCTTATATGAAAAGCCATTGAGCGTTCAAGTGTTTTTGGATTTATATACAGGTCAAATAAATCAATATCTTTTACTAAATCTTTACCAGCCAGATAAAGGACTCTTTCAACATCAGCTACTCGAGTTTTTTCATCAACAATTATGGATAAATCTCGCTCAACCTCTGGAAATTTTGCTAATGGTTTGAAGATATTATCTTTAGATGAATGCTTTAACAAACAATCTACATCAATTTCCGCAATAGCTACACGAACACTTTTGAAACCAAAATATTTATGAGTTTTTTTGGCAATCTCTCCAATTGTACCGATAGTTTCTCCGCTAGCAGTTTTAATTAAAGCTTTTCTAGAGAAATGAAACGACATAATGTCTTCTTCATCTTCCTTAAAAGAATCATCACAATACCAATCAGTAATTCCTAAACGGTAAAATAAATCATCAACAACACCTTTGAGCAAGAAAAATTGTTCTCCTTTTTGCCCTTTTTCTGCTACTGCTAATCCAAAATTCAAATTTTCTTTAGGAAGTCCAGATTTTTCAGAAGTATAAATTTTACCAACATCAAATATATGCACTTCGTCAAAATAACTTAGACTTTTTTTACAAGCTCTTAATAATCCGCTAACTAATGTCCTTCGCATTAAAACCTGATTATCATTCATAGGATTTATTAGAGTTGTGTGATTTTCATCATTTAACCCAAGAGCCAAAGCATCTTTTTTTGAATAAAATGAATATCCTCGAGTTTCATCAAAACCACTAAATGTAGCCATATCTTTTAACGAGCGTTCCAAAAATCTTTGTTCATTTTTACGAGGAACTTGAACGCTTTCTACTAAGGAGCTTGGCGAAATTTTTTGATAACCAAAAATTCTTCCGATTTCTTCAATTAGATCTTCCTGCGATTGCAAATCAATTCTAACGGTTGGAACACTACATAATAATTCTCCTTTTTCCTTTTTACATTCAATACCCAGTCTTTCTAAAATATTTATAATTTCTTTTTCAGTAATTTTTACACCTAATAGTTTTTCTACTTTTGCAATTTTTAATTTTATGGTCCATGGCTTAATAGGCTTTGGATAAACATCTTTCACTGCTTTAATATCACCTTCACACAATTCTTCTATCAGCTCTAAGGCTCGTAACATTCCAATCTCTGCTAAATTAGGATCAATATCTCGCTCAAAACGATATCCCGCATCAGATTCAATATTGTAATGACGCTTGGTTAAACGAATTACTGAAGCATTGAATGATGCACTTTCTAAAATAATATTTGTTGTAGCATCTGTTATTCCACTATCTTTTCCTCCCATTATCCCAGCAAGGGCAATGGGATTTTTTCCATTTGTAATAACAATATCATTTTCGCATAACTCTAATTCTTGTTCATCTAACAATCTAAGTTTCTCACCTTTCCCCGCCTGTTTAACTAAAATTTTTTCAATGGAAGACACTACATTTCCATTCAAGGCGGATCCGCCTTGGGCGGAAAAAGCATGAAGAGGTTGTCCTGTTTCCAACATTACATAATTTGTAATATCCACGATATTATTGATCGGTTTCATTCCAGATATTTTCAATCTAGATTGCATCCATTGCGGAGATGGAGCAATTTTAATATTGTCAATTCGTACACCAATATAGCGAGAGCAGTTCGGCGTATTGACAATCACCTTCAAATCACCATTATTTTTAAATTTGGACAATTCATCATTCATTTCAAATTTCAAATTTCTAATTTCAAATTCTTTTTTCTCAAGAGCATTTAGCTCTTGAGCCACTCCTCGATAATTTAAACAATCATGTCCCCTATTTGGCAAAATATCAATATTTAAAATTTTATCACTTAAATTCATGTACTCTGCAAAACTTTGCCCAACTTTTGTATCATCATTCAAAACCATAATTCCTTCATGATCACCACCTAATCCCAATTCGTCTTCAGCGCAAATCATTCCACTAGATTCAACTCCACGAATCTCACTTTTTTTAATTTCAAATAACTTTTCTCCATCTGGCAATTTTGCTCCCATCAAAGCCACTGGTACTTTTTGCCCAACTTTTAAATTCGGTGCCCCACAAACAATAATTAAATTTTTGGTTTTTGGTTTTTGGTTTTTGGAATTTTTATTATCAGATACGCATACTTCTGCTATATTTAATCTGTCAGCATCAGGGTGTTTTTTCACACTCAAAACTTCACCAACAACAACTTTCTCCAATTCCCTAGATAAATCTTCAATTCCTTCAACCTCAAAACTGTGTACCAAAAAAAGTTCTGCTACTTCTTCAGCACTTTTTTTTGTTCCTGACAATTCTTTTAGCCAATTGTAACTAAATTTCATTGTTTATTTCTTAAAAAAAATAATAATTTTTTTCTAAATCACCTCTTCCAAACATTTTTTCTTAATTTATTTTTTTTGTCTACCTTTTAATTTTATTGTTGATTTATGCTGATTGTATCATTTTTTAAAAATTATACCAATCTTATAAAAATTAGTGTACCGCACAACTTATACAAGGGTCGTACGCTCTAATAAAAGATCTTAATTTTTGAGTTCTTTTTTTCTCGGACAAATTCATAACACTTGGAAGATATTTTGCGATATCATCCTCCAGATGTGAAAGTGCCTGAGCGGTAGGAGTAATGATATTAACATTTTTTATATATCCTTTATCATCAATATCCGTATGATAATAAAGCGTTCCTCTAGGAGCTTCCACAGCAGACACACCCACCCCCTCTTTAACTTTATAATTTTTAGTTAAGGCATTTTCTATTTGGCTATGTTCGAGAATTTTTAATATTTTAATAGACTCTTCAACAGCATTGATAATTTCAACCATTTGATATGTAATATTGTGAAAAGGATTATAATCTGGAAATTTATACCCAAACTTTTCTAAATACTCCTCTGCTTTCACATTTAATTTTCCTTGGTGATTATTAACTCTAGCTATAGCTCCTACCATATAACTGGTTTTTCCATCCGCTTTTACCCTATTTACTATCTCTCTAGGTCGTTGAAGTTCATTAAAATTCTTTTCAAATTTATCCACTGGAATATGTAATCCTTTGCTTGATTTAATATCACCATCATAAATTGAATAATCTTTTCCATTCTCCAAGCAAACATATTCAGTTTCTCTTTCAAATTCTGGAAGTTTAAATTTAGCAAAAAACGCCCCCAGTTCTTGAGCTATCTTGATAGCTTTTTCGCTCTTGATTAAAAGTTCTTTAATTTCATCTTTGGTCGGAACTTTTTTAAAACCTCCTGTTTCATCTGTCAAAGGATGTACTACTCTTCCACCAATAGTTTTTACTATGTCCATTCCATATTCTCTCGTCTTGATAGCTTTTTTGGTTTCTTTTGGATATTTTTTAATTAATTTTAAATCATTATCAATATTAAGAAGATCAGCTAAAGATAAGAAAAAAAGATGCAATGCATGAGAGTGAATAATTTGCCCCCATTCTAAAAGTTTTCTTAATAAAATAGTTTCTTCAGTAATTTGAACACCCATAGCCTTTTCGATCGATTTAATTGCCGTCAAATTATGAACAACAGGACAAATGCCACAAATTCTTTGAGCAATAATTGGCATATCTTTATAATGTCTACCCACCAAAACACCTTCAATCAATCTTATTCCTTCCTTAACTTCTAACTTGGCTGATTTAACATCACCATCAAGAACACTCGCCATAAAACCAGCGTGTCCTTCCATTTTATTTATATGATTTATTTTTATTTGCATAATTCTAATTTATTTTTTCTCTCTCTTCAATGTCATCTCTCAATCCAAAAATTTCTGTTATATTTTCAAATTCTTCATCACTCACCATATTTTTAAGAGTAGCTCGCATAGCTTTAACATTTCCCTTTGGTCGAAGTCCTCGACAACCCTGACAAATCATTCCCGCTGTCGGACAAACCGCATCACAACCACCTTGAATCATCGGCCCAAAACATGGTTTGTTATCCAAAAGCAAACATCTGTTTCCTTTGGCTTTACATTCTACACAAACTGGTCGATCAGGAATTTCTGGAATTCTACTAAAATCTTGAGTTTTAACAATTTCTAATAAAATTGGAAAATATTTTAAAAATTCTTCACCAGTTATCGGACAGCCCGGAAAGGTAAAATCAACTTTAACAAAATTATCAACTTCTTTTACTTCCGGATTTTCAATTCCTTGAATATTTTTATAAACATGCTTTATGGTATTAACTCCCTCTTGATAATTTTTAATTTCTGGAACGCCTCCCATAGCCGCACAATTTCCTAAAACTACCAAAAGATCACTTCTTTTTCGAAGATTTTTAAGTGTTTTAATATTATCCTTTGTAAGCGGTGTCCCCTCCACTATTCCTATTGAAAGTTTTTCTCCTGCATCTTCTTCGTCTTCCAATAAACGAAAATCAACCATTTCAACTTTCTCAAGTAATTCTAAAAATTTTTCTCCCAAATCTAAAAGAGCAAATTGACACCCTTCACAAGAGGTCAAACTAACAATAGCAATTTTTGGTTTTGTCTTAATCTTAACAGATTTTATTTTTGCCATAAAAATTTAAACCTTTTGTTTTATTTTATTTGCCAAAACCACTTTTTCAAGTTTAATTTCTAACTTTGAAATCCTTTTTTCAAAAACTACAAATTCTTTTCTGGTGATTTTTTCAGAATCTCTCTTCTTTAACTTTTCCAATTCTTTTCTGATATCCACTAATTCATCCTCTAAAACTGAAAAATGGCTAAAAACTAATCTAAAATTAGATGCTGTTTCTTCTTTAAATTCATTGAGTTCATTACTCACCCTATCAATCTTATCATTTACCACGCTAACACCTTCAGCTACCATTACTATTTGGTCACGAACATCTTCTAAAATCACTTCAAGTCTATCACTCGAAGATATGCTCTTATTTTTATTTTTTGAAATTTGTTTCTTTGTCATATTTATAATAATATTATTAAGTATCAAATATTCTACTGAAATTTATCTAAGACTTCTTAAGCAAATTATAACATACAACAATAAATATGAAAAATGATATTAAACGATTTGATTTTCCTTCAAAATCAAAGAAGACAATTTTATCACTAGGTGCGGAATCTGCAGGTAATTTTTCCATTTTCAAAAACGGAAAAATTTATTACTCCGAAGATTTTGGTGATCTTTTAAACAACAAAAATTTTAGTAACTTCAAGAAATCAGTTTTAAAATTTATTAAAAAAGAAAAAATTTATCCAAATATAATAATTACGGATTTGCATCCAAAAATGAAAACTACTCGCTGGGGAGAATCTCTAGTTAAAAAAAATTCCGCCCAGAGCAAATCCGCCTCTGGCGGGAAAACTGAGCATATCAAAGTGCAACATCATCACGCTCACATTCTTTCACAAATTTTCAATCACAAGTTAAAAGTTACTAACTACAATCTGTACGGCATTGCTCTTGATGGAACTGGCTTTGGATTAGATAAAAATATCTGGGGAGGAGAAATATTTAAGATTTCAAAAACGCCACAAATCAAAAATCATAAATTTCAAACTGTAAACTACAAACTAACAAGAATTGGACATTTAGAAAATCAAACTTTAATTGGCGGAGACTTGGCTATCTATGAACCCGCCCGCTTACTCATTTCTATTTTATCAAAAATAAAAATAGAGACAAAAAAAATAAATAACACTACCATATTACGTAATATGGTAGTGTTAGATGAAGGTAATTTGCAAAAAAATTTAGCCTATCATTTTGTAAAAAAATATTATAATCAAAATCAATTTGAGCTTCTTTGGAATCAATTTAAACAAAATTTTAATTGTCAGAAAACTTCTAGCGCTGGTCGTATTTTAGACGCAGTTTCGATATTGTTAGGATTTGCAAAAAATGAAAGAAAACAAAAACACGAAGCAACGCATTTATTAGAAAAAAATTCAACTATCCCCTATTTAAATCTAAAACCAATCATAAAAAAACAAATCAAAACATTGAATAAAAATTGTGAGTCACCAGTTACAAATTACGAATTGCTAACCACCCCCTTATTTAAATACTTAATCAAAAATCTTCATCGTGATAAACACCGTCTAGCCTCCACCACTCAACTTTATATCGCCCAAGGTTTATATGAAATTATCAAGAAACATCATTTTACTACTTCGACGGGTCGTCGACCCGTCGACGACGGTTCTATAATTCTTTCTGGCGGAATTTCAAATAACGAGATTATTTTAAATTATTTTGAATCTAAAAAAAATAAATCCAATATTTCATTAAAAATATCAGATAAAAATATTCCGCGTGGTGATGCTGGACTTTCTGTTGGACAAATCGCTTATTATCTATTTAGGGAGCAGGTCTAATAAATTTTTTAGATTTCCAATGTCTAGATTGTCTACAAAGTAATTTTTTAGCCTCCCTTGTATTACTCATAAGTTTTGCTACAATTTTTTCCATTCGCATTGATTGAGAACCTTTAACTAAAATGATGTCTCTCTCTCGAATATTTTTTTCAATTTCTAAACTTGCTTTATCTGAATTATCAAAATAAACAATTTTTTTATTAAAATTTTGATCAGCCAAAATACTCTCTGCAACTTTTTTCATTTTGCTCCCCACAAATATTACAATATCAAAATTCTTATCAAAAACTTTCTCGATAACTTTTCTGTGTCCAGCTTCGGAAAATTCTCCGAGTTCCAGCATATCTCCCAAAATAACCACTCGCCTAGAGGCTCTCATTTTTTCGATCGTTTCTATGGCAGCCATAGTTGAAACGGGTGAAGCATTATAAGTGTCATCAATTATTAAACTATTTTTCATACCCTCAATTAAAGTCATTCTTCCACAAGAAGGTTTTAATTCTTCTAGGAAGCTTGCTACATCAACCAAATTAATTTTAAAATAATTTCCAACTGCAATCGCTATTAAAACTGCGTAAAGCTGATGCTCAGCGATAATATAGGGTAAGCGAATTGGAACAAAATTACCTCCATAATTTAATTTAAAACTCAAGCCTTTATTTTTATTTTCAATTTCATCATAACCAAACTGTACATCGGTAGCAAATATTTTTGCTTTATTTTTTATTCCAAAATCGATAATTTTAGTTTTAATTTGTTCTTTTAATTTTCCTATAATTTTATTATCCACATTAAGAATAGCTACACCATTTTCTGAAAGTGATTTTACTAAAATACTTTTTTCTTTTGCAATTTCATCAACACTATTAAAAAATTCTAAATGACTTGCAGAAATATCGGTTAAAACAGCTACCTCAGACGAGATAAAATCAACCAAATATTTCATATCACCTGGGCGATCTATCGCCATTTCTAAAACTAAAATTTTAGGATACCTAAATGGAATAATTATCCCAAAAAACCATTTTAAAATTACCCAGAACCATTTTATAGGATTATTTCCACCAGTTTTTGCTCCAATGATAGTAAGAGGAATTCCAATTTCATTGTTATAATTTTCCTCATTTTTTCTCGTTTTAAAATTATTTTTAAGCACTAAAAATATAGCTTCCTTAGCAGAAGTTTTTCCAACTGATCCCGTAATCCCAATAATTCTAGGTTTATGCACTCTTAAAGTAATCACTGCCATAAAGCGAAGAATTTTTTCAAGATAAATTATTTTTTTTGATTTTTTTTTCATAAATTTTATTAGTAACTGTCCATCATCATCCAATTTCTTTAGTCAATGTCATCTCGGAAAGCAAATTTTCTTAACAAGCGTGGCAAGTGTTAGAAAATTGCTTATCCGTAATCTAGAATAATTACAATTAACTTTTAAATTATTAGTTTATTGTTTTTCTCTGGATTATGGATAAATGAAACTCTAAGACTCGTAAACTCGTCAATAGTTTCTATTTTCCGAAATGACAAACTATAAGTTTTATAGATAAAAATAAAAAATTAACTTTCAATTGTTTCTGTGGGAGCTACATTATAATAATTTAATAAAAAATTCATAACTTTTCCAAACGCTGGAGCAGCGCTAGATTCAGCCCAAAGAACATCTTTAGGATTAGCAATTTTAACTATCACAGTAAATTTAGGATCATTTATAGGAGCTATACCAGCAAAAGATCCAATTGTTATATTTTCTTCATAACCTTTTTCTCCAGATTTTGCAACCTGTGCAGTTCCTGTTTTTCCCCCAACTTTATAACCTAATACACCAGCTCTTTTTCCATGACCATTTTCTACAACACTCCCTAACATTTCTAGCATTTGTTTGGCAGTATCAGATTTAATAACTTGACGAATTTCTTCTGGTTCTGTAATTTTCTCATCACCATTATTGTAAATTATTTTATCAACTATCTGAGGTTTCATAAGTTTTCCGTTATTAGCGATTGCTGAATAAGCATTAGCTAACTGAAGAGGCGTGGCTGTAATTCCATGTCCATAGGAAGCCGTAAAAAATTGAATGTCTCTATTTATTTTTTCTAAATTCTTTATATTTCCACTAGCTTCTCCTGGCAATTCAATTCCTGAAGAATTTCCAAAACCGAATCTTTCAACATACTCCGCAAAACGCTTATTGCCAACTAACTTTTCAACAAAAATAACTCCCGTATTCAAAGATTTTTCTAAAACTTCAGTCATCGTTTGCTCACCATAGGATTTAAAATCTGAATTTTCAATACTATATCCAGCTTCATGTACTATTCCTGTATCTACATAAGTAGTCGAAGGAGAGATTACTCCCGTATCAATTCCTGTTGCTAGTGTAATTGTTTTAAAAACTGAGCCAGTTTCATAAGCTGAACTAACAGACGAATTTATAAAAGCAGACATATCTTCAACTTTACCAAATTCGTTAGGATTAAAATCTGGATAATTTGTCATGGCTAAAATTTTTCCAGTTTTCGAATCCTGTACAATAATACTTCCACTATCAGCTCTGTGTTTTTCCATTGCTTCTTTTAAAATTTTCTCAACTTCATATTGAACAGCCTCATCAATGGTTAAAATTAAATCAAATCCATCTTCAGCTGGAATTAAATCTCTATCAATAATCGATATCCAACGACCTCGATTATCTCTTTCCTGAGATAATTTTCCATTTTCACCTTTCAATTCGTTTTCCCACGCAGATTCTATTCCGTACATTCCTCTTAGTTTTTCGCCATCAGATCCAATAAACCCAACAATATGAGATGCTAGCTCCTCTCCTGGATAATATCGAAAATTTTCTGTTGTTATTTTCACCCCTTTCAAATTAAGCTTCTTTATTTTATCAGCTTCTTCTTGAGAAATTTTCCTTTTGACAACCTCAAACATATCATCAGAATCAGAAAGTTTTTCTTCAATCTCCGATTTTTCCATCTTTAAAATATAGCTAATATTTTCTACTACAATCTTTTTGTCTTCAACTAATTTAGGCTCTAAAAATACCATTAAATAATCTCTGTTAACCGCTAATGGATATTTTTCTTTTTTACTTTGTAAATAAACCTCACCTCTTCTAGCAGTCAACTCGCTGAAAACCTTGTGCTGACCTTCAGCTATCGCTCTATATTTTGGATGAGCTATTACCTGTAATGTATAAAGACGAGCTAAAATAATTATTCCAAATATAACAATAGAGGTAGCCAGAATATATAATCTTTGACTACCTACCAATCGTTTTTTTGACACTGTCTTAAAATTCACCATAAATTAAAAATAAACTCCCTCAACTTATCGAATAGCCACAGCCTGTTCACTCTCACTAATATACACCACATCCTCAGTCTTTACCATATCTAAATCATCCGCTTTATTTTTTATATTATAAGATGAATTTAATTCAGCTACTTGAATTTGAAGTTTTTTGTTTTCTTTTTTTAATTCTGCAATTTTAGTTTCAACCTTTCTAATTTCATATCCCTTAACAGCACTTATGTTTATAACACCCAAATATATAATACAAATTATCAAACAAAAGGCTCCCACCAAAATTTTTACTTTAGCAAAACCAAACTTTTTATTGCTTTTTTTATTAAAAGCTTTTCTACTCATTTTATTCTTATCCAACTAAATTTTCCGCAGAAAATTTAATCAGTTTTTTATTTTTATTTTTGTCTTTATTTTATTTTTTTTCAGCTACTCTAAGCTTTGCACTTCTTGATCTTAAATTTTTTTCTATTTCTTCCTTACTTGCTACAATTGGTTTTTTGGTGATTATTTTTATCTGAGATTTCTTTTCACATTGACATATTGGAAATTCTGGTGGACACTCACAACCTTTTTCTAAATTTTTAAATATATTTTTTACTATCCGATCTTCTCCAGAATGAAAAGATATTACAACTAATCTGCCTCTTACTTTTAAATTTTCAATTGATTTTTTAACAAATTTATTTATACTTCTCAGTTCATCATTAACTTCTATTCTCAACGCCTGAAAAACTCTCGTAGCAAAATGAATTTTCTGGTATTTATATTTTTTTGGAACAGAACTCTCTATAATATTTACTAAATCAAGCGTTGTTTTAATCTTATCGCCTTTCCGATTTTCTACAATTTTTTTAGCTATCCGCTTTGCATATTTTTCCTCTCCATAATTCCAAAATATTTTTTTCAATTTATCTTTTGAATAACTATTAACAATATCTTTAGCAGTCAACTCTTGATCTTGATTCATTCTCATATCCAGTTCAGCATTTGAAAGAAAACTAAATCCTCTTTCAGTATTATCCAATTGATTTGAAGAAAGTCCGAAGTCAGCTAGGATAGCATTCACTTTTTCTATTCTATTTTTCTTTAAAATTTCTCCAATATTTGAAAAATTATCATTAACTAATATTAAATTCTTATCTTTATTCTTATCTTTAAATTTTTTTATTGCTTCTGCATCTCTATCAATAGCTATAAGTTTTCCATTAACTGAAATTTTTTCTAATATTTTTAATGTATGTCCACCTCCACCCAAAGTCGCATCAACAACAATATCTTCGTTTTTTAAATTCAAATTTTCCACTGCCTCCTTCAGCAGAACCGCTTTGTGAATTGCCATTTTTAATTTCGAATTTTTAATTTAGTACACTCCTAACTTTCCTAATTGCTCAGCAATTTCATCGCTATTCTTTTCAGCCTTGTTCTTATATGTATTCCATTTAGTTTGATCCCAAATTTCCAAACGATTAAAAAGTCCAGCTACCGTTACATTCTTTTTTAATTCTGCATATGCTTTAAGATAATCGGGTATTAATATTCTTCCTTGCTTATCAATATCTACATCAATTGCTCCAGCAAGCATTAAACGAATAAAACTTCGAGTTCCCGCTTCTCCCACTGGTAAGTTTCCAAGTTTTTCTGCTAATCTCTCCCAAGTTTTAATTGGATAAATAAATAAACATCTGTCCATTCCTCTAGTAACAACTACTTTATTTCCAAGATCACCTCGACATCTTGATGGCATCGCTACTCTCTTTTTTGTATCTATTGTATGCTGATATTCTCCAATAAACATAACTCTTCTACGAATTACGAACTTATACGAAACTACAAACTTACTACTTTAATTATTATTTTCATATTCTTTGAAGTTACCCACTTTCACCCATTTCTTAACACTGCAATGCAATTTTACCCCACCGTTCTTCACTCGTCAACACATCTCTGTGTATAACTTTTCTGTAAAAATATGTAAAATAAAAAAAATCTATCAGAATGACAGACCTTTTTTTGTTTGTGGACCGGACAGGACTTCTTCTCGCTCCGACTCGAAGCCTGAACACTCGCGCCTGCTCGCGTCCTTCAAGTCCTGTTCTATATAAAATAAAAAAAATCTATCAGAATGACAGAC
>Ga0209344_10004087_pt1 | contig 13717 bp, 5 predicted proteins | sample Cruoilmetagenom6_FD_187293 | JGI IMG/M metagenome (GOLD analysis project Ga0209344, IMG submission 187293) | Oil polluted marine microbial communities from Coal Oil Point, Santa Barbara, California, USA - Santa Barbara Oil Seep Sample 6 (SPAdes)... | ecosystem: Environmental > Aquatic > Marine >...
TTATCCTTAAAGAAAAGGGATGGGTATTATCACCCGCTTATGATTTAAATCCGTCTGTAGAGAAGGATGGTTTATCCCTGAATATTGATATGGAAGATAATGCCTTGGATTTTGAACTGGCGAAAAGTGTGGGAGCGTATTTTCGTTTAAGCAAAATAGAAATGGACAACATTTTGAACGAAGTGAAAGGTGTGGTTAATGGTTGGGAAAATGTTGCTGTTGGCATTGGTATTAAAAGGCGGGAGATTGAGATAATGGAGGGGGCTTTTAGGGGGGCAGAAGGAAGTCGAAATCGATATTGAAATCGTCCCTCGGCTCCGCTCGGGAAACAGAAATGGCCATGAAATCGAATATGAAAATCTTTCTCGGTGAAGTTTATCTTGAACCTGTTGATGGGCTCAAGAACTGGGTTATACGGATGTAGGTTAGAGAGAACTTGGGATTAATTTTGGAGTTTGGTCTTGCTATGCGAGTTTGAGATGGCCACGCGATGAAATGCAACCGCATAGGTACTGGGAAAAATCAAAACTTACAGTTAATGTATTGAGTCCTTGCTATTAGCTTTTCTCTAATCAAGTGGTTAAATGAGTAGGGTTTTAATTTACGACATAATAAATCAATTAGAAATGAGTAAGGAGTTAGTTTCCGCAAGGGGAGAAAGGGCGGCAATAGGAGGTTATTTACCTCAATTTGATGAGTTCGCTTGGTTTGTCTATTTGAATCTAATAAATAAAAAACTTGAATGGATAAGAATAGCAGATCCTAAGGCTGAAAAATTAGATGATATTCAATATGCAACTCATCACGAAATTCATGCGTATCAAGTGAAATGGACAATTGCTGGAGCTAATATTACTTATAGGAACTTCAGTAATTTATTGCCATTAATTACTACAAGTTGGCAAAAGTTAAAAGCTGATAATCCAGGTAGAAAAGTGATTCCTCATTTAATCACGAATAAATCTATCTCTCGGAATGATAGCTTAAAAAATGGAGGAACCCAACTTGGCTCATTTGCTGTTTTTTTCACAGAGGCTTGGCTAAAAATAAAATCAAATCTATCTATTAATGATAAATGGAATTCAACAATAAATGATCTTAAAAAAAATTCCAAACTTAGTGAGTCAGAATTCGAAGAATTTATTAAATGTTTTGATTTTCAACCAGGTTATGAGCCAAAACAGTTTAGTATTACAAATATTAGATATTCTAAAGATGAGGAGGATCTTTATCAAATTAGCCGATTTATTATTGAAAAAGTTGCTAGCTCAAAAAGAGTTATTGAGTTTAAACGTCACGAAATAATTAAAGAATTAGGTTGGGAAGATCGATTCAGAACCATTTTTAATCATGAACTAGTATTTGACAGACAGAAGTACCAACCTCTCCAATCGACAATTGACTTATTAAATTTAAAACTGACGGAACATAAAAACGGGTATTTGTTTTTAAAGGGTGGGCCGGGTTCTGGAAAGTCTACTTTATTAAATCAATGGTCGCGAGAATTAAGTCAACGAGTTATAAGATATTATGCGTTTGATTTTATTAATCCTTCATCTAGTCTTAATTTTCAGAAAAGAGGAAATGCAATACCACTCTTCTTTGATTTGGTTTTGCAATTGAAAGGAGAAGGTTTTTACAATAGAGATATTCTTCCATATAAAGATATCTTTTTCCTAAAAGAAGTATTTGATGAGCAACTAAAAGGAATTTACAAGGATTATGTAGAGTCTGGGCGACCGACGATAATTATAATCGACGGCTTAGACCATGTGCCGAGGGAATATAAAATTACTGTAAATAGTTTCTTGCAAGAGCTTCCTTTACCTAGTTCTCTTCCTGAAGGAGTATATGTCATTTTAGGAAGCCAATCTTTTGAGCTTGAAGATATACAACAGGAAATTCAAACTGAGTTTCAAAATGGAGATAGAACGATTCAAATTGAACCTCTAACAAAAGAGGCCGTATATAAACATATAGATTCTCTCGATCACCCTATGGAATTGAATAGTTCCCAAAAGCAAAGAGTTTTTGAGAAATCACAAGGCCATCCTTTATACTTATCTTATCTGATCGAAAGAATTATTCAAGTTAAATCCATTGATGATGTCATTGAGTCGTTTGATACAATTGATGGGGATATTGAGAATTATTATAAGAAAATCTGGAATCCTATCCAAAATGATGAAAATCTAGTGAGCTTCCTTGGTTTAATGGCTCGCATTACTGGTTCAATAAATCTTTCTTTTGTTAATGAATGGGAATTTGATCGAAGTGTTTTACTGTCATTCAAAAAAAGAGCTAGAGTTTTGTTTAATGATACAAACAAAACATTGACCTTTTTTCATAATTCTTTTAGGCAATTCCTTCTCCATTATACTTCCTTGAATTATTTAACTAATGAATTTGATTCAAAAAGAAATATTAGCTATCACTCTCGACTTGCTGAATATTACAAAAAATCGAAGGTAGAGAAATCTTGGAATCAAAACCATCATTTATTTGAAGCAAAAGAATATGAAAAGTTTGTTTCAGAAGTTACTCCAGATAGTTTTACAACACAGTTCTTAAACTACAGACCAGTAGATGAAATAAAGCAGGATGCTAAATTAGGAATTAAAATCGCTTTAAAGACTCAAGACCTCAACACCTTGATAAAATATCTTTTCGCATTAGCGGAAACTGAAAGGAGATTGTTCAACATTGATCCAGGATCATTTACGGAACAACTGTTACAATTAAACGAATTTGACTCCGCAAGAAATTATTTAAGGACAGGTAATATACTCCATTGTAGCGAAGCTTATGCTTTCAAGGCGTGTCGCTTGTTTATAAATTTTGGTTATAAATCAGAGGGAGCAATATTCTTTAATTTGGCTTATCCAGAAATTATTACAGATTCTGGAATTGTCATTGATGATTTACATAGGTTTGAAGAAATAAGGAATACCCTAGAGGAATGGATTTATACCGCGACCCATTTTGAAAGCATAGAGGATATATTTTGCCGAATTGAAAATATAAGATATTTAGGGGACCAAAACATTTATCAACTTGAAGAAAAACAAGAAAGTTTACCTATCTTTTTAAAGACTCATTTAGGATATAGTTTAATAAGACAAAACAAATGGGATGACTTTAACTGGGTTATTAACGAAATGGATGTTTCTTCTACGAAGGAAAGAAACTCACTTTTCTGGCTTATTGAATACGGTATTGAACAATGTCTTGATTCAAACGATAATAGCCGCGCAAATGAATATCTATACTTGCTGAAAAGTCATTTCAAAAAGGACGAGACAGAATCCAATTTTATTATATACATCGCAGATTTAATTTATAAAGTCACTGGAGATGTTGAGGAGACATATAGTTGGATCAAAAATATTGAACAACCTTCTCTTGTGGGAAGAAGTCAACTAGATTACAATGAATCGTTTGAAGTTTTCCTTCCGTTAATCAAATTTAATAAACTACTTAATTTATGCGACAAGGGAATTCCTATTACCGTTGCCATTCCTTCTGTGGAGCGTGGAACAGACAAAGAGCTTTTAGTGGAATTCGAAAGAATGCTTTGTCTTATAACGCAAATTTTGGCTGACGGGATTCTACAAAAACAAGTTTATGAGGATATTACAATGAGGATATATCCAATTGTAAGATATTTCTACAAAGAAATCTCTCCCAAAAATAGTTATTGGTATAAACTTATAGGCTTTAAGGGGAAGTATTTTCATTTTTTGATTTATGCAGTGTCTGGACTTGATGCTAAAAGCTTAGAAAGATTGGGAGATTACTTGTCTAAAGAGTTTTTTGAAAATCCTAAGTATTGGCCCACAGATGTTCGACGAAAAATTATTAAATCGTTATTTAAGAATGGATTTGATTCTAAAAAGGCCATATCACAATTGAAAGGTTTAGAAAAGTCAATGTTAGGTGACCAAGATATAAGCGGTCGTATAAATCAGTGCTTGGCTCATTCAAAAGCGTGGTTTCTTTTAGATAATCTGGAGGAAGGTGAAAAATGGTTAAAACAAGCTATACAGGAGTCTATTGGAGTAGGGTATAGAAAAGATTATCAATTCAGTACTTGGATTTGGTGGTTGAGAAAAATAAACCAGAAAGAACCATCAAGAGCTTCTGAGAGAATAAAATGGTTCTTATCGCATTTGCAACACATAAAAGAAACAACTGAAGGGAGAGCATATTGGAACGCCTCTGAAGAGTTGCTAGAGGTGACGTATGAACATAATCTACGCGATGGGCTTGAGCAGGCCATCTGGCAAATAGAGCATGATTTGGTAGACTTTAAAGACTCACTTTCTCTGTTTATAAGATATTTCGTTTTACGAACAGAAAGTGAAGAAGAGTTCAAAAGTATATTTCTGCTATACAAGAGTTTATTTTTGCTTCTCGATGAGGGGGCAAATACTTCATTGCTTAAGCAGATCTTAGCGACAGGATATAAAATTTTTCAAGATAATTTTATGGAAGAGTATGTGTCGGATATACTTTTGGCTATAAATACTAAGGCATATGAAGGAGCTAGATATTCTTTGCTCTCTGAGATTGAAAGCTTCTTTTTGTCAAAAGAGATTAGAATAGTTGATTATTATTCGGATTTCAAAACTCCTGAAATGAACGATAAGCACAATTCATCGACTTCCTCAAATACGTTGAGTTTAAAAAAAGATTATGAAAAGATTGATGAAAGTGAAGTGTTGGCACGAGTCAATAATTTTGATGATTTCAAAAACATCATTCAAGAAGAAGATCAGGCAAATTCATTTTTTAATTGGTCAAAAGTTATTGAAAAAATAGCTTCATTATTGACTTCCAATCAAATTGAAGAGATTGTTAATATAGCTCGTCTTGGAAGAAAAGAGTCAATCTTGTTTGCGAAGTTAAGTGGAGTGGCATTTGATCTTGGAGATAAAGAACTAGCTGCAAAGTTAGCTTATAAAAGTATTGAACTGTCGAGTGAATCGGGGTGGGTTAAATACTATGATGGGGGGACTAGAATAAGTGCCTTTAATGCGTTAAGAAAAATAAACCCCAAACTTTCGAGGCATAAAGCATTTGAAGTATTTGCCAACGACATAATAAGTGGTAATTATTCAGGTACGTATGTTGAACACTTAGAGGATATTGTTCCTCTCCTGACAGAAAATTATAAGGAGGAAGACCTCTGGCCGGAAATATTTGGTTATTTGCAGAGGTTAATGTCGAATAGTAAACCGACGGAGGGTTTGCCTATTCTCGCTTCAATAAAGCAACCAATCATTGAAACTCTCATTGATTATTTAGGATATTTAATAAAGAGCTCTGTTCCCTTAATTAAGGAGCAGGCAATTATATTATTGGCAAGATATATTGATAATAATAATGAATATTCTCTGGCTCAATTGATAAAAGGAAAAATGGATGATTATCTGTCCATGGATGTAATAATGACTCTAAAGGAATTAGATTCATCACGAATTCTAGCTTTAAAGCCTAAAATTAGAGAGATGGCATTATCAAAGGATTTTATAATAAGAGAAAATTCAAAACAAATATTAAAAGTGATGGGAGAACCGAGTCCTATAACTAATAAAATTCAATTGCCAAGTGTTTACTCTTTGCATATACCCGCACCTAACGCATCAAAATTCAAAAAGGATAAGGAGTCAATTTTTCCAGAAATCGACGTTGATAATCCTCGAGAACTTTTAAGACCTTTCAAATCTTTAATCAAAATACTAACTGAAGAATCTAATATTGAAGAATCAAATCTCATATATAGAGCTCATTCGATAATGAAAGAAATTGGTACAAAAGACGAATGGACCAATGAATATGAAATAAACTTCAGAAACCATTTAAAAGAGATCAACTTGGACTATTCTTTTCCAAGACCCAGAGTTATTACGGCAAGAAAGGCGATAATGCGTGTTGCTGCTGAACTAATTGATTCCGGAAAAATGGATGGGACAAGGATTGTGGATGTTTTTACCGCTCACGATTATGCTGTGTCATTTTTCAATGAGTTACCTAAACCTTCATTTATACAAACAATAAAAGAACGTGAATTTGGCGCAGTAGGTAAAGATTGGATTGAACGTATAAATGAATCAGAAAGACTAAGTGAATCACTTTTGGACTATAATGAAAACTTCAAAATTATTGCAGAATACAGTCAAATTAAAAACTTGGATTGGGGTTCTCCTACTGAAGAATATATGTGTCAAATTGCTATTGAAGAACATGTAGCCGAAGAGGAAGATTTCATTTTTGGATCTGTTTTTCATAGATTAAGTGGGGATTATCACGACATAATTGATTTAGGAAAGTTTATTGTGGTAATTAGGGATCATAGGTTGGATCAAGTTGATTTAAAATCCAGATGGATAGCGATTAACCCTGATTTAGCTAGATATTTAGGATGGAAACCTGAACCGGCGAAATTATTTGCCTGGAAAAATCGACAAGGGAAATTAATGGCAGAATCTATTTATTGGTTAAACGGTAATATTAGCTTGATACCTAAAAAAGATGGAGAGGTAGGAGAAGGATGGTTTGTGGCAGTCTCAATGGATGGGCTGGAACAGATTAAAGCAGTTGAAAAGAATTTATTCCTTCAGAAGAAATTGACTAGATCTAAATTTGAGAATTCAAAATTAACTAATTGCTATATAAGTAATGTAACAAAACTGTAAATTTGACGAGAAACAAAACACGTTAAGACGAATAGTTTTTTTATCAAGATAAAATTAAAATCACCTATTTTAACCAATTAATTTGAGATTATTTGTGAGATCGATGAAAATATGAGCAGAAAAAAAATATCAACTGAAATTAAAACTCAAGTTTTGATTCAATGCAGAAGAAGATGTTGTATCTGCTTTGGTTTAGAAAGAGATGATAATATTAAAAAAGGTCAAATTGCGCACATTAATGGAGATAGAAATGATAATAGATTGGATAATTTGGCATTTTTATGTTTAGAGCATCATGATCAATTTGATAGTAAAACAAGTCAATCTAAAAACTTAACCACTAATGAAGTCAGGGAGTTTAGAAAGGAATTGCACAATGAGATTGATGAAATTTGGAAAAAACCATTGAATGTTGGAAATGAAGATTATTCTGAAATTAAAAGATTAATTAGTGGTAGGTATATTAGAGAGGGCTTTAATGAGCAAGCCGAATTTCAAATTATTAATCTTGGAAAAGATAGAATTAAAGTAAGTGGTCTTTCTTTTTGGGGTATTAAAAACGAATATGGGCCAAACATTGGACAATTAGACTTTGAAAGTGATTTGCTTAAAAACGCCACAGTTTATTCACAGAAATCGGGAGATGATTTATATCGTATTTTTATTGAGTTTAATGGAGATAAAATAATAGTAAAAGAAGATTATGTAATTGGCTTTTTTGGTATGAATGTAACATTTGAGGGGGAATATATGAGAGCGGAATAGGATGCAATTCCTGTCACTATACTGCAACGGTGTGGTTATTTAATTTCAATTGTATGATCAGCACCAAACCAAGCAGAGATAGTGTTCACAGCGGGTTTTTCCATTTTTGAAAGTGCTAGAACGACTAAGTTTTCTTTTGTTCTGGAACAGGATACGTAAAAGAGATTTTTTGTTCTTTCCATTCTATCAGGGCGTTCTTCAGTTTTATCAAAATAATGCTCAAAATTGTATTTCTGTTTCCAATTAGTATCATCAATTACTACAAGTACATTTCTATATTCCTCTCCTTTTGTACCGTGCTTTGTGGAAAAAACATTCTCATTCTGAGTATGTTTGAAAAAATTAATTACTTCGGAATAAGACAGGGCCATAACTGTATTGAATAATGAAATGTCTCTCTCTATTTTATCTTTTATGTCATCATCCAAGCCTTCAAGGCTTGTGTTTATTTTTTCAATAAAACGTTGTAGGCCTTTTGATTTGGTTACTAGTTTATTTTCTACCACGAACTTATAAACATCTTTTACTGTTTTCTCTATACGTAACACTTTGAGTTCTTCTAGTTTATTGATGATAAACTCTTTATCACTATGTTTTTTTAAATTAACTGATTGAACGCCATTTGAACTTAATAAAGAAGACAATTGGCCATAATCTTTATTTTCATAAAAAGCAATTAAATGCTCAACGCCTGTTTTCCGCTCTGTTGAAGTTTTCTTATCCATAGAACCTACGAATAAGGATATCAAATGACTTTCTCTTTTAAGTAGCATATCATTAGCGGATTGGCCATATCGTTTACTGAAAATACCATACAAGTTTCCAAAGCCACCTCGATCTGCAACTCGACTATTTGCTATTATTAAGATTTTATCTTGGCTTCCCGGGCCAAAATCCCAACCAGATTTTAATAATGTTTCAAGAATATAATCGTAATTATCATTTTTTTTAGGAATCAAAGATTTTTCATAATCTGTTATTTTTTGACCCTTAGTCTGCTCTGGATAATTTGCACAGTTAAAGAACTTTACACTTCCTTCAACTTCTTCTATTTCATCAGGACTTTTTTGTTTTATATTCGTCCTTATATTGTTTAATAAGTCGATTACTGCTCTAGAGCTCCTATAGTTTTCTTCCTTCTTAATAATGTCTATAACCCCACTTTCTACATAGTCTTGAAGTGAACCGACTCCAGTATCGTATATTTTCTGATGCGAATCGCCATAAAATCCTAACACAATCTTTTCTTTATTTCTGGGAAGTAGGAAGTCTAAGAGTGCTTTTATGGTTTCGGGTGCGGTGTCTTGATATTCATCCACAAACACATATGGATACTTTGAAGCTAAAATAGAGGTTAGAAGTTCATAATTCTGAAACATTCTTTGAGATAATATTATAAGATCATCATGACCCACTGTCCCTTCTTCGAAATCACTAAAAGCTCTATCCGAATATTCGACTGATTTTATTCGCTCAATTAATCCAAGAGTATATTTATCTGGTTTCTCTTCGTGTTTCAGCGTATTGATCGCGTCAAATTCTTTAATTAATTGCTTGTTGAATAATTTTATACAATCCCACAAAAATTCGTGAATTGTAGAGACAAGCACTAAAGGATTATTTTCGAGACGATCAATGATTTCATTTTTTGCCACATTAGTGTAAGTTATACATACAATCATTTGATTGTTGAGAGATAAAACTTTACTCTTGGTTTCAATCAGGTAATTTATTGTTTGAATTAGCGCATAAGTTTTTCCAGCACCTGCACCAGCTTCAAGCACAAAACTTCTCTTTGCAGTAATTTTTTCTTTTATTTGATCTATTGCTTCCATCTTATTCCTCTTCTTCGTTTGTTGCAATAGTTTCTTTCTCCATTTTCGTAATCAATGGTTTTTCTAACCATTTTAAACCTTCGTCAATATATACTGGCACTTGCCATTTTGCGATGTCATCTTCTGGGAAGGACATAACATCAAATGCAAAATTTGTTTTGGCACTTGAACTCGTGGGTGCCAATTGAAATGGTGTTTCGGCATTTAAAGTTTCGGCTGATTTAACTTTAGAAAAGCTAAATAGATTTTTGACGGCTTTTTCTTCCCCCTTTTCATTTTTATAGGAAGATTTAAGTAAATTAAGATTGGTATTGATAAAAGCTTCTTCAAAACTTCTTCCTATTATACCAGTTTCTTCAGTTTGGTAGGCTACTCTAACAATGCCAGATTCAATTTTGTGTTTCTCTTTGCAAGCTAAAAGTTCTATAATGGTCGATTTATTTGGAATCCAATCTTTAAGCGTGTGGTTAGATGTTAATTCGCCACCTAATCCGCCATTGACTTGGCATCTTTCACCATTGACTGAATCGACTGAATCAATATCGGTCACCACCAATGTTTTCAACTTTAAAAACTCCAAAATCTCTTTAAATTTATGGGTGTAAGCACCGCCCACTTCTAGAATGGAAACATATTGAGTTGACAGACCAGGTGCAGATTTAAAAATGAGTTGTGGCATTAACATCCTTTCAGTTGTGCCTTCTACAATAATCACTTTATCTGAAAAGAACAGATCTGACTTATGAAGCGTTAAATACTGTTTTAAGAAACGTGCGGTTTGTTTTTCATTCGATATATTGAGTTTATTAAAATCTTGAACTTCAACACCATTTTCTATTCTATTGAAATATCTAATCCGTTTAAAGCCTTTGTCAGAATCAATTCCAGCCTCTGATAAAATGTGTGAAGAGTGGGAAGTAATTATTAATTGGACGTGTATATTCTCTTTTTTAGCATCTTCGAGAATTCCTTTTATCTGACTAATAAAAACTTGTTGCATTTGGGGATGCATATGTGCTTCTGGTTCTTCAATAAGTACTGCCAAAAACTCCGAAACTTTATCCTCTGTTGCATTCCGGAAACGTTGTATAAAGCTCGCAAGTTCTAATACCATATATATTAGATTACTATATCCTAATCCATTATAGCTTTCAGGTAAATTAATCTCTTCTTGCTTATAGTAATACTTGATGTTATTTCTTATTACTGCTTCGGAATCAAATTCAGAATCTATGGTAATTTGCGGAATAACTATGGGTGTTTTTGCTCCAAATTTCCTTAGATCGGCTAATATTTTTTTTAAGACGGCATCGTATTTTTCTTTTAAGTCTTTTGATACGTCTTTTAGCTTTTCTTCTACGGCCTTAACGTTAGCATCAGTTTTATCGCGTTCATTGTAATATTTAGAAAAGCCCAGTGCAAGCGTTTTATTTTTGTCATTCTTTTTGTCGTCCAAAACCCTCAAAGCTTTGATATCTTCAAAAGAAACAATCTTTTTTATTTTTTCTTTGAAACCTAATTCAATTTCTCGTTGATAATCTGATTTTATATCCTTAGCATAGCATTTAAGCTTATAAAAAGAGTTCAAATTTTCTTTGAAGTATGGAATTAGATTAATTTTCTTATCCTCTCTGTTGCTAAACATTTTTAATAAACCTAAAGTGTTTACAGGTTCGTAGGATAATAAAACGCAAGCATCATTTCTATCAACGTCCAAGTCAGTGATAAATTCGCTAAGCTCAACTAATGAGTCTTTAAGTTTATCATAGCTAAACTCAATTTGAAGTTGAATTTTTGGAAAACGATCTTGAATATCGATTTCTATAGCTTCTTTTTCATCATCAGGAATTTCAGGATTAATAGTCTTTTCAAATTCCGCATTGAGTTCTTTAAATAATGAATATGATGATTGTGAAAAATCCTCGAAGGACAGAGAATCCTCATTCGAGGTAAGCATTTTGATTACTTCTAATAGTGAAGTTTTTCCTGTGTTATTTCTGCCAACGATTAGTGTGATATCATCCTCTAAATTAATAGAAATATCAGCTAACATTCTAAAAAATCTAACTTTTATATTTTTAATTCTCATTATTTATGATATTAATAATAAACTCCATTTTGCCCCAATTTATGATAAAGGGATTTGATTTTTTCAATAATCTCAAGCGAAAATTTTGGTTCATCGAAATAAATGTGAAACATCGTAGGATAAGTTTTCTGCTTTACTAGTTTAAAACGATTTTTTGAAAGGGCTCTCAGATCATTAATTATCTTTTCTTCATCATAAAAATAGAATGTTTGATCGTGTACGATTCTGTTTCGTAAAGTGTTTAGCTTAGCAAAGAAGTCTTACACGTCATTAATATCCTTTAAATTTATTCCGGCATTCTTCTTTAAAAATGTCTTTGCGTAATCGAATCCAGCTTTATCTGGTGTCCCATCAAAATTACTCTCATTGATTTCTTTATTTGAATAGTACATCTCACAAGAACTAACAATTGTTCTTTCGAAAAAGGAAAATAGTTGGACGATAATCGATTCCCTAAATCTTTGTGCAAACTCATTGTCAATTTCTAACATTTGTTGCGCAAATTCTTCACTCTTTCTCCAATCTTTATTTTCGTTTTGTAAAGATTCTAAATGTTTTCGCTGAAAGTTTTCAGCTTGATTGTCTAGATAATCTTCAGTGAACTTTATATATTTCTCATAAGGTTTCAATGCTAGATTTAGTTGGTAGAGATGACTTTCTTTCAGAAAATCCTCTCTACTCACTTTTGGAAACATACTTGTATCGTAGATTTTAATGTCACTAAAATTAAATTTTTCTCTATGCATTCTCCACAATCTTAATTTCTTCTTCACTCAATCCATACAGCTCGTAAACCATAGCATCTATTTGTTGCTCTATGGAATTAATTTTTGATTGTAGCTCTTGGGCTTTTTTCTTATTCTTTTCAAAGAGGTCAAGCCACTCAAATTCATCCTTTTTTGTAAGAATGTTTATCTGTTTTTGGTCTTCTTTTTCACGTTTTTTGTTGGTTTCTTTTATAGCTTTATTCAATTCATTTATAAATTCTCCGAAATCTATATCTTGCCAGTTTTCTAATTTACGGGAAAATTTTTCGATTCTAAATTGATGATACAGGTATGTTAAGAATTTATCTTGTATCGTCGTAAATAATTTGATTTCACTTGAAATAATATTATATAGCTCTTCAACTTTTTCAATGCTCTCACTCGTCGGTTCTATAAAGGGAAGTTGAGATAATAAAACAGGCTTTACCTGTGCCATTGTTCTTCCTGTCTCTGATGAAAGTAACCTATATAGATAAGTAGAGAGTTTTGAATTTAAAATAGCCGATAGATATTTGTTGGAAACACTTTTATTGGCACTAAAGATATACAGACCATCGGTAGGATATAGTTTATTACTATCTATGGAAGTAATAATGCTATCTCCTGTAATAACACCGAGTACTTTATTTTCTTTTTCAAAAATCTGTTGATTTCTTGCTCTATGTAAGGTGTAGAATGGATGTTTGCCTTGTTTTACTTCTTTGCAGGTTATTCTAGGAAGATATTGCTTGATATGTCTGTGAATATTTGGAAAATCTTCGGGGTTGTCGTTTTTAGTGATATAACAAAGGCTTTTGTCTGCATCAATCGTAAAATATCTTTTTACATCTACACCACCTGTTACGGTTTTTTTTATAAATTTCTTTTCAAGATTTTCAGAATTTATGGTGTTTTGATCTACTATGAATGCATCTTTTAAATCAGGACTGATTCCTCTTTGTATCCCATCTTCGTCAATGAAATTGTCTAATGTTTTTTTATTGTGTCTTTTTAGTATCTCATATCCTTTCAAATTTTGAGTAGCAAATACTGTATTTGGTATTGAATAAAACAAATCTTTTTCAACCTCGTAAGTCTCAATTGAATTAATATCATCATCTTTATATTTATTATAATTTCCAACTATCGTAGATTGTTTGGTGTTCTTTTTTGAATATATTACTATTGCAGATGGTCTTGCTACATCTTCAAATATTCCATCTCCAACATTTATAGCTATATTTAATTGAGTTTCTTTTAGAATTCTCTCGCGAAGTTTAGAATTGTCTTTCTGATATAAAATGACATCTGGTATTATCATTCCTATAATTCCTTTATAATTTGTGATATCAATTGATTTGTCCACAAAAAACATAAAAGAATCTACCATCCTTACGATTATATCTTGATGTTTTGATTTAACATATTTTAAATCTGCCGCTGGTAATTTTGCGCCCCAAGGAGGATTCCCAATAACAACATCAAACCCACCATTTGTAAATACTTTTGCGAAAGCATTCTCCCAATGAAAAGCTTTGTCTCCTGCAATGGCTTTGCTATCTATTAAACTGTTTCCACATTTTA
>Ga0209344_10004088_pt1 | contig 13713 bp, 10 predicted proteins | sample Cruoilmetagenom6_FD_187293 | JGI IMG/M metagenome (GOLD analysis project Ga0209344, IMG submission 187293) | Oil polluted marine microbial communities from Coal Oil Point, Santa Barbara, California, USA - Santa Barbara Oil Seep Sample 6 (SPAdes)... | ecosystem: Environmental > Aquatic > Marine...
TTCACGTCCGGGCGGACGGCGAAGCAAAAGCGACATCTGACGGTAAGACACGGCCTGCTTGGAAAGATCATCATAAACGATCAGCGCGTGGCGGCCATTGTCACGGAAAAATTCGGCCATCGCCGTTGCCGAGTACGGAGCAAGAAACTGCATTGGTGCAGGATCAGACGCGGTTGCAGCAACAACGATTGAATATTCCATCGCGCCGGTTTCTTCGAGCTTCTTCACCAACTGCGCCACAGTCGAACGCTTTTGCCCGATCGCGACATAAACACAGTACAGTTTTTTGTACTCGTCGTCGCCAGCGGCTTCGTTGTAAGATTTCTGGTTCAGGATCGTATCAAGTGCGACCGCAGTCTTACCCGTCTGGCGGTCACCAATGATAAGTTCACGCTGGCCACGGCCAATCGGGATCATCGCGTCAACCGATTTAAGGCCCGTCGCCATCGGCTCATGCACCGATTTACGCGGGATAATCCCAGGGGCACGAACATCCGCAATCGCGCGGGTTTTGGTTTTGATCGGGCCTTTTCCGTCAATCGGATTTCCCAGACCATCAACAACCCGGCCCAGCAGAGCCTCGCCTGTTGGAACGTCCACGATCGAGTTTGTGCGCTTAACCGTGTCACCCTCTTTGATGTCGCGGTCAGAACCGAAGATAACAACACCTACGTTGTCCGTCTCAAGGTTCAGCGCCATTCCCATGATACCACCCGGGAATTCGACCATTTCACCGGCCTGAACATTGTCCAGCCCGTAAACACGCGCGATACCGTCGCCGACCGACAAAACGCGGCCCACTTCTGCGACTTCGGCATCTTGACCAAAGTTCTTGATCTGATCCTTTAGGATTGCAGAAATTTCTGCTGCCTGGATTGCCATTATCCGACCTCTTTCATTGCATTCTGCAGGTTGCTCAACTTGGAACGGATCGACGTATCGATCATTTTTGAGCCAACCTTAACGATAAGACCACCGATGAGGCTTTCATCGATGGCCAGATTAATCTTCACATCCTTGCCAACACGCGCTTTCAGCGATTTAGCAAGCTTGTCTTGTTGTGCCTTGGTCATAGCTTTGGCAGCCACAACATCGGCCGTCACTTCACCCTTTTCCTCGGCAATCAGCTCTCGCAACGTGGCGATAAGCTGCGGCAGCACAAAAAGGCGCCGCTTTTCGGCCAACAGGCCGAGTGTATTTGTTACGATTGGGGACAGTTTCATTTTCTTGGCAAGGGCCTGAATAGCACCACTTTGCTCATCGCGCGTGTAAAGCGGCGAAGCGATCAGTGATTGCATATCCGGACTGGCCACAAGCGCTGCCTCCAGACCATCCACATCGCTTTCCAGCGCTTTCAGTTTCTTGCCATCCTTGGCCAGTCCAAAAACGGCCGTGGCATAGCGTGCAGCAATGCCGGTTGAGATCGAAGCTGGTTCGGACACGTCCACCCTTCCGATGTCTTTGGCCCTGAAAACCGCCGGACGGCGGCTCAAAGCATCCCTTGCCGCAGCCGGTTGGCTGGGCATCAAAATCGGCGTGGGTGTAGCAGAGGTATTTCGGCCTAGCAACCGCTTTGGCGGTGTCTTGCACGTTCACCAAACCCTTATAAAATTGGGTGTTGTTCGGGGGTGCGACGGATTGTGCACTCAGAATATCGACATACACCCGAGAATCCGTTCGAATTTTCGCGATTCTGCCGACTAATCAGACGGGCTTAACCTCGGGTTTCGCAATACCGTCGAGAACCTTCAGCGGTTTTCGCACCGCTTCGCCAAGGCCCGGCCGCGTCGGGGCGTTCACCCGCTTGGACACTTCGACCATCAGAACGCCACCTGCAAAATAGGCAGAGATCCGGCTGCCAGTATTTTCCCAAAACCGCCCGGTCTTCAGCCAGAACCGTTTTTGCGAGGGTGGTTGAAACAGCGCCGCGCGGTGGCGCTCGGGCAGAAAGGAATGGCGTTTGAGCTGTGTTTCCAATTGAGTCAGGCTATAGGGGCGCCCAAAGCCAAACGGTGTGCGATCACGGCGCGACCATAGTCCGGCGCGGTTGGGCACGATAAACAGCGCCCGTCCGCCCGGCCCCAGCACCCGCCAGCATTCATCCAGCAACGCCGTCGGATTCTCACTGGTTTCCAGCCCATGCAGTAATACCAGCCGGTCCACATGTCCGGTTTCAATCGGCCACATCGTCTCTTCACAAAGCACGCTGACATTTGCCTGGCCCACGGGCCAGGGCGTGACGCCCTGTTGTGAGGGCATCAAGCCAATGACGCGGCGTGCATCGGCAAGAAAAGGCCGGAGCAACGGCACTGCAAACCCGAACCCCACAACCGTTTGTCCTGCGGTCTCGGGCCAGAAACCTAGGGCTTTGTCACGAATCGCCTTCTGCGCCGCCCGGCCCAGACCGGTGCGATAATAGAAGTTTCGCAGATCGACCACGTCGAGATGCATTGCAGCCCGGCCTCGTTTGAGCAATTCTGGACCCGACCATAACGCAGCGGAGCCGAAACGCCATGCCCCTTGAAATTGTGACCATCCCTTGTCGTACCGACAACTATGCCTTTTTGCTGCATTCCAATGAAACCGGTGAGACCGCGGTTATAGATGCCCCCGAAGCACCGCCGATCCTTGCGGAACTCAAACGCCGGAACTGGCAGCTTAGCGAAATCTGGCTGACCCACCACCACTATGACCATGTCGACGGCACAGCCGAATTGAAAGATGCGACCGGCGCGCGCGTTGTAGGAGCGTCAGCGGATGCAGATCGCCTGCCGCCCCTTAATCTTGCAGTAGATGACGATGGGACATTTCAGTTTGCCGGTTCTGATGTTCGTGTCTTCGATGTTTCCGGCCACACTGTGGGGCATATCGCATTTTATCTTGCGGACGCCCCGGCCCTGTTTTCCGGTGACAGCCTGATGGCGCTCGGCTGTGGGCGGGTGTTTGAAGGAACGCCCGAGCAAATGTGGAACAGCCTTTCCAAGATGGCAGCACTTCCCGGTGACACAATAGTCTGTTCCGGCCACGAATATTCCGCCAACAACGCCAAATTTGCCGCAACAATTGAAAAAGATAACCCGCGGCTCGCGTCTCGCATTCAGGCAATCACCGACGCACGCGCGGCGGATCAAGCCACTGTTCCGACGCTCTTGAGCGAAGAACTGGCCACCAATCCGTTCCTGCGCGCGAATCTGCCCGGTGTTAAAGCGGCGGTTGGTATGGACAATGCCGCCGATGCCGCTGTGTTTGGTGAAATCCGTGCCCGAAAAGACGCGTTCTGAGAATCTGCCACGATAATACCGAAAATCCGGCAAATTTTTCGGACACAAAGTGACACAGAATGGAAAAGTGAGCGAATTTGTTTAGAAAACCCTTGAAGAGCCGGCAATAAAACCGAACTTTAAGGTTATGAGGCCACGGTCGGTTCGGGGCACTCGTCCTTTCCGGCCCATATCTAAGGAGCACTGAACGCGTGCCATCATTTTCGAATACCCTTGAGCAGGCAATTCATTCCGCGCTGGCACTTGCCAATGCGCGCCAGCATGAGCTTGCAACTCTGGAACATCTTTTGCTGTCATTGCTAGATGAACCAGACGCGGCTCAGGTTATGCAGGCGTGCGACGTTAACCTTGAAGAACTGCGCACAACGTTAACGGCTTTCCTTGAGGATGACCTTTCCACGCTTGTCACAGATATCGAAGGCTCTGAGGCTGTGCCGACGGCCGCCTTCCAGCGCGTCATTCAGCGCGCCGCGATCCACGTTCAGTCTTCCGGGCGGACAGAAGTAACCGGCGCCAATGTGCTGGTTGCGATCTTTGCAGAGCGGGAATCAAACGCAGCCTACTTCCTGCTCGAGCAGGAAATGACCCGCTATGACGCAGTGAATTATATTGCCCACGGTGTGGCCAAGGATCCGTCCTTTGGTGAAAACCGGTCGGTTTCCGGCGCATCAGACATCGATGCAGAGGTAACAAATGAAGACGGCACAGAAGCCAAGGAATCTGCTCTGGCCAAGTATTGCGTGGATCTGAATACCAAGGCGCGCGAAGGCGATGTGGATCCGCTAATCGGTCGCGGGCACGAAGTTGAACGATGCATTCAGGTATTGTGTCGGCGGCGAAAGAATAACCCGCTTCTGGTGGGCGATCCCGGCGTTGGAAAAACCGCAATTGCGGAAGGGCTTGCGCGCAAGATCGTGACTGGCGACACGCCAGAAGTGTTGTCCAAAACAACGATATTCTCGCTCGATCTGGGCGCTTTGCTGGCCGGAACCCGTTACCGTGGCGATTTTGAAGAACGCCTGAAGGCTGTGGTCAATGAGTTAGAGGCGCACCCCGACGCCGTCCTCTTCATTGATGAAATTCACACGGTCATTGGTGCTGGCGCAACAAGCGGTGGCGCGATGGATGCCTCGAACCTGCTGAAACCAGCTTTGCAAGGCGGCAAGCTGCGCTGTATGGGGTCAACAACCTACAAAGAATTCCGTCAGCATTTCGAAAAAGACCGCGCTCTTTCCCGCCGGTTCCAGAAAATTGATGTGAACGAACCTTCGGTTGAAGACGCGGTAAAAATTCTTCGTGGTCTGAAGCCCTATTTTGAAGAGCATCACGACATCCGGTACACCTCCGACGCGATCAGGACGGCGGTCGAGTTATCGGCCCGCTATATCCATGACCGCAAGCTGCCCGACAAAGCAATCGACGTGATCGACGAGGCGGGGGCCGCGCAGCATCTGGTGATCGAATCCAAGCGGCGCAAGACCATCGGAACCAAAGAAATTGAAGCGGTCGTAGCGAAAATCGCGCGAATCCCGCCCAAAAACATATCCAAAGACGATGCGGCCGTTTTGAAAGACCTTGAAGTGTCGCTCAAGCGCGTGGTCTTCGGGCAAGACAAAGCGATTGAGGCGCTCGGCTCGGCTATCAAACTTGCGCGCGCTGGATTGCGTGAGCCGGAAAAACCAATCGGCAACTATCTGTTCGCCGGCCCCACCGGCGTCGGGAAAACCGAAGTCGCCAAACAATTGGCCGACAATCTGGGTGTGGAATTATTGCGCTTTGATATGTCTGAATACATGGAAAAGCACGCGGTATCACGGCTGATCGGCGCGCCTCCGGGCTATGTCGGGTTCGACCAGGGCGGCATGCTGACGGATGGCATAGATCAACACCCTCACTGCGTATTGCTGCTCGACGAGATCGAGAAAGCACACCCGGATGTCTACAATATTCTGCTGCAGATCATGGATCACGGCAAACTGACCGATCATAATGGTCGGCAAGTGGACTTCCGTAATGTTGTGCTGATTATGACATCGAACGCCGGAGCCACTGAGCAGGCCAAGGCGGCGATCGGATTTGGCCGGGATCGGCGCGAAGGTGAAGATACGGCTGCAATTGAACGCACATTCACGCCGGAATTCAGAAACCGGTTGGACGCGGTCATCAGTTTTGCACCGCTTCCCAAAGAGGTCATCCTGCAAGTGGTCGAGAAATTCGTGCTGCAGCTTGAGGCACAGTTGCTGGATCGAAATGTGCAGATCGAACTGACAACTCCGGCGGCGCAATGGCTGGCCGATAAAGGCTATGACGACAAGATGGGCGCGCGTCCGCTTGGCCGGGTTATTCAGGAACACATCAAGAAAGCGCTGGCCGAAGAGCTGCTGTTTGGCAAACTCGCCAAAGGCGGTGTGGTAAAAGTTGGCGTGAAGAACGGCGAACTTGATTTGCGGTTTGAGAAACCGCAGGACCCGCGCATCACCAGCAAAAAGAAACCGCCTTTGTTGACGGCGGATTGAAACGTCCTGCCCTTTTCAACGTCAATTGAGCATCAATCTTCATCTAACCCCGAGCCGGAATTCGGCCCGGGGTTTTTTGATTTTTCCCCGAACCCAATAGAAAGCACCGTTACCGCAAATTGGGGGTTTATCTTTCGGTCAGCTTCAACTCAATGCGCCGGTTGCGCGCAAATGCTTCTGGGCTGTCGCCCTCTGCCACCGGGCGAAACTCGCCAAAGCCGGTTGCGGCCAGCCGCTCGGGCGCAAACCCAAGCTCGTTGGTCATGTAACGAACAACCGCCAGTGCGCGCGCCTGTGATAATTCCCAATTGTCGCGATACCGCCCGGTTCCCGCCAACGGCGTTGCATCCGTGTGCCCATCAACCCGAATAATCCAGTCGATTTCCGGGGGAATGGCATCGGCAACTTCTTCCAAAATACCTGCAACCCGTTCAATTTGCACCCGGCCTTCGCGGGCCAGATCGGCCGAAGCCGGTTGAAACAAAACCTCAGACGAAAATACAAACCGGTCGCCAACAATTTCGATTCCCTCGCGATCGCCAAGCACTTCGCGCAGCTGCCCGAAAAATTCGGACCGATACCGCTCAAGCTGTTTGGCTTCGGCTTCCAGCCGCTTGCGCTCGGCTTCTTCCTCGGCAAGCTTGCGAATTGCATCCTGTTCCAGCCGAACTCGCGCTGCTGATTCCAGTTCTGCCCGCCGACGCTCTTCACTGGCGACCTGTGCCAGCGCCGCATTCAATTGCGAACCCAAATTTGTCAGCTCAATCTTCGAATTTCGGTCGTTCTCTGCGGCAACATCCAGCAACGCCTGCAATGATCCCAACTGTCCACGCAATTCAGCAACCTGTTCATTCAAAAGCGTAAGCTTACGCAAACCTTCGGCTGACTGCGCTTCTTCCCTGGCCAGCGCATCATTCGCGGTCGCCAACAAAATTTTGCGTTGCTCTGTCTCCGACAATTGCGCCTGCACCTGCTGCTCCGCCGCCACTCTGGCCGCCAGTGCGGCCATCAACTCGGCGCGCAAATTGTCATCATCCCCGGCACCGGCCTGCAATGCCGACGCCTCGGCCTTGGCTATTGCTAGAGCCGTCTCTTTATCGGCCAACTGAGTTTTCAAACCATCCCGATCCAACAACGCCGCTGCCAATTGAACTTTCAGGCCTTCTTCGTCGGAAAGTTTAGCGCTTAACGCATCTTCAGTTTCCGACACCCGAACATCAAGTTCGCCTTTATCCAAGAGCGCCGCCGCAAGCTGGGCATTTAGATCAACATTTGCCGCGTTGGCCGCCGCCAGTGCGCTTTCCGTATCAACAACCTGTTTGTTAAGCTGACCTTGTTCCAGAAGTGCTGCTGCCAGTCTGGCATCCAGATCATCTCCGGCCGCATTCGCTGCTATCAGCGCACTTTCCGTATCATTAACCTGGGTGCTCAATTCTCCCATGCTCAACAAAGCCGCCGCCAGCCGGGAATTCAGATCATTTTCGATGGCGTTTGCCGCCGCTAGAAGCGTCAGCGTATCTTCGGCTGCTTTGCGTCGCTCCTCTAGCGCCAAAGTCATTGCTGTCAGTTCATCATCGGCATTCTTCAAACGCTCGCGAAGCAACTCCGCGGCGGCAGCTTCGGCGAGTCTGGTGGATTCGGCTTCGCTCAATGCACCTTGGGAATTTTCCAAACGCGCTCTTAGGGCGGCGGCGGCCGTCACTTCTGCCAGTCGAGCGGTTTCCTCTTCGCTCAGCGCATCTTCTGCATTCGCCAGCCGCGCCCTCAACGCCGCAACTATATCTGCTTGCGCCAACCGGGCTGCTTCTTGTTCGGACAGTTCCGTCTGAGCCTCGGTCAACTGACCACTCAAGGCATCTGATTCCGCAAGCGCTGCCAACCGGGCGCTTTCCTCTTCACTCAGGGCGGTTTCGGCAGATTCAAGACGCGCCCTCAGCGCCTCAATCCGTGCAAGTTCTGCCAGTCTGGCAGTCTCCTGGTCGGAAAGCTTCGTTTCGGCATCCGCAAGCTGGCCGCCTAGGGCATCCGCTGCCGCCAGTGCCGCTAACAATGCTTCGTTTTGGGTTTTCAGATCCCGCTCGGTAGTTGCCAGCTGGTCTTCCAAACCTTTGGCCTGCCCCTGACTGTCCTGCAATTGCGCCAGAACTTCGACCAGCGAAGCATCGCGGTCAGCGACCTGGTTTTGCAAATTGGCCACCAGAGCCGACAATGCCTCTCGGCGGGCAGCGGCCAGTCGGGCAGCTTCAACCTGAACGTCGATTTCGTCCCGTGCGCTTGCAAGGGCGAGTTGAAGCGCCTCTTGCTCAGAGATTAACTTTGCCTGACTTTCTTCCAGATCGGTGACATTTGCAGCCAGTTCTGCCCCTTTGGAAAGCGCAGAATCACGCTCAGACAACAAAGTAGCCACCTGTGCCTCGAACGACGTTATCTGCGCATTCTGTCGGGAAATTTGATCCGATTGCGTTTCCGTCTGTGACCTCAAACTCGTAATCAACGCGTCCTGCTGCGCGGCCTCGGTCCGGGCCCGATCCAGTGTCGCCGCCAATGTGCCAACCTGCCCTTCCAGCTGGAAGGATCGTTGTTGTTCCAGCCCCAACGCCTGCGCCAGTGCAGTAACTTCGCCAGCCAGCGCATCAAGCTCGGTTTCCTGACCCGAGATGGTTTCGCGCAGCATGAACTGCACGATCATAAAAATCGTGAGGACGAACATGATAACGAGCAACAGGGCCGTCATCGCGTCGACGAAACCGGGCCAGATACTGTTGGATACCCGTTGCGTGGATCGACGGGTCAGGGCCATCGCTTACCCCTTTGGCCCGTTGCCACTGGCAGTGTCACGTTTAAGGGCGCGGACAGATTTATTCACAGCCAAAAGATCACTGCGCAAATCTGCAAGGCTTTCCTGCCGCCCGGCTGCCATTTCTTCGAGGATGCGCAATAATTGCACATCAATTGATCGCAACCGCATCCGGCTTTCGGCGTCCACATGCGCGCTTCCACCTTCTTCGGTGCGCTCGCTCATCACGGCCAGCATCTGTTCCTGACCAAGTGCTATGCGTTCAAGAACTGCTGTATCAGCGTCCGGCTGCATCCGCTGGACCAACCCGTTCACGGCATCCGTTAATTGCCCCAAGCGTTCATCAACGATCGACCGGCTGACATCAGATTGCACAAACAAGTCCTGCAAAGCATCCATCTGCTCGGAAAAATGCGAAACCATCGCCCCTGCGCCACCATCCCCGGCGCCATCGCCGTCGCCATCGCCGCTGGAAAACCCTAACCGGGTAATCGTTGACAGCCATTCTTCCAACTCGCGGTAGAACCGGTTCTGGCCGTGGCTGGCGAATAATTCCAGCAAACCAACGACCAAAGACCCGGCAAGACCCAAAAGTGACGACGAAAACGCAACACCCATCCCGCCCAGCTGCGCCTCAAGCCCGGTCATCAGGCGCGAAAAAATATCAACAGAGTCTTCGCCATCCTGGGGCGCAAGCGAACGGATCGTGTCCACCACCGCCGGGACAGTTGTCGCAAGACCGTAGAATGTGCCCAGCAGCCCCAGAAAGATCAGCAAATTAACGATGTATCGCGTGATGTCACGGGCTTCGTCTATCCGGGTTGCGACAGAATCCAGTATCGAGCGCGCCGACGAAGATCCGATTTGCATCCTTGCCCCCCGCGAGCGCAGCAACGCGGCCAGCGGCGCCAGCAGACGCGGTGCTTTGATTATCGCATGTCCCGGGCGACCGCCGGCAAAGCCCTCGATCCAACCAACCGAATTGACAAGCTGAAGGACCTGCCAAAAACAGGCAAAGACACCAATCACAAAGACAAAAAGTATGAACCCGTTTAGAAATGGGTTGGCCAGGAACATCGGCGCAACTTGCGGGTAGGCCACATAGGCACCAAACCCCACCAGCGCCAGACAGATCACCATAATGGCGCCCTGACGGAACGGTTGGGTGAAAAAAGGCTCGGCCTCGCGATCTGGTTTGTCCATTTGGACGGGTCCTGACGCTGTTTTGTTTGTCATAAGATACGGCGTGTCATGGCTCGTGCCAACAGCAGATTATTCATCGCCATTTCCGGCAATTTTGCGCACACGCTCGGACAACCATTCCAGATCCTTATCGCGGATACCCAGTTGCTGCAAATGGCTGCTGGTGTTGTAGAGATATTCGGTGTTCGGCCCGCGACCGCCTATCGCATTCGCAATTATCATGGCCTGTTCTTCATGTGGCAGCCCGTGGCAATATTGGACATGATCGGGGTCCACCACATAGGTAATCGCATCGACGTTGCGCCCATCCGCCAGATTAATCTGTAGTTCCGCTTCAAGATAGGCCGAAGAAACCAGTTCGCGTTCTCGCAGATAATCCAGAGTGCGTTCCTCTGCCCCGGCGGCCACTTTTAACGCCAGCCCGTTGCACATCGCATTTTCAACGGCATCCAGTGCCAGAACCAGCCCAGGATTTTCCGGCGTGCCACGGTGATGGATCGACCACATGCAAAAACTTCGGGCATAACCGGGCAGACGGGCGATCATTCGCTCGTCGTGATCGAACCCCGGCTCCCACATCAGCGAACCGTATCCGAAAATCCACAATGGTGTTTGGCTCAAGGCTCTGGCCCTCCGACTTGGGGCGCTTTAAACACGGGAATGAGGCAAATTTAAAGGGATGTCGATGCGCTGGCTACTTGGTGTGATGCTTACAGTTGCAATGCTCTGGTCGGGCTACTGGTTTATCGCATCCAATGCGGTCGAAACTGGGCTGGCCGGGTGGCTGGATGCGCGTCAGTCCGATGGCTGGGTTGCCGAATACACCGACGTAACCACCCAAGGTTTCCCCAACCGGCTGGACACCACAATCACCGAAATTGAACTGGTCGATCCAAGAACCGGTGTTGCATGGAAAGCGCCGTTTTTTCAGATCTTCGCACTCAGCTACAAACCCAACCACATCATCGCTATTTGGCCGCACGAACAAACCGTCGCTTCGCCATATGAAAAAATTTCGATCACCAGCGAAGATATGCGCGGCTCTGTTGTATTCAGGCCGGGGACCTCGTTGGAACTGGATCGGTCGAACTTTGACTTGCAGGCTTTCCAGCTTCAATCTGATCTTGGCTGGTCAGCAGCCGTCGAAAAGGGAGAGTTTTTCACCCGGCAGACCGTCGGCAAGATTGATACTCACGACATATGGTTCGAGGCTACGAATGTCAGGCCGTCCGCGAATGTGAAAAACAACCTCGATCCCGCATCCTTGTTGCCGGATGTGTTTGAAACGCTGCGAATTGATTCGACCGTCGCTTTTACAGCACCATGGGATCGCTTTGCGGTGGAAAGAAACCGACCGCAGGTCACGGCCTTGCACCTTAAGGATCTGCAAGCCACTTGGGGAAATCTCGATTTGCGCGCCGCAGGCGAGTTGAGCGTGAATGGCGCCGGGATTCCATCCGGTAAGATTACAGTCAAAGCCAAGAACTGGCGCGACATGCTTCAGATTGGGATTGATACAGGCGCCGTTCCTGCAAATATCTCCGACACGTTGGAAAGCGCATTGGAATTTTTGGCCGGTATGTCCGGGCATCCCGATACGCTCGATGCCCCGCTGACGTTCAAAAAAGGCAAAGTGTCTTTTGGACCGATCCCTCTTGGGAAAGCACCGCGGCTGATCATTCGGTGACGAAACCCAAACTGAATGATCGGGGCCTGAATACGCCTAGCGACAGTAGCTTTTGCCACCGCGCCGGGATGTGTCCAGATGAAAGTGATCCTGATGGTACTTGTCGGCGTTTGGCCCCAGAACCGTTCGGAACGGCCCGCAGGCGGTCGCGTGCAAGACCCGCATAACCTTGCTGGTTGTCCTTTTGCGCCAATCCCGCAACACACTTAGCGATTGCCCATTCTTCAGGTTGATCGCTGCAATATCAATCGCCCGGCCTTTGCCATGCTCCGAGATTTTTGCGCCCGGCTGACTGTTGCGTGTGCGGCAGCTATAATGCGAGATCACCTGAAGGCTGGCAACGCCCCCGCCGAGCCTGCGCACGGCCGGTTTTACTCCGTCTTTGACCCAGGAATTCAGCGCCTTAGCTGTCGAACATTCCATCGTTGCAGGCTGTGTCAGCCATACACCATCGACGGATGTAACCTGCACAGGTTGCGCTACGCCGCAGCCATAGAGCTTGCCGGGGATTGGCGACAATTTATAGCCCCTGATTGAGCGCGTCCCGCATATGCGCCCTTCATTGCCCCGTGTCACCGGACTTACCCGCCCTGTGGTTCCGCCTGATGCCGCCAACACCGGTTTTGTGGGCCCAATACCCGAAGGCCTTGCAGTCGGGCGGAGTGAACTTCTGCCGGGCGCAAATATTGCCACCGGAACAGTGGCGCTGCTGGCGCGCGAAACTTCTGGTACAGAGCCGGGCCTTGCAACCGGGCGCAGCGAGGTTTTCAATCCGGGCGCATTGGACAGGAAAACTGCCCTGTCGGGCAGGTCATCACTTCGCGCATCCACGCCAGAGGACCACACAAGCGCGAAAATCGTCACAAGGGCCGGCGTCAGAAAATCTCGCCCCTGTTTGGTCATCGTGTCGACCGCCCGAAATCTGGCTCGTCTGTATCCTGTCCGGCCTCGATGATACCGCTTCTGATCGCGCGGGTCCGGGTGAAGTAATCGTGCAGATGGTCGCCATCACCGCGACGGATCGCCCGTTGCAGGGCGAACAATTCCTCGGTGAAGCGGCCAAGGATTTCCAGCGTCGCCTCTTTGTTGTTCAAAAACACATCGCGCCACATCGTCGGATCCGAGGCGGCAATCCGGGTGAAATCGCGAAAACCGCCAGCCGAGTATTTGATGACCTCGCGATCTGTTACCCGGCGTAAATCATCCGCGACACCGACCATCGTATAGGCAATCAGATGCGGAGCATGGCTGGTCACCGCAACAACCAGATCGTGATGGTCGGCATCCATAAATTCAACATGCGCGCCCATGCCTTCCCAAAAGCTTTTCAATCTGGCGACGGCGTCGGCATCCGTATCGTCGCTTTGGATCAACAGGCACCAGCGATTGTCAAAAAGTTCTGCGAACCCCGATGCCGGGCCAGAGTGTTCAGTGCCCGCCAGCGGGTGACCGGGGACAAAATGCACACCTGCCGGAATATGAGGCTGCACCGCATCCATCACCGCGCGTTTCACCGAGCCGACGTCTGTCACCGTTGCACCGGCTTTCAAATGCGGCGCAATTTCAGTAGCCACTGCTTCCATCGCGCCGACCGGTATCGCCAAAACGACAAGATCTGCGTCGCGAACGGCCTCACCCGCTGTCGAAACGACTTCGTCGCAAAAGCCGATTTCCTGCGCTATCGCCCGACTTTCAGCCGTTCGTGACGTGCCCACGATATGCCCCGCCAGACCTGCGCGGCGCGTGGCATGGGCCATTGACCCGGCAATAAGCCCCAGCCCGATCAGTGCCACTTTGTTGTAGATCACGCTCATTTGCGTTCCTCTTTGAAGGCGGCAATTGTATGGGCAACCCGACGGCAGCTCGCCTCATCACCAATCGTAATGCGCAGGCAATTGGGCAGGCCGTAACCCGCCACCTGACGCACAATCAGCCCGTTCTTTTTCAGATAGGCGTCACAGGCCTCGGCCTCTGAGCGATCTGCAAATCGTGCCAGAATGAAATTCGCGCAGGACGTATCAGACGGCACACCAATTTCCATCAAGGCCGCTGCCAGCCACGCCCGCAATCGGGTGTTTTCGATTCGGCTGGATTTCGCGTGTTCGGCGTCCCTGATCGCGGCCTCAGCCACGTCCAACTGTGTCTGCGACAGGTTGAATGGCGCCCGGATACGATTGAGCACATCAATCACCGCCCCCGGCCCATAGCCCCAGCCGATCCGCAATCCAC
>Ga0209344_10004089_pt1 | contig 13713 bp, 15 predicted proteins | sample Cruoilmetagenom6_FD_187293 | JGI IMG/M metagenome (GOLD analysis project Ga0209344, IMG submission 187293) | Oil polluted marine microbial communities from Coal Oil Point, Santa Barbara, California, USA - Santa Barbara Oil Seep Sample 6 (SPAdes)... | ecosystem: Environmental > Aquatic > Marine...
GGCCTCCTTAACAGTTTTATTCTGATCCCCGAACATATCCAGCAGGCGCCTGGATCTGGCGACCAGAATAAAACTGTTAAGGAGGCCTCCTTGATCCAGGAGATCCGCCGCCGTTTCGGCATCCGGCTTCTCGCGGAACGAGGAAACGTGGTAGGGACAGGTGCTCTGGTGGGGACACGGGACAATCCAACCGTACTCCGTTTCCGGGCGAATGGGCTTGACTCCCAACATCACGACCCCAACGTCAGTTTGTTCAACGGCCGAGAGGCACTCGTTGACGGATCCCTCCAGTACCTCTTCCGACCCGACGAAGTGGTCCGAGGGAAGCACAACGATGGTCGCATCTTCTTCCCGCTGTGTTATCCACAATACTGGCAGAAGGACACCGGTCGCGGTGCCGCGATTTTCCGGCTGGATGATCACGTTGTCTGCGGGTATGGCCCGAAGCTCGGATTCCCACCACCGCCGGTGTTGTGCGGCCACGATCGCGACGATCCGCTCCAGAGGCGCGATTCTCTGAGCTCGCCCGAGGGTCGCACCCAGCAGGCTCTGGCGCCCATCGATCGAGCTGAACTGCTTCGGTGCCTGGTGACCCAACCGGTCGAAGGTGAGGGATCTCACCCGCGTTCCCTCGCCTGCGGCCAGGATCAGGACCCACGGCTCTTTGTTTGTCACCATATGAACATCCTGGACAGCCATCCACAGAACCGTCGGTCAGGTCTCATCGCCGTCATCACCGATCGACTCGACCGGGCACGACTCCATGGCATCCCGACACTGCTCCTCCTCCTCCTCGTTTTCGGGCTGTTTGAAGACGAAGCTGAACCCCTCCTCTTCGTTGGCCTCAAAGTTGTTGGGAGCCGTTTCTCGACACACGTCACAATCGATGCAGTTGTAATCGACGTAGTACTTCCCGGAAACACTGCCTTCCACCTTGTCCGTCGGGTCAGCCATCTCTGTCACCTCCGTTGCTCCGATGCGGCGATCTGCGGCGAGATCTGGGAGACCAACCGGGATCCCCGCACATTTCACTTGAGGTTGAGCAAGATCGATGCCCGTGAGCGAACGCTCATGGCACAAAGCGGTTAGATCCCTCATCGTCAGGCTTTGCCCGACGAAGGTGGTTCATATCCATGGATTGGCGAGGATTCAACGCCCGAGTACATGAGCGCAACTGCTTACCGTTCGAGTGCGAGCTCCGGAGATAACGCAGCGATTTGCGCGGGTTGTGGGCGTCACAAACGAGCGATTCGCTCTGTTTCTCGATGCCCCCGCTGTCGGAAAAACCGGACCATAACTCGAATATGGCGTCCGCATGGATCTGGCAGGAGATTTGCTTCTCATTGTCGTGAGATTCGATTTGCCGCATGAGGCGGAAAGGGGGTTGCATGAACGCCTTCCTGGTTTTTACCGAGGGTGAGCCGTTGATCGTCGCGACTGCCAAGGCGTCGGTCTCAGATGATCGATTGGCCGAAGGATTGTCCCAAAAGGGAATCGACAAGTTTATCGCCCACGAGATTGATGTGGATCGGCTGCGGAAAACCTATGGAGTTCCCTTCGAAGTCATTGAGGCCGACATTGTCGGCGGCAGCAGTTTTCGAGTGCTGGATTCCAACGGAAGCCATGCCTTCGAGAGAGTCCGATTCGCAGACCTCGGGAAGGTCATTCAGCACGGATCTTAATCGGACACCCGGCGACCGAACGCTTTCGGGCTTCTTCCGTAGACGCCTCGCATGCGGGTTCAGTTCGGGCGTCCGTTCACGAGTCCGATCTACGTAGTTCCCTCTCGAAAGCCTCACGGTGGCGACGATGGCTGTCAGTACAGCCTGGTGAATGAAACCGTCGTAAAGCCTTGTCTCCATTCAGGTATGCATCAGCGATCAAGGCCGCCGGGCCGCATTTGTCCGAGATCACCTCGACCCCCGCATCCAATAACGTCGTCTCGAGGTCGGGAGAGATGGCGGCGCAGATCAAAACATCGACTCTGAGGTTGGAGAGCATTGCGCCATGGTCGCCGTTGATCGGCTCGTGCTCCAACGTATTGTGGATCGTGCCGTTAATCACGTCGGTGACACGAATCCTCTTTGCAACGTCGAAGACCGGCGACACCCAATCATCCCAAACAGGTATAGCAAGTTTCATAGCAGTCAGGATATTTGCAACCCTTGTGCCAACAAAAATACCCGAACCACAGCATCGTTCGCAGCCGAGCTGCACAAAATGATCGGCATCGGGTATTGGCATGCGATATGCAAACATCATGTGCAAATACCAACGATGGGAGGTGGGTCATGAGAATCGCGATTCCAGCATCGGATGGTCTGGTGGAGACCGTCTTCAGCAGCGCCACTACGCTTGTGGTGATCGATTACCGCGGCGGGAGAGCTGAGTATTCAGAGTTACCGAACACGGCCCAAACCTTGAAGGAACGCACTCAGGAGCTGTCCGCGCTCGGGGTCGATGTTGTCCTGTGCTTTGAGATCTCTCACGCCCTGAAATCCATGATTGAGGCACGAGGAATCGATGTACACACGCACCTGTCAGGTAAAGCCGATAAGGTCTTCGATGATTTCATCGAGCAACGGCGGAACGAATCCCGACAGCAGGAAAGCCTTCGAGAATCCCTGGCAGCAAAAGTGACTGATGCTGCGGCCGCGTATTGAGTATTAATCGACCCTTGTCGAGGTTATCGGTGTGTTCTGGACTTAGATTCTCCGACTGCGACCGTCGCGGTCGGGCACTTCGATATCCAGATTCTTGATCTTCCGACGGAGAGTCGTCAGATGGATCCCGAGTTCTTCCGCCACCGCCTTCCGGTTCCCCTCGTGGCGGCGAAGTGCGTCGGCAATGTGTAGCCCTTCAATTGACCGCAGTGATACCCCGGGATGGGCCTGCATCAAGGGCAGCCCGGCGTTCTCGAGGATTTCCTGTGGCAAGTGCCGAAGCTCGATGAGACCACTCTTGCAGAGCACAAATGCGTGCTCGATCGCGTTCTCCAACTCACGAGCATTGCCGGGATAATCGTGCCTCATGAGCACGTTCATGACCTCGTCAGAGATCCCTGCAACGCCCTTGTTTTGAATTGTGTTGAATCTCGACACAAAGTGATTGATCAGGAGCGGGATGTCCTCGCGCCGATCGCGGAGCGCTGGAAGATCGAGCCGGAAAACATTGATCCGGTAGTACAGATCCTCGCGGAAGACCCCGTCATGCACGAGTTTTGAGAGGTCCCGGTGAGTGGCCGTGATGACCCGAACGTCTACATCCACAGGATTCACGGAGCCCAGTGGTTCGTAGACACGCTCCTGTAGGACCCGCAGCAGGCGGACCTGCATTGCCGGCGAGATATCGCCGATCTCATCCAGGAAGATCGTGCCCCCGTCGGCGATCGCGAACCGGCCAGGTTGGTCTCTTCGCGCATCGGTAAAGGCGCCGGCCTTGTGGCCAAAGAGTTCGGACTCCAGGAGAGTGTCTGGGATAGCGCCGCAGTTGATGGCTACAAACCGCTTTTTTCGCCGGGCCGAGAGGTCGTGAATGGCGCGAGCGAAGAGCTCTTTGCCGGTGCCGCTTGCCCCGAGGATCAACACTGTACTGTCGCTCTCCGCGACCACCGGCACGAGCTTGAACAACGTACGCATCGCCACACTCTTGCCGATGATATCGCCGAGGCTGTAGTGACTCTCGATTTCCTTTCTCAGCTCCTCGACCTGGCTGAGATCGCGGAAGGTCTCGACACCACCAATGATATTGCCGTCAGCATCTTCGAGCACTGCTGTAGAAATGCTGATCGGAATCTTACGCCCGCTCGCGTTGATGATGAATATCGCCTTGTTGACGACTTGCCGCCCGGTGTCGATGGTCTGCCTGAGGGCACACTCACTTTCGCAGATGCTGGCACGGAACACGTCGGAGCACCGACTTCCGATAGCTTCGTCGTGGGGCACACCGGTGATCCGTTGTGCTGCGCTGTTAAAGGACTTGATGCGCCACTCGCGATCGACGGTGAACACACCATCGCTCACGCTGTCGAGGATGATCTGCGCTGCGCTCGGGTCCTCGTGATACATCTGGGAGTGCCCTTCCCGGGGGCGAAGTCCTCACATCGATAGTCGCCAAAATGCCTCAATACCCACTCTACCGCAACTAAGACGCCGAGGCTGCTGCTGAGTGCCGGGCGCTATTGGGGATTCTTGCAGGTGGCTTTTTTATATGCCGCTACATCTGGATTACGAGCGGGGCTCGTCTTCGAGAAGACCAAATCCCCTGGCCCGTTTCTTCCATTGGGCGCGGGCCAGGGCCCGCATATCGATCGTCTTGTCCGTTTCGTCGACGATCTCCAGCCCCAGCAGGGTTTCGATCAAATCCTCCAGGGTCACGACGCCTTCCATTCCGCCGTACTCATCCACCACAAGCAGGATGTGTTCGCGTTTCTCCAGAAGAAACTCAAAGAGACTGGACAGGGATGCGATTTCGGGGATGGATCTGATCTCACGCTTGAATGTAGAGAGCCGCGCCTCATGCTGATCACGGGCCTGGGCCAGGAGTATGTCGCTCTTGAGCACAAAGCCGTTGATGTCGTCATGGCTGTCCTCAAATATGGGAATGCGGGAAAAGGAAATTTCTGGATTTTCTTCGAGAATCTGGTCGATCGTCATGTTTTCAGGCAAAGCAAACACCACGGTTCTGGGAGTCATGATGTCCTTGACTCTCAATTTTGGGAACCTGAGCAGGTTCCTGACGATACGCGATTCCCGCTCGTCGATCTGTCCTTCCTCTACGCCGAGCCTGACCATCGCGGTGAATTCTTCTCGGGAAAAAATGTCCGCGGCATCCCTCTTCGAAAGCAGCCTGGTCAGCTTTTCCGACAGCCAGACGAGCGGGTACATGAGCCAGATCATGATCATGACCCCTCTTGTCACTGGTGGAGCAAGCGAACGCCAGTAAACCACGCCCAGGGTTTTGGGGATGATCTCCGAAAAAACCAAGATCAGAAACGTCAGGATAGCGGAGACGATACCGAGGCTTGCGCTGCCGAAAATCACGGCCGACTGCATCCCGACACCAGTTGCACCGACGGTATGTGCGATTGTGTTCAGGCTGAGAATGGCAGCCAGAGGTCGACCGAGATCCTCATTCAGTCTCCGAAGCAGTTTCCCGGACCTCTTCCCCTCTTGTTCGAGCAAGGCAACGTAGGACGGTGTCACACTCAAGAGCACCGCTTCGGCTATGGAACAGAGAAAAGAAAATCCCAGCGCAATCAAGACGAAAATTGCTAGTTTGAACATCTCATCGCCTTCCACATACGCTGAAACCCGTTCTTCCCATATTATGCCTCAAAACCGGATCGCTGGGAGCCTGTAGGGGGTTGATGGTGGTTGGATTTCGGAGTGCCGTTAAGTGCCCTTTGCGGCGGTTTCCTGGAGCAGTACTTCGAGTACGGGCCGAGAATCCAATAATGAAGGGCCTTCACGGCACCCGAAAGGCGCCGCCAGTCTATTCCCTACAGGCTCGTAGCCCGCACTTGTCACCAGATTTCATTGCGAGGGACGCAAGGCGCCGTGCTTGTCTGCGTTCTCGCTCTCCTGTGAGAGAAGGCGTACTTCATTTTCGAGCGAGTAGATCGAGAAGACGATAAGGCGGGTTGGAACGGTCAGTCGTAGCTCTTGCGCAAGGTCTCATCGGCGAGGGTTCCCTGGAGCCTTTTCTGCCACTCAGGTCCACTCCACGTGCCGAGGGCCTGATGGGTTTCGAAGTAGTTCTGCGGAATCGGATGGGTTCCGAGTACCACCTCCATCCCGTACTTCTCCTCGATGAACTTCTGAAAGTCGTCGATGTAGGGGCATGGCGGGTAACCCACCAGTAAACCGGTGGCCAGGTGCACCACCTCGGCACCGTTTTTCTTCATCTCCGCCGGTGCGTACTCGACGTTACCACCGGGACAGCCATCGCAGGTGGTGTAGCCCACCAGTTCGACCTCCTCGTCGCGGTAGCGACTGAAAGCCCCATCGCGCTCCCTGAGTGCTCGCAGACACTTGCCGCCCGCGCACCTCCGCCACCGATCACAGATGATGATGCCGAGTTTCTTCATATCAATACCCCTTTTGGAAAGTGGTCTATCACCCCCCCCCATCCATCGCTGCACACGGTCCCACACGGTACGCTTGTCGTTCACCGCACCGCCGCCAAGATCGACCACGGATCTGCCCTGATCCACTGGTACCCGTGTTTAGCCTCAAGACAGGCTACGGCGACTACAATCGCACCAAGAATGCAACTGCTCAAAAACCCCAGCACCCATGCGAGATGGTGAGAAGTGTGGGTTAGTAGTTCAACGTAGCATTGGCGTCAAGGACCTCGAGAATCACCTTGCCCGACTTTGCCAGTTCCGTCCCATCCAACAGCATGTCTTTCGTGATCTTGCGTTCCTCGATGCAGGGTATGCAGACCCAGATCTTGCCCCCCAGCTCAACGAAGCTCTGCACCAACTCTTTCAGGGGCGGAAATCCGGCGGCGAAGACATGCTCGTAGCACCCTTTCTTGGCTAAGAAAACTCCGGCCCCTTGGAGGACAATAATTGCATGGGAATCCATAGCCAGAGCGGCATTGCCCATGAGGAAGGGGAATGATGCCCCTTCCGGATCCTCGGGACCGTGGGTGGCAATAATAACGATCTTCTCGGTTTGTTCGACATCTGATTCGTTCATTGCAGTTCACTCCCTGTTCATGAGTCGCCTTCACGCATGTTCTGGGTTCAGTTTGTATTGGAAATAGTCCTCGGTTCGTTTTTTCTCGACTTCGACCACGGTGCCGTAACGCCATAGAGCCATGACCCACAGCAGAACTTCGTGGCTCGGGTATCCCAAGGCTTCGGCCATCTCGGGAATCGTCTTCGGCTCTTCTCGCAGCAAGTCGACGATCTTGTCCTTCATTACCATCTCGTCTCGCATCACTTCGGCGAGACCGCGTTTGGGCTCTGTTCTCATTTGACTAACTCCTTGGCGGATGCATCGAACTCACCTCAACCGCCATAAGCCTCCAACAGCAATTCGGATATGTCTTTGACAGCGGTACCATTCCCCGCGGCTGCCTTCTCGAGATTGTGCAGACAAATCGGGCACATGGTCACGATATCGTGACCGGCGCCGACCAATTGTTCTATTCGTTGACCAGCAATCTCGCGGGCCTTGTTCGGGTACAGGGACTCGGCGGGGCCGCCGCAGCAGAACGTCATCTTGCCGGAGAACTCCGGCTCATGGATCGTGGCGCCGGACTTTTGGAGTAATCGCCGGGGCTCCTCGACCATATCCAGATAGCGCGCGTAGACGCACGAGTCATGGATCACGACGCCCGACTCGAGGTGGCCCTTCGGCTCCACATTCTGTTCATGGAGCACCTCCAAATAGCTTTTTACTTCCAGGTTGAACCCGGGAATGATCTTGGGGTAGACGTTCCTCAACATATCGGTGGTGTGTGGATCAACGGTGATGACCCTCTTGACTCCATGCTTCTCGAGCATTTCGTGGACTTTGCGAGCATGCTTCTCAAATACATCGTCCACACCCAGATCGCGAACCAAGGCGCCGGTGTAGAGCTCCATCCCGTACAGGTAACCGAACTCACTAACGCCGGCCGCCCGGAGCAGGCTTGCGATATTGCGCAGGTACTCGTCATACCGCTTCTGTTCTTTCCGATGGGCTCGGGGCATGAACCAGGAGAGATTGATGAACTTGTTCATCATCCGGCCAATGGAGAAGAATCTCCCGATCCAGTGCTCTTCAATCAGGGACGTCATCCTCTCGGCGCTCGTGAGGGTAGGAATGATCTGGTACATGAGGCCGGTGTAGAGCACGGTCTCACCCCCCACGGGAATATCCAGTCCCGCCGCCCACCGGGTCGCCCTACTCGACGACAGGGGCATCACGCTTCCTCTCTTCCCGAGATTGTCCGCCAGGAAACCGAGAACGGGTGCAGTTGGTAAAGGCATAGCTCATTTCCCCACGAGTTTGTAGACCTTGCGGTTGATGTAATTGCGCAGGAATCTCACGTCCTCGGCGATATTCACGCCGCGCGGGCAGTTCTCCTCGCATAATTTGCAGAGCAGACACGAAAAAATGGTTTCGCTGTTCTCGATGACCTTATCCTCCAGGCCAGCACCGACATAGAAAAAAAGGCGCCGGGGAAGAAGGTTGAGTCCCATAGGACAGATGGCCGTGCACTGGCCGCAATGCATACAAGCGGAAGCGTCGAAGGTATCCGATTGCCTGATTTCGTCGATGAACTCCGAATTGACCCTAGCCATGGTTCTTTCCCATTGTGTTTGCTGCTGAATCCTGAAACATGCCGACCTTTCTGTACTTGACCGCCATTTCGCCCCTCATTTCTGCACCCGGTTATCCCACCGGCACAGCCGACTCTTTGATGAGCGCATCAATCATCGCCTTGACCTCAGCGTCGGTGTAGCCCGTGATCTCAATCGCGTCCTCTGGACAGACGGGAACGCAAACCCCTCCCCCTTTACACAGGGAGGGGATGACGTGGGCGATTTCCTTGTCGGCAACGGTGACTTTCTCGATGGCCCCGTAGGGACATGCCTCCTGACACTTGTCGCACCACAAGCACAGATCGGGGTTAACTGTGGCAACGTAAGGATCAAGATCCACATACCCCTTCTTCACCAACGCAGCGCTCTTGGCAACCGCCGCCAGGGAGGAAGCTACACTCTCGGCTAATGTTTTCGGTCCCTGAGAAGCGCCGGAAATGAACACACCGTCCATCACCGTCTCCACCGGCCTGAGCTTGGGGTGAATCTCGTTGAAAAAACCATCGATGCCCACGGGCAGCTTCAATACATCGATGAGCTGGTCGTTGTGCCGCGGGACCATGCCGGTGACGAGAACCACGAGATCGACTGGGATCTCGAGTTCCTCATCGTCGTCGAGTTGACCGTTCACCTTGACGAGATGCCGGCCGTCTTCGACCACCACCTCCGGCGGTTGCTCGCCCTCGAATCGAAAAAACATCGATCCCTTTCGGCACGCTTCTTCGTAGAGGAGCTCGTACTTGCCGTAAGTTCGCATGTCACGATACAGGTGGAACTGATGGACCTTGGGATTCCGCTCCTGGACCTGGAGTGCCGTATGGACGGCGGCGGAACAACAATAGCGGGAACAATAAAGGTTTGGCTTCTCAAGGTCCGAGTCTTCGGGCTGGCGGCTTCCCACACAATAGATGTAAGCGATGTTCTCGACCGGCCGCCCATTGACGATCAACGGACCGTCGTTTATTGCGAGAAGCTCCGTTACCTCGGGCAAGGTGAGGACGCCTGCTTGACCGTGGCCGAACTCTCCTTCCGTCGGCCGATAGGTGTCAAAGCCGGTGGCCACGATGATGGCGCCCACCTCCAGAGATACGATACTTCCATCCTCGACTCGCACTTTGGTGGTGAAATCACCCACGGAGCCGGTTCTTTCGACCAGTTCAGCCTGGGTGAACAAGGTGATGTCGTCTCTCTGCTTCACCTTTTCGTAGAGCTCCTCGATCAGATCGGAGCCGCGCCCTTTGGGAAACATCTCTCCCCATTTTCGAGTCCAACCGCCGACCTCCGGTGCTTTCTCGATGATGAAAACGGGAAGGCCTATGTCGGCCAGTGTGAGCGACGCGGTAAGGCCCGCCGCTCCCGCCCCCACCACGAGAACCTTGGGCGTTGTTTCAATCCGCATGGTGGTCAACGGCTCGCTGAGACGCGTCTTGGCGATTCCGGCGCGGACGAGTCGGATGGCTTTATCGGTGGCGAGGGGCCGGTTGTCCCGATGCGCCCACGAGCATTGCTCGCGGATATTCGACTGCGTGTACTGGTACGGGTTGAGTCCGGCCCTCACCGACATAGCCCGGAAGGTAAAGAGATGAAGTTTGGGCGAACAGGAGGCGACGACGATACCGTCAAGATTCTCCTCATGGATGTCGGAGATCATTTCCTCCTGAGCGGCATCGGAGCAGGCGAACATTTGGGTCTTGGCAACCACCACACCCGGCTCGTTCTCGACCGCCTTACGGACCTTCTCCACATCGACGTAGTCGGAGATATTCCCGCCGCAGTGGCAAATAAAAACGCCGATCCTTCTTTCCTTCATCGCTCCGCCCTCTTCCTTTCCACGTGAGCCGCGGCCTGTGCCGCCGCGGCACCGGCGTGGAGAATCGTGTCCGGAATATCGCGGGCCGCCGAGGACGAGCCGGCAACGAAAACGCCGTCGATACTCGTCAATGCCGGATGGAGGTTCTCGTCCATCTCCTTGACCCAGGCGTAAGGATCGGCCGCGAGATCCCCGTTCTTGAAAAGCTCCAGCGCGTCGGGATTCGGCATCAGCCCCACCGAAAGGACCACGAGATCGTGCTCTGCCTCCTGGGGCCCCTCCCCGCCTTCAATATCATCGTAGAACAGGGTGAGGTTGGTGTCCTCGGTCTCCTCGATTCTGGCCACCTTCCCCCTGACGAAGGAGACCCCCATGCCCTTGGCCTGCTGGAAAAACTCCTCGTAACCTTTACCGAAAGCCCGAATGTCAATGTAGTAAATCGTGATGTCGGCCAGGGGCAGCGTGCCCATGATGAGCTGTGCCTGCTTGATGGTGTACATACAGCACACTCGGGAGCACAGAGGATTGTTGACGCTGCTGTCACGGGAACCCGTGCAGAGCACGAAAGCGACGTTGTCGGGTTGCTTTCCATCGGAAGGTCGGAGCGTGTTGTTGAACGGCTTTGTGGGAGAGACCAAACGATCCATCTGCATCGCCGTGATGACGTTCGGGTAACGACCGTATCCAAACTGGGGTTTTCCGTGCGGATCAAAAAGTTTGAATCCGGTGGAGACGATGACCGACTGCACCTCCGCAGTCTGCTCCTCGCTTCGCAAGTCGAAGTGGATGGCATCGGCCGGGCAGGCATGGATGCACTCGTGGCATTCCGAGCAACCGGCACAGTCGAGACAGCGGTTGGCGCTGGTGCGAGCCTCGTCTTCGCTCAGACAGCTCTCCACTTCCGCGAAGCTCGTGACACGCTCGGCCATCGGAATCTCCTGGACGGCAATCGGCTCATGTCTCGAGATGCGCCCGCGGCTGATCACAGACCCTTTGTCCATGGTTGGGAGTCTTTCGTCGAAGGTGACGCCGTTGAGAGAATCACCTCGAAGGCGGCGATCGACATAAAACGCAGCCCTCTTACCCTGGCCGATTGCTTCCACGATCGAGGCCGGGCCACTGACCACATCTCCCCCCGCGAAGACGGAAGGGATGGACGTCTCGAGCGTCTCGGCATTGACGTTGATGGTCTCGTTCCGGTGGGTCTCGATCACGTCGCTGAAAACCGTGGTGTTCGGACGGAGACCGATGGCCAAAACGACCATATCCACGTCCATGGTGGACTCCGAGCCGTCGATGGGGAGCGGCCGTCGGCGACCACTGTCATCGGGCTCGCCCAGCTCCATGGACAGAAACTCGAGCTGGGTCAGGCGCCCGTTCTCACCAAGGAAACGCTTGGGGTTCTCGAGGATCTGCAGATCCACACCTTCGTCCAGGGCCGCCTGTACTTCCCAATCGTGGGCAGGCATCTCAGAGCGACTCCGCCGGTACATGATGATGACTCGTGCCGCCCCCAGACGTAGGGCGACTCGCGCCGGATCGATGGCTGAGTTGCCTCCGCCGATGACCACGATGGTCTTACCGGTGAGGTCGCGTATTTCCCCCGAGTTGGTCTGGCGCAGAAACTTCATGCAGCCCACGACCCCCTCGAGATCCTCGCCCGGCGCCCCCATCGTCCAGGACTCGCCGGTACCCACCGCCAGGAAAACGGCATCGAAGCCGGATTCCTTCAAAGACTGGATGGATTCGACACGGGCTTCGGTCTTGATCTCGACTCCGAGGGCGGTGATGTTCTTGATGTCGCGATCGACGACATCCTTGGGCAACCGATAGGCCGGGATCGCGTACCTCAGCATACCGCCCGCCTTGGGCGCCGCCTCGAAGATCGTCACACGGTAGCCCTTCTGGGCAAGATGGTAGGCTGCGGTCAATCCGGCCGGTCCGGAGCCCACAACCGCGACCTTATCATCGAGCAGGTTCTCGGGAGGTCCGTACTCAGGCTCCGGATGGGCTTCGTAATAGCGATCAGCCATGAAGCGCTTGATATGGCGAATGGAAACCGTGCCCTCGAGATCTCCACGGGTGCAGGCATCCTCACAGGGAGCGTAGCAGGCTCGGGCGAGGCTTCCCGGAAGAGGCGCATCCTCCATGTGAAGACGAAATGCCTCTTCGTACTTACCGCTCCTCACCAGAGAAACATAGCCGTGTGCCTTGACACCCGCCGGACAGACGGCGGAGCAAGGAGACGACCCACGAAGGTCCATCTTGGCTTTCTTGGGTACTGCCTGTGGAAACGGAATGTGGGCGGCCCGGCGGGCAACCATGTCAAAGTTGAACTCGTCCGCTATCGGCACCGTGCAGACGATCTCGCATTCGCCGCACCCGGTACATGCGGCCAAGTCCACAAATGTGGAGTTGCGGCGGAACTTGATGCGAAACGTGTCGTCGTGCCGTTTTTCGATCTCCTCGACTTCACTGTTGGTGAGGACGGTGACGTTTGGATGGTGAGAGGTGGCGGCCATCTTGGGGGTCGAGATACAGCTTGCGCAGTCGAGGGTGGGGAAGACCTTGCTCAGCAGGACCATTTTCCCGCCAATGCTCGCTTCCTTCTCGATGAGAAGTACCTTGTACCCCATGTCACCCAGGGTCAAGGCCGACTCCATTCCCGCAATGCCGCCGCCGACGATGAGGTGGTCGTAATCCATGGAATCCGCCCTTTTAGGAAGCATCGACTTCGGTTAATAACTTCTGGAACTTCTCGATGTGCGACACGAACGACTCGGCACAGACCGAGCAGATGGCAGCCATTTTCAGCCGCCTGGGATCGCGGCCGTTTTCTTTGATGAGCTCCTGCGCTCGGGCCACCACTTTGCCGGTGCGATCGGTGCAATCCTGAACATAGGCGCAATCGGTTCCGTCTGCGGCAACGAAGACGCCATCGAAGCCGGCCTCGAGCGCATGGACGATCCAACTCGGCTTGATCCCGCTCGAGCAGGGAACGGGAAGAACCACCACCAACGGTGTGTAGCTCTTATGAGCGCTTCCGACGAGATCGATCCCAGGATCCGATATATTGTTCGTGGAGAAGGCGAGGATCCTTGGGCCATCGCCTCCTCCATATCCCGTGGAGCTCACCGCTTGCCCCTTCGTACGAAGAGCCGCCAGTAACCGGCCTCCTCGATGTTGCCCAGATACTCGTGCTGTACCTTGTTGGCCCAGAGCGGGATGTCTTCGTTGGTCCCCTCATCAGAGGAAAGAACCTCCAGAACACCACCGTTTTTGGGCACTTTAGCCATGGCACGTTTCGCATCCAGTAATGGACCGGGGCAGGCGGTTCCACGGGCGTCAACAGTCTTGTCAACCTCGAGGGACTTGAGCTCTTCTTCGTTCATGGGATCATTCTCCTTTCGTTGGGTTTGGGGTAGATGATGATGTCTAGGCTTTTCATATCAACAATTTCCATTCTCGAAAGTGGTCAATCACCCCTCCAACCACTGCCGCACGCGGTCCCACAGGACGCGGATATCGTCCGCTGCGTCGCCGCCCAACTCGACCACGGCACGACCCTCGACTTGGGCCTTGG